>VFQS010004285.1_pt1 | contig 10421 bp, 8 predicted proteins | sample 3512361 | NCBI WGS metagenome assembly VFQS01 (sample SAMN10412375, study PRJNA504923) | tailings metagenome | isolation source: Relicate 1 Philex TSF3 active mining | place: Philippines | reverse complement strand
CGCTTCACGTTGTCCTGGGCGAAGGCGTTGAGCGCGCCGTACACGATGTTCACGATGCCCAGCACCACCAGGGCCGGGGCCAGCTGCAGGTGGGCCTCCGGCAGCATCTGCACGTTGAAGCGCAGCAGGGCGTAGCCGCCCATCTTCAGCAGCACCCCCGCCAGCAGCATCGACACCGGCGCATTGGCCTCGCCGTGGGCATCCGGCAGCCAGGTGTGCAGCGGGAACATCGGCAGCTTCACGCCGAAGCCCACCAGGAAGCCCAGATAGCAGAGCAGGCCGAAGGTGCCGCCGGCGGAGCGGGCCGTGAGCTCGGCGATGTTGAGGGTGAAGCTGTCGCCGGAGAGGGCCAGGGCCAGCCCGCTCAGCAGGATCAGCAGCGAGGCGAGGGCGGTGTAAAGGATGAACTTGGTGGCGGCGTACTGGCGCTGGGCGCCGCCCCAGACCGCGATCAGCAGGTACACCGGCACCAGCTCCAGTTCCCAGGCCAGGAAGAAGAGCAGGAAATCCTGGGAGAGGAACACCAGCCCCTGGGCCGCCGCCTGCAGCAGCAGCAGGCCGAAGTAAAGCCGCGTTTTGCGGGTGATGTTCCAGCTGGCGGCGGCCGAGAGCAGCGTCACCAGGCCGCTGAGCACCACCAGGGGAGCCGAGAGGCCGTCGGCCGCCAGCGACCACTCCAGGTGCAGCACCGGCACCCAGCTCACCCGCTCCACCAGCTGCAGGCCGCTCTGGGCACCATCAAAGTGGCGCGCGAAGGTCCAGAGCATCAGGGCCAGGTCCGCCAGGAGCACCCCCAGGGCCAGGGTGCGCGGCAGGCGGGGATCGGAGCCATCGCCCGGCAGGAGGGGCATCAGCAGCGCCCCCGCCGCCGGCAGCAGCACGATCAGCGTGAGCCAGGGAAAGTCTGCCCCCGGAAGGGCCGGCCCGGCCGCGGCCAGGAGGGGGAGGAGGGCGTCCATCACGGCCGGGGCATCCTTCAGATTGACGAATCTATCAGCTGAGTAGTTCTACCTATTTCCCGTGCTAGGCGGCGGGTTCCGCCCGCTCCCAGCGGCTGCCGGCCTGCTGCAGGGCCACGATCTCGCCGCGGCAGCTCACGCCCTCCCGCTCCCAGGTCGCCACCATCGCCTGGCGCACCGGCTCGGCGGTGTGGGCCGGGCAGAGGGCCAGCAGCGTGGGGCCTGCGCCGCTGATCACGCAGCCCCAGGCGCCGGCCGCCAGGGCCGCCTCGCGCACGCTGCGCCCGCCCTGGATCAGGCCCCAGCGGTAGGGCTCATGGATGCGGTCGTGCATGCCGTCGCTGATCAGGTCGCCGTTCCCCGTGCGCAGCCCCTGCAGCAGCAGGGTGAGGGCGCCCAGGTTGATCACCGCGTCGCTGATCGGGATGCTGCGGGGCATGGCCCGGCGCGCCTCGCTCGTGCTCAGCCGGATCGAGGGGATGGCCACCACCACCGTGACTTCCGGCGACCATTCGCAGCGCACCACCCGCCAGCGGTTGGAGGCGGCCCGGGCCGTCATGCACAGGCCCCCCACCAGCGACGGCACCACGTTGTCGGGGTGCCCTTCGATATCGATGGCCAGCTCGAGCAGCTTCTCGCGGCTGAGCGGTTCCCCCACCAGGGCGTTGGCGCCGATCAGGCCCGCCACGATCGCCGTGGCGCTGCTGCCCAGGCCCCGGGCCGGCGGCACCGCCAGCTGCACGCGCGCCTGCAGGGCCACGGGCTTCTCGCCCGCCTCGCGCCACACCCGCTGGGCCGAGCGATACACCAGGTTGTCGGGGCCGCCGCGCAGGTGGGCCCCTTCGCTGCCCTCGATGATCAGATCGAAGCGTTCGCCGCCCCCCTCGATCACCCGCAGTTCGAAGCGGTTCGCCATGTCGAGGGCGGCCCCCAGGCAATCGAAGCCGGGGCCCAGGTTGGCTGTGGTGGCCGGAACATCCACCACAACGCCCGCACCGATCTGGGGGCGAACCATCGCTACCTTCTCGCTCGGCCCAGTGTTGCAGCCGGCCGGCCGGCTCAGCCCAGCAGGCTGCGGGCCCGCCAGGCGGCGCTGAAGGTGCCCAGCTGGGGATCCAGGGCCGCCCGGATCGGCAGGGGCTCGAGGGTGGGCCGCAGCCGGCCCTTGGCCAGGAACGCCGCGCTGAACAGAGGGCCGCGCAGCTCCGCCAGCAGCCGCGAGGCGGTGCCCCCCGCCAGCCAGATGCCGCCCGTGGGCAGGCAGCTGAGCGCCAGGTCGCCCACGGCGGCGCCGTAGGCGGCAAGCCAGAGGTCGAGCGCCTCCCGGGCCAGGCCATCGCCTGCGGCGGCGGCCGCCGCCACGGCCGCCGGCAGATCCGGCCGCTCCCCGCCGGTTTCAGCGGGTGCCGCTGCGCTCTCTGCCGTTTGTCCTGCGCGTTCTGCTGCGCCCCCTGCCCCGCGGGGGGAGGGGCCTCCGATGGCCCGGTTCCAGGCGGCGGCCAGATCCGCCAGGGGATGGCTGGCTCCGCCGGGCCGCACCGCCATCAGCCAGCGGGCCACGTGGCCGAGGCCGGTGCCGCTCACGATCCGCTCCACCGAGATCCGCTCCAGCCCCAGATCGTGCCGCAGCCAGCGGAGCAGCTCCCATTCCGCCTCGCTGCGGGCCACGAAGCCGCCATGGCCGCCCTCGCTGGCCAGGGCGATCGGCGCCCCCGAAGGCCCCGGCACCCCGAGGGCCACGCCCAGGCCGGTGCCGGCCCCCACCACCAGCAGCGGGCCATCGGGCCGGCCGCTGCCCTCCCGCACCGGTGCCCACTGCCCGGCCGCCAGGTGGGGCAGGCCGTGCACCAGCACGGCGAAATCGTTCACGAGCGCCACCGAGCCGATGCCGGTGGCCGCCGCCAGGCCGGCCTCCGAGAGCCTCCAGGGGAGGTTCGTGAGCCGGGCCTCCCCGCCCTGCACCGGCCCCGCCACCGCGAAGCAAGCCGCCTGGGGTGCCGGCAGCGCCGCCACATCGGCCTCGGCGAGGAAGTGCCGCACCAGGCTGTCCAGGTCGGCCCAGTCGGCCGAGGGGTAGCGGTGGCTCACGAGCTCCTGGGGCGTTCCCTCCCCATCGGCGTGAAGGCTCAGGAGGGTCTTGGTGCCGCCGATGTCGCCGGTGAGCAGGGTGCGCATGGGGGCCGGATCGGTGGGCCCCATCCCAGCATCGGCCCAGCGCCGCTCGCAACCCAGAAACAGGGGGAGAACCCCCGAATCGGAAATTTCTATGGACCGTGTTCCAGCCCTTCGATTGGCTGGCTACAGAGACATTGAGTCCATCTTCGGCCGTGATGCTGAGCGCAAATCTGAAGGCCCTGGGCACCGTTGGTGCCCTGATTTCTGCTGTGCTCCTTCCGGAGATGTTGGCCCGGCCAGTTGGGGCTGCTGGTGCCTATATGTACGGGATTGATGGCGCTGGCAAGCTCATCGAGTACAACCCGCAACTCAACGTCACAACTCCGATCAAGGACCTGACGGCCATTCTTCCGGGGGTGGCGGGCAATGCCACCGCCTACGACACCGCTGCCTCGCGCATCTGGTTCCTCGACAACCAGTCCAACCTGCGCTTTTACGACAGGGGCGCCAGCACCTTGCCGGTGGTGGCCACGGCCAGCAATTTCCAGAGCCTGCTGGGCCTCGGCGCTGCGCCGGTGGGAGCCTTCGCCAACGCGGCCTACTTCGATGGCGACTACTGGTTCATCTACCCCGGCACCACGGCCAACCCCACGGCCCGCCTGGCCCGCCTCTCGCTCACCAATCCATCCGGTGCCAACCCATCCTTTGATGCGGCCGGCTCGCGCACGTACAACCTCACCCTCGATGGCGCCGGCACCACCAACAACCTCAACCTGCGCACCTACGGCGACATCGCCATTCAACCCAACGGCCGCCTCACCGCCGCCACCGCCCGCCAGAACTTCGATGGAAGCAGTGTGCCCTCGAGCACGCGCAGCATCGTGTTTTCAGTGGATCTCAGCAGCCGCGACACGGCCGGTGTCACCTCCCTGGCCGCCAGCACCCTCAATGTGCTCAGTGGCAACCAGCAACCCTCCTCCCTGCAGCTGGCCTGGGATGCCGACTACACCAACCTCTATGCCGTGGCCAATGCGCTGGTGAGCGACAACGGCAGCACGGTGACCACCAATTCCGGCGGTGCCTGGTACACCGTGGATCCCACCACCGGCGCCCTCACGTCGGTGCCGACCTTCTCCACGGCCCGCACCACGGTGAATGACCTGGCCGGCTCCGCCTTCACCTCCGATCCGTTCCGTGATCCCGACCGGGTGCCGGGGCCCCTGCCCCTGATGGGGGCTGCGGCGGCCTTTGGCTGGAGCCGCCGACTGCGCCGCCGGGCCTGCTCAGCGGCGGAGACCAGCGGCCGCTGAGGGGTTGCAATCGGTGTCAGGAGCCGCCAAGCGGCTGGAGTTGTGCCTAGAAGGTTGAAGAATCTTCCTGCTGCACCATGCCGCGCGCCCGCATCGGCGGCCCAGCCCGCTCCAGGCACCTCGCCGGTTTCGGCCCGCTGGCTGTGCTTCTGGCGGCCACCCTGGCGCAGCCCTCGCCCGCGTCCGCAACCCCCAGCGGTGGCAGCTTCATCTATGCCATCGACCAGAACACCAAGCAGCTGCTGGAGTTCAACCCCAACACCAACACGGCCACGGTGATCCGTGACCTCGACAATCTGGTGTCGGGCGCTGATGGCAACGCCCTCGCCTACGACACGGCCTCCACCCGGCTCTGGTTCTTCGACAGCTCCTTCAACCTGCGTTTCTACGACCGCGGCGCCAGCACCACGCCGGTGGTGGCCACCGCCAGCGACGTGGGAACCCTGCTGGGTCTGAGCAGCGGCTCCATCCTCCAGTTCGCCAACGCGTCCTTCTTCGATGGCGATTACTGGTTCGTCTACCCCGGCACCACCGCCAGCCCCACCGCCCGCCTGGCACGGCTGCAGTTCGACAACGCCGGCGGCCCCAACCCCACGCTGAATGTCGCCACCTCGCGCACCTACACCCTCACCTACGACACCCTCGGCAGCTCGAATGGCCTGAATCTGCGCACCTTCGGCGATATCGCCATCGATGCGGTGAATCAGAAGCTCTACGGTGCCAGCGCGCGGGTGAATCTGGATGGGTCTTCGGTGGCCTCCAGCACCCGCAGCGTGGTGTTCAGCATCGATCTGGCCACGCGTGATACGGCCAGCAGCCTGGCGGTGGACACGCTCAATGTGCTGAGCGGCACCGCGCCGGCTTCCCTGCAGCTCTCCTGGGATTCAACCTTCCAGAACCTCTACGGGGTGGCGAATCAGGTGGTGTCCGACAACGGTTCGGCCGTCTCCGCCCAGGCCACCGGCGTGTGGTATCAGATCAACCCAGCCAACGGCAATCTCACCACCCTGCCCCAGTTCTCCACGGCCAACATCACGATCAACGATCTTGCCGGTGCCGCCGCCACCGCCGATCCCAACATCGATCCTGATCCTGTTCCCGCTCCCATTCCCCTCTTCGGAGCGGCGGCCGCCTTCGGCTGGAGCCGCCGCCTGCGCCGCCGCCTGCGGGCCTAGCCGGCCTGGGGAGCCGCGGCGGCCTCCAGTGGCAGGGCCGCCAGCCGCTCCCCGTTGGCTTCTGCCGCTGCGGCCAGCAGGCTCTCCAGGCCATGCAGGCCGAGATCGCCCTGGCTGCGGCTGCGCAGGTTCACCCCCCGGGCCTCCGCTTCGCGGGCACCGATCACGCCGAGGATCGGCACCTTGCGCTGCTCCCCATTGCGGATCAGCTTGCCGAGCCGATCACCGCTGCGATCGATCGAGGCGCGCACACCCGCTTTCACCAGGGAGGCCTGGAGCTCCTCGGCCCAGGGCAGCACCTCATCGGTGACCGGCAGCAGCCGGATCTGCTCGGGTGCCAACCAGAAGGGGAAATCGCCGGCGTAGTTCTCGGTCATGATGCCGAAGAAGCGCTCCAGCGAGCCGAAGATGGCGCGGTGGATCATGATCGGCCGCTGGCGGCTGCCATCGGCGGCCACGTACTCCAGCTGGAACCGTTCCGGCAGGTTGAAATCGAGCTGGATCGTGGAGCACTGCCACATCCGCCCGATCGCATCCTCGATCTTGAGATCGATCTTCGGGCCGTAGAACGCCCCGCCGCCCTCGTCGATGCTGTAGGCCCAGCCCTTGCGCTCCAGGGCTTCGATCAGGCCGCGGGTGGCGAGATCCCACACCGCGTCATCGCCGATGGATTTCTCCGGGCGGGTGGAGAGGTTCACCTCGTAGTTCCGGAAATCGAAGGTGGAGAGGATGCGCTCGGTGAGGTTGAGGATGGCCAGGATCTCATCGCTGATCTGCTCCGGCAGGCAGAACACATGGGCGTCGTCCTGGGTGAAGCCGCGCACCCGCATCAGGCCGTGCATCACGCCGGGTCGCTCGTAGCGGTACACCGTGCCCAGCTCGGCCCAGCGGATCGGCAGCTCGCGGTAGCTGCGCAGGGTGCTGGCGTAGGTGAGCACGTGGAACGGGCAGTTCATCGGCTTGAGCTGGTACTCCCGCTCATCCACCTGCATCGGGCCGAACATGCTCTCGCTGTAGAAATCGAGGTGGCCTGAGGTCTTCCACAGGTTGATATCGGCCACGTGCGGGGTGTAGAGCAGCTCGTAGCCGGCCGCGAAATGGAGCTCCCGCCAGAGGTTCTCGATCAGCAGCCGCATCCGGGCGCCGCGCGGGTGCCAGAACACCAGCCCAGCCCCGGCTTCGTCCTCGATCGAGAAGAGATCGAGATCGCGGCCGAGCCGGCGGTGGTCACGCCGCTTCGCCTCCTCGCGCCGCCGCTGGTATTCCGCCAGCTGTTCAGGCGTTTCCCAGGCGGTGCCGTAGATCCGCTGCAGCTGGGCGTTGTTCTCATCGCCGCGCCAGTAGGCCCCGGCCACGCTCTCCAGCTCGAAGGCCTTCGGGTTGAGCTCGCCGGTGTGGGCCACGTGGGGTCCGGCGCAGAGATCCCACCACTCCTCCCCCAGGGTGTAGAGGGTGATCGGCTCCTGGATGCCCGCCAGGATCTCCAGCTTGTAGGGCTCGTTCTGGGCCCGGATGCGCGTTTCGGCCTCCGCGCGGCTCACTTCGAGCCGTTCGAGCGGCAGCTTTTTGTTGATGATCCGGATCATCTCCTTCTTGATGGCCTTGAGGTCGGCCTCGGTGAAGGGATCCGGGTTGTCGAAGTCGTAGTAGAAGCCGTTCTCCGTCCAGGGCCCGATCGTGACCTGGGCCTTCGGGAACAGTTTCTGCACCGCCATCGCCATCACGTGGCTCATCGAATGGCGGATGCGCAGCAACCCCGGACTCTCGCTGGTGCGTGGCAGCACCACGGCCTCTGCTGCGGCAACGTCCCCGGTCCGGGCCGTGGCGCTCGCACCGGGGGCCTGGCGGGACTCGGCCGTCGGGGATGGGGCCACGGGCAGCTGGGAAGGGGAATGGCCATGATCCCACGCGGCACAGGGCGGCTGGGCCGCTCCCTCAGCTGAACCAGCTCCCCAGGCCGCGGAACTTCCGCACGGTGGGAGCCTTGCGCAGCATCACCTCAAGCGATTCATTGCGGCCGCGCGTCACCGGCTCGCCGTCGTCGCGCCGGGATCCCGGCAGGGACAGCCTCAGGGCCACGCCACCGATCGAGGCGAACAGGGATGCAAACACCAGGCTGAGGCTGGCGGCGCGCAGGAACACGCCCACCTGGGCCAGCCGGCGCTGCAGCTGCTGGCCGCGCCGGCGCTCCCGCAGGTCGTCGAGGTCGGCGCTGATCTGCCGCACCACCTCCTCGCGGAACTGGGGCAGGGGCCGGTTGAAGCCCGGCGGGAGCTGGGGTGAGCCGGGCAGCCGCCGCAGCGCCTCGGCCAGATCGCCAATCGAGTTGCTGGCCGCCGCCGCCGTGCGGATCTGGCTGAGATCGCCGATGCGCCGATCCAGCGGGATGTCGCTGCGGATGCCGAGCCGCAGCTGAGCCGAGAGCTGCAGCGGCAGCAGCAGCAGGAAGGCCAGGGCCACCGGCGGGCAGAAGCGGCGCGCCAGCTCGAGCCGATCGCGCACCCGCTCGGAGCCGCTGATCGCCACCGCCAGGTACAGCAGCGCCATGCCGAGCAGCGGATACACCGAGGCCTGCAGCAGGCCGGTGACCACCTGCAGCTGCCAGAGCGGATCAAACGGCCGTGGCGGCAGCAGTGCCGAAAGCAGGCTCACCACAAACACGGCAAAGAGCCCGAGGCCAACCTGCCCCAGGATCCGGCCGGTCTGGCGGCGCAGCAGTGTTTCGTCGGCGATGGGCGGGTTCGTCATGGGCGCAGCCATTGCGCCCACGCACGCTAGAGAGTTTCCGCCGATCGGGCCCGATCCTTAGCATCGCGACTCCGGCCCACTGGTCTTGGCTTCAGCAGCCAGGCCTGCCTTCCGCGCTGATCCGCATGGTGTTCCGATCCCGCCCCGGGAGGCCCGTCCGCCGTCCAGCAGGCCGCGCCACCGGCGCTCTGCCCGCGGGCCTGCGGCCTGAGCGCCGCAGCGTGGCCCTCAGCTACCTCTTCTGGTGCCTGGGCCTGGTGGGCATCTGCGGCCTTCAGCGCTTCTACAACCGCAAACCCCTCAGCGGCCTGCTCTGGCTGTTCACCCTTGGCTTCTGCTTCATCGGCCAGCTGATCGATCTGCTGCTGATCCCCGAGATGGTGGAGCAGGCCAACCAGCCCCTCCTTCTGGCGGAGGCCCTCGCCGCCGTCCCCGGTGGCATGAGCCTGGAGCGGCAGCTGCTGCTTCTGGCCCGGCGCAGCGGATCGGCCGGCTTCACGATCAACGATGCCCTGCTGGAGCTGGAGCTTCCGGCCGATGCCGGCCTGCCCGAGGTGAGCGGCGAGATTGAGCGGCTGCTCCACGCCGACCTGCTCGACGTGGGCAACGATGAACGGGGGCGGGTGGTCTACCGGGAGCCCTGAGGCCTCAGCCCAGCCGCAGGCCCTGGGGCTGCCGGCCACGCTGACGGGCCAGCTCCTGCCCGTAGAAGCGCTGCAGCTCCTCATGGGCCTTCACCGGCTGGCCGTAGGCGCTGGCGCCGGCCAGGTTGGGCAGGGAGGCCCACTCATGGGCCAGCCGGTTCAGCACCTCGGCGGTGAGGCCGTGACGATCGAAGCTGGCCAGGGCGCCGCGCTTCTCCACCAGGTACAGGGCGGCCTGGTCCTGGCTGGGCGGTGTGAAGTCGTGGAGCGCCAGCCGGCTGGCCGCCTCGCGCCAGGTGGCCGGCAGGAACTGGTAGGCCCCTGCGGCCGCGCTCACGTAGCGCTTGCGCACCAGGATCTCCGGGTGCCGCTCCAGGCTCTGGAAGCGGCCGCCGCCGTAGAGGATGCGGTACCCCTCGCTGCTGCCGCCCACCCAGGTGCCTTCGGCGTAGCGGATGGTGTTGAGCAGCGCGCGCCGCTCCGGTGTGATCCGGTAGGCCCCGGCGCTCTCCCGCAGGGCCAGGGCCGGGTTGGGCGATGCCGTGGCGGACTGCTGCGCCTCTGCGGCATCGGCGAACACTGCGCTCACCCGATCGCCGACCGCGGCCAGGGGATGGCCCACCAGCGGCAGGGCCAGCAGCAGGGCGATCGAACAGTGGGCGGCCGGGGTTGTGGCGCCCCGCAGGCGGAACAGCAAGGTGACGGAAGCGAACGGTCTGACGACCTTGCTCAGTCGGCCCCTGTGCCGCCTAGCCCCCCGTCCACCGAACTGGACAAGCGCGACACACTGTGCAATCACCGCGGCCCGAGTCCCGCGGGACTCGCATTTGTCAGCAAACCCGCACCAGGGCTGGTGCTGCCGTTGCGGGCCGCGCCGGGATGGATCAGGTCTTCGACGCCGGCGCGGGGCGCCATTGATCAGCGGAGCTGATCAAAACCAAAGAGATTGTTAAGGAGTGCGGGGTGGACGGATGGGGTTCCGGCCACCCGCTCAGGGCCTGGGCTGGCTGGCCTCAGGCCGCCGGCAGGAAACCGAGGGCCTGCCGCACCCGCTCCAGGGTGGCCCGGGCCACGCCGTCGGCCCGCTCGCGCCCCTGGCGCAGCACCGCCTCCAGGGTGGCGGGGTCGCGCCGCAGCTCGGCGTAGCGCTCCTGCACCGGCCGCAGCGCCTCCACCGCGGCCTCCGCCAGCAGCGGCTTGAAGGCCCCCCAGCCCATGGCCGCGCACTCGGCGGCGGCGGCCTCGCGCCCCCTGCCGCTCAGCAGCGCATAGAGCCCGAGGAGGTTGTCGGCTTCGGGGCGCTCCGGGTTGCCGAATTCCAGACCCATCACCGGGTCTGTCTTGGCGCGCTTGATCTTGCGCGTGATCAGCTCCGGCGGATCGAGCAGCGTGATGCGCGACCCCTCGTTGGGATCGCTCTTGCTCATCTTGCTGCGGCCATCGGTGAGGCTCATCACCCGGGCCCCCTCC
>VFQS010004283.1_pt1 | contig 10424 bp, 7 predicted proteins | sample 3512361 | NCBI WGS metagenome assembly VFQS01 (sample SAMN10412375, study PRJNA504923) | tailings metagenome | isolation source: Relicate 1 Philex TSF3 active mining | place: Philippines | reverse complement strand
TCCGGCGGGCACCTAAAACGCCTCCTGCAGAGCCGGTCGTCACAACAAATTCACCAAGCTGAAACGCCAGCGTCATCGAGGCCTTGCAGGATGAAGACCTGCAACCAGGAGCTCGCGATGAATCAACTGGCAAGCCGAACTGAAGTCCATCCCAACGCAGCGGCCGACACCAAACCCAGTGGTGAACTGCTGGTCAGCTGGGCCCAGCACCTTGATGAGGTGCGCGCAGCACAGCAACTCCGGCACGAGGTCTTCTTTGGTGAGTGGCGAGGCGTATCGGGCATCGGCGACGGAGAGCTTCACCCCTACAACGCCACCAACAATAATGCCCCGCTGGATCAGGACGAGTTTGATGCGCACTGTGAACATCTGCTCGTGAGCACGGCAGCCACAGACGACACACCAGCCCAAGTTGTGGGAACTTACCGCGTCCTGTTGCCCGATGCGGCTCGCCGGCTTGGCCGTTACTACACCGAAACAGAATTCGATCTTGGCCGACTGACGACACTGCGCCCGACTATGGCCGAGTTGGGCCGGTCATGCATTGCTGCTCCCTGGCGCACCGGTGGCGTGATCTTGCTCCTGTGGTCTCATCTCACACGATTCCTCTTGAACAACGGTGTGCAATATGCCGTGGGATGCGCCAGCATCCCCATGCCGGATGGCGGTGTCAGTGCGGCCCGGGTTTGGAATGAGCTGCGCCAATCACACTTGGCCCCTGAACACCACCGAGTGATCCCGCATGTAGCACTGCCCGTTCATTTGCTTCCATCCACTGGCGCCGGCGACTGGCCGCCGCTCGTCAAGGGGTATATCAAGGTTGGTTCGAAGGTGCTGGGGGCGCCTGCATGGGATGCTGACTTTGGTTGTGCGGATCTGCCCATGCTGTTGAACTTTGATGAGATGTCACCGGCCTATCGTCGCCGCTTCATGCAGGGTTGACAGCCTCTCCATTTAAACGGTATAAATGATTTATATCATTTGAGGAGATAACACCGTGGTGACTCGTTCGATCGTCAAAGCATCGACCAAAGCTGCCGCAGCCAGGAAATCGACTACTCGTGCCCGAACACGCAAGGTTGTGCTCCCCGCCGCCACTCCAAAGGCGCCAACGAAGCCAAAGGCTGCCCCAAATTCCGACACGAAAGTCCCCGGCAAAGTCACGGCCGTTGCGGAGTTGACCAAGCCTTCCAAACCCACGGAGGCAGCCGAGCCCAGTAAGCCCGTCAAAGCAAACAAGCCAGCCAAGGACGCCAAGCCTGCCAAGCTGCCAAAGCCCGCGAAAGTGCTGAAGGCAGACAAAGCCGAGAAAGCCGCCAAGGTCGAAAAGGTCGCCCGTAAGGAAAAACTTATCCGCGACAGCTTCACCATGCCGGAGTCGGACTTCAAATTGATCGCAACGGTCAAGCAACGGGCGCTGGCTTTCCAGCGCGCAGTGAAAAAATCGGAAGTGTTGCGCGCGGGTCTGATGGCGTTGCAGGGCCTGAGCGAGGCTCAGCTTCGCGCCTTGCTGGAGAACTTGCCCGTCATCAAGACCGGACGCCCCAAGAAGGTTGGCTGATCGGGAGACCTGCCCGGCGTTGCTGCTTATCGAGCATGCGCGGCAACGCCCGCCCAAGCCATCAGATGATGGGTTTCGGAGACTTGAGCAATCAGACGGCGCGCTCCCTTCGCGATAAATCGTCACAAGCCTGTCACGTTGCGTGGGCATGCTTGAGGGATGAACCCTTCTACTCCCCTCAAGTGCAAAGCCGTCAACACAACCGATCCGGTTGTCGTATCTTGGCGCGGACTGATCTGCTCTATGGCAGTGGCCGTGGCCCTCACCGCCTGTGGCGGCAGCGATTCCACCGAGGACGTGACGCCCTCGACCATCACGCTTCAACGCATTGGCGGATTTGACGGTGCCGCCGTGGGCGCTGCGGAAATCACCGCTTACGACCACACCACCAAGCGCTTGTTTGTGGTGAACGGCACCAACAATACGGTGGACGTACTTGACTTAAGCGATCCGACAAAGCCTGTCAAAGTTGGCAGCATCAGCGGTGTGCCTTTCGGCGCAGGCATCAACAGTGTGGCCATCCATGATGGTCTTGTCGCCCTGGCTATTGAGGCCTCCCCCAAGACATCGCCAGGCCGTGTGGCCTTCTTCCGTGCGGCGGATCTGCAACTTCTCTCCAGCATCGTGGTGGGCGCCCTGCCCGACATGATCACTTTCACACCGGATGGAAAAAAGTTGTTGGTGGCCAACGAGGGCGAGCCCAACAGCTATGGCGCCGCCGATTCGGTGGACCCCGAAGGATCGGTCACCATCATCACCGTCAACGAGGGGCGAAATCCGGTGGCGTTTACCGCCGACTTCACCGCTTTCAACAGTCGCGCCGCGGAGTTGCGCAGCCAGGGCGTTCGCATCTTTGGCCCGGGTGCAACCGTGGCGCAAGACCTGGAGCCGGAGTACATCACGGTCAGCGAAGACAGCAAAACCGCTTACGTGACCCTGCAGGAGAACAATGCAGTGGCCATCGTGGATATCGACGCGGTTCGGGTGACGGCCATTCGTCCGCTGGGCTTCAAGGACCACATGGCTGCAGGCATGGGCTTGGATGCCAGTGATGAGGATGGTGGCACGAACACCAACAGCGGCACGCCGGCCATCAAGATCGCCAAATATCCAATCATGGGCTTGTACCTGCCGGATGCAATCGCGAGCTACTCGGTCAACGGCGTCACCTACCTGGTGACGGCCAATGAAGGCGACGCCCGAGCCGATTGGCCCGGATTCAACGAGGAGACCCGAGTTCGCGCCCATTGCGACAAAGGGCTGGATCCGACTGTGTTCCCGGATGCGGCCAACTTGATCCTGGACTCCAACCTGGGTCGTCTGCGCATCACCGCCGCGCCCAATGCCGGTCAATCAGGCAAGAACGCGGCCGGTCAATGTGCGGAACTCTTCAGTTTTGGTGCCCGTTCATTCACGATCTGGGACACCAGCTTAAAGCGCATCTATGACTCGGGTGATGAATTCGAGCGCCGCACGCAGGCCATTGCCCAGGCGGCCTTTAATGCCAGCAGTGACAACAACACTCTGGACAGCCGCAGTCCAAGTAAAGGTCCAGAACCCGAGGGCGTGGTGATCGGCAAGTTCGGTCGCAAATCGATCGCCTTCATAGGACTGGAGCGCGTGGGTGGCGTGATGGCCTACGACATCACCGACCCGACCAAGCCCACTTTCCTCACCTACTTCAACAGCCGAAGCGGAACCGGAGGTGATCGCGGCCCCGAGGGCCTGACCCTGATACCCGCCTCGCGCTCACCCAATGGCAAGCCTCTGCTCATCGTAGGTAATGAGACGAGCGGTACGACCGCCATCCTGCAGATCGATCTTCTGCCCTGACGCCAGCTTCACGGGGACATGGCCATGATGGCCTTGTCCCGCGTCATCAATTCGTCACATTACCCGCATAACCTTGCGGCATGAATGCCAAGCGAGACCGATATGGCCACAGGTCTGAGGGCACCATGCGACCGCTGGCTGGCGGCGACCAGAAGCCCGACACCAGTCCATGGCTGAGTCGGGAGTCGTCCATCCTGGCCTTCAACCGCCGCATCCTGGCCCAGTCGCGCTATCCGGACGTCCCGGTCCTTGAGCGCTTGCGATACATCACGATCGTCTCTTCGAACCTGGACGAGTTTTTCGAGGTTCGGTTTGCCGATCTTCTGCAGCAATCGCGACAGTCGGGGTCCGGCGTGGGTGTTGATGAATTGCTGAGGGTTGCCGCTGAAGCCCGGGACCTGATTGACGAGCAATACGCAACGTTCAACAACCACGTTTTGCCGGAGCTGCAGAACGCAGGCATCCACATCCTGACTCATGCTCAGCGCAATCCTGCACAACAGGAGTGGGTCGCCCAGTACTTCAACGAGCAGGTGCAGCCTCTGCTGATGCCCATCGGGCTCGACCCGGCACACCCCTTCCCGCAAGTCGCCAACAAATCCCTGAACTTCATTGTCGAGCTGCTTGATGGAGCGCGAGCCGGTATCGCCATCGTTCGGGTGCCGCGCGCGCTGCCACGTGTCATCCGATTGCCGGATGAACTCGCGCCGGGCCATCAATCGTTTGTGCTGCTGTCCAGTGTGATCCGCTCCCATCTGCACGAACTCTTCCCAGGCACCAGCGTCGGCACCTTTTCCCAGTTTCGCGTCACCCGCAATTCCGATTTGGATGTCGATGAGGACGAAGTCACCAATCTTCGGCAAGCTTTGCGCTTTGAGCTGACCCGCCGCCACTTCGGGCAGGCGATCCGCCTGGAGGTGATCAGTTCTTGTCCGACTTCCCTGTCCAGCGTACTGCAGCGCCAGTTCGGGATACCCGACGCGGCGCTGTTTCAGGTCAATGGACCGGTCAATCTGGTGCGGCTGGCTGAGCTGATCGACAAGGCCGAAGGTACAGAGCTGCGTTTTGCCCGTTACGAACCGGCCTGGCCACAAGCATTGGCACCAAGGTCGCAGCCTTTGATGCCGCAAATGCGCCAACGCAGCCTGCTCTTGCACCATCCTTTCGAGAGCTTTGAGCCGGTGGTGCAATTGCTGCGGGAAGCCGTGGCGGACCCTGACGTGTTGGCCATTAAACAGACGATTTACCGGACCGGTGGTCAGTCTGAACTGATGGAGTTGCTGCTGGAGGCGGCCCGTCGCGGGAAAGAGGTGTTGGCTGTCGTCGAACTCAAGGCTCGATTCGACGAGGAAGCCAATATCGACTGGGCTGATCGCCTGGAGGCGGTCGGCGCTCAGGTGGTGTACGGCGTCGTTGGATTGAAAACGCACGCCAAGATGCTGCTGATCACCCGACGCGAGTCAAACCGGCGACAGGGCAGCACGCTTCGGCACTACCTGCATCTGTCGACTGGCAACTACAACGCAGGAACGGCCCGTCTGTACACCGATATCGGCTATCTGACCTGCGATCGGGATCTGACCCGCGATGCACAGGCTTTGTTCCGACACCTGTCAAGCTTGGCTGAGTTGCCCCGGCTCAGGAAGATGGTCGTGGCGCCATCCGGCCTTCAACAGCAATTGTTGACTGTGCTGAATCGTGTGACCAAGGCCGCCGCAGGGGGCAAGCCGGCTCGCATCGTGGTCAAGTGCAATGCACTGACTGATCCCGAATTGATGGAGGGGCTGATCCGGGCATCACAGGCCGGCGCTTCAGTCGACCTGATCGTACGCGGGGCCTGTATGCTCGCCCCCGGCATCACAGGCCTCACGGACCGCATCCGGATTCGCTCGGTCGTCGGCCGTTTTCTGGAACACAGCCGCATTTTCTACTTTAGATGGGGCACTCTGCAAACGGAAGAAATCCTGCTTCTGTCCAGCGCCGATTGGATGACCCGCAACATGCGGCGGCGCATCGAGCTGGCCTGGCCGGTGGAAGATCCGGTGCTGCGGCAGCGGGTGATTGACGAAGCCTTGATCCCTTACCTGCATGACGAACGCGGCGCGTGGCGCCTGGGTCCCAGCGGCCACTATGTTCCACTGGACCCAGGCGGCCTGAACGCCCAGGGGGCTCTGATGGCCTTGCACACCCGCCCTGCTCTCCTAAGCAGATCAACCCGCTGAAGATCAACCCAATGGACCTCATCCTGTGGCGACATGCCGACGCGATTCCCGGCAGCGACACCCTGGCCGACTTGGACCGGCCGTTGAGCCCAAAAGGCATGCGTCAGGCCAAACGAATGGGCGAATGGTTGAGCCGCGTTCTGCCTGAGAACGCCAAGATTCTGGTGAGCCCCGCGCTGCGCACCGTCTGTACCGCTGACGAACTGGAGCGGCGCTACAAGAAGGTGGCCGGTCTTGCACCGGATGGGACGATTGATCAATTGCTCGCCGAGACCCGCTGGCCACACGCCCGAGAGCTGACCGTGGTGGTGGGACACCAGCCGACCCTCGGGCTGGCCGCGGCCTACCTGATGGGTGCCACCCATGTCACGGCCGACAACCCCTGGAGAATCAAGAAAGGCGCGATCTGGTGGATCCGTGCCAAAGCCCAGGACGATGGGAGTACGCTGGTAACGACCGTGACCGTGCGCACCCCTGATCTGATCTGATCTGATCTGATCGCGCACCCTGCGTCAGCTGGTCCAGCGGACTCTCAGCAGACCGGACTTCAGCCAGACCGCCAACTCCTCGCGCAGCAAGTGCTGGGTCCGAAGTTCGGCCGGTGAAAGTTTTCGCTCCGACGACACCTGGGCCCAGGACAACAGCACATCGCCCTGTCGATCGCGGCGCGCGTGCAGTTTCACCTTGGACGCCTGATGGCGCCCATGGCAACACAGGACCGCCAGTCGAAGGCACAACAAAGTCAGCGCGAAATCCCGCCGCCCAAAAGCGGACTCTACTTTTCGAAGACCGCCACGCTGGCCCAGCACCAGCTCTCCGATTCGCCTCTGTTGGCTCTGGGAAAACCCAGCGGCATCCAAATGGTCGAGCAGGTAGGCGCTGTGTCGGTGATGGTCGTGATGAGACACCATCATGCCGATCTCGTGCAGATCACAGGCCCAGGCCAGTTCCCGCACCTCTTCATCACCCAGCGTAGGTAGCAGCTGCCGTTGAAGGCCGAGAGCCAAGTGCTTGACCCGCTGGGACTGTTCGACATCGACTTCAAAACGCTGCTGCAGCTGCGCGACCGTGGCGTCACGAATGTCGCTGGCATCGACCCCCAATGAAACCTTGCGGCGCTGGTGCAGATCAAAGATGACCCCCTGCCGCAAAGCGGCTCGGGATGGCTGAATTTCGTCGATCTTGAACTGCACCATCAAGGTGTACAGGATGGCCAGGCCGCCGGCCAAGACCGGCTTTCGCTCATCCTTGAGTCCGCGCAAATCAAGGCGATCGATATGCCCCGCTTCGACACAACGCTCGATGCACCAGGCTAGGGCCGAGGGCGTCAGTCGGCCATCCGTGACGCCATGGGATGCCAAGAGCTGGGATACCGCACCGGCGGTACCCGAGGATGCCAACACCTCGCTCCAACGGTCGTTCGTGAAAATCTTCTCGGCTTCTTCGAACTCAGCGCCAGCGGCCACCTGCGCCGCCCTGAATGCCTCAACCGTCAGACGACCATCGGAAAAGTAGCGATGGGTCATGGACTGACTGCCAATTCCAAAGGATTCGGCCGCACCTGGCCGGAAACCCTCGCCCATCACGAACTCGGTGGAACGCCCACCAATGTCGATGACCAAGCGTGGCTTGTCGCTGGGATTGAGGTGAGCCACACCCGCGAAGATCAGGCGCGCTTCCTCGCGACCGGAAATCACCTCGATCGGCACGCCCAAGACCGGCTCGGCCATAGCCAGAAACTGATTTCGGTTCTTGGCCTCACGAAGCGTCTGTGTGGCTACCGCGCGAACCTCCTGCACGTCATGCAGGCGCAGCAGTTCAGCCATAGCCGCGAGCGTACTCAGGCCGCGATCCACGGCGTCTGGGCGAAGCACGCCGTTTTCATCGAGGCCCGAGCCTAGGCGTACCGGCTCCTTGAGGTAGTCCAAGCGCCGATATCGTCCCTCACGAATCCGTGCGATCTCGATCCTGAAACTGTTGGACCCCATATCGATGGCTGCCAATGGCGCGCCCAGGATGGAGTGGGATTCGGCTGTCATAGGGCCGTGAGCGTAACTCAGACATTTGACGGTTTCATGAAACGGGATGAGTCCCCGATGTCAGTGACTTTCGGTGCTTGAGCAATTCCAGCAATCCGCCGAAGACAACCACGACGGCCGACCCGACACCAAGACCCAAGCCCCATGTGTCGGGACCGCCAGCGGTCAGCCTCAACAGCTCGCGAAGTGGTCCCCAGTACATGGCCGTTGCGAGCACCAGGATCGACGCCAGGGCAATGCCCATCAGCACCGCACCGGACCGTGCCAGGATCAGCCCCCGCCACCCGACACCCTGGTGCAGTCGCTGCGCCGCCAAGGCCACGCTGCCCGCCGTCAAGGCCACGATGAGCGTTGTGCGGACCTGTTCGATCGGCTCACTCCGCCCCATCAGCCACCACGCCAGCGCCAGGAGGGCAAGTAACAGACCCAAGCCCATGACCAGGGACTCCATCAGCGTTTGACGGGACATCAGCAGAGGGTCCTCCAGGCGCCGCGGTGGTCGGCTCATCAAGCTCCGCTCGGCTGGCGCATCCTCGAACGCCAGAGAGCACATCGGGTCGATCACCATTTCGGTCAACACCACATGAGGAGGGAGCAGCAATGGGGGCCAGCCCAGCAACAGCGGCAGCAAGGCCATGCCCGCCAGCGGCACATGCACGGCCGTGATGTATGAAGCCACTTTACGCAGGTTATCCATCAGGCGGCGCCCCAGGGCCATGGCGCTGACGATGTGCGCGAAGTCTTCCTCAAGCAGCACCATCGACGCAGCTTCTCGGGCCACATCAGTGCCTCGGTCGCCCATCGCCAAACCCACGTGTGCAGCGCGTAGAGCTGGCGCATCGTTCACGCCATCACCTGTCATGGCCACCACCTGGCCGCATCGCTGCAGGGCCTGCACCAGCGCCAATTTGTGTTGGGGCTGCACGCGGGCGAAGACACACACCTCTGCTGCCACCCTGTCCTGCTCCGCTTCGGATAGCGCAGCGAAAGCCTGGCCGCTCAATACCCCTGGCACGATGTTCAGGCCCGACTGACGGGCGATGGACTGTGCCGTGACCTCATGGTCACCGGTCACCATGACAACCCGCACGCCGGCTGCTCGAACCTGTGACAAGGCCTCCGAAACCCCTACGCGCAAGGGATCTTCAAATGCGATCAGTCCAAGCCATTGCCAACCCCTCGCGGGTGGCCTGCCGGCAGCTTGGTCACCATCAGATGGCGACTGGTCCTCGACCTTGGCAACAGCCAGAACGCGCCAACCGGCCTGGGCAAGGCAGGAGGCCGCATCAAGGCGATCTGCTGGCTCACTGGCCACACCTTGGCAATGCGCCACCACCCTCTCTGGCGCGCCTTTACAGAACCAGACCGCCCCGCCGCCGGGACTTTTCCAGCGCACACGCATGACGGGCTCGTCAGCCTCCGGTCCATATTCGTCGACTCTCTGCAGCCCATCTGACGGCTCCCGTTTGAAGTCCAGACGCCACAAGGCTTGGTCCACAGGATCACTACCCACCGTTCGAGAGGCCTTGAGCGCGGCGTCCAACAAAACCTCCAGTTTTGGCTCAAGAGATGACGGCCCCGAGGACAGGACCTGACCGACCTCATCGCTTTGAATCGCGGCCAGCCGCATTCGGTTTTCGGTCAGGGTGCCCGTCTTATCGACGCACAGCACCGTCAGCGCTCCGAGCGCTTCAATCGCTGCGGGCCGTCGAGCCAGAACATGCAAGCGGCTCAAGCGCCAGGCTCCCAGGGCCATGAAGATCGCCAGCGCCATCGGAAACTCTTCGGGGAGCATGCCCATCCCCAGGGCAAGCGCCGAAAGCAGACCGCCCCACCAATCGCCGTGTCGCCTCCCCTGGATCAGCGCCACCATCGTGGCGACGAGCAGCGCGACCAACCCAAACACTCGAACGAGTCGGGCCACCCGCCGCTGCGTGGGGGTCGGGGCTGCCTCGATCCTGGATAACGACAGGCCGATGGCACCCATGCGCGTGTTCAATCCGGTAGCCAAGACCTCAGCCACACCCTGGCCCCGGACCACCACCGTGCCAGCCCAGAGCCTGCAATCCGCAGACGCTGCCGGTTGAGTATCCAAAGTCGAGCCCGCTGCGGACCACCGCTCAGCTGGGTCCTTCGCGATGGGCCAGGATTCACCGGTGAGCAGGGATTCATCCACCGAAACCCCCTGCCCCCGCAGCAGTTGCCCATCAGCCGCCAAACGCTGGCCTTCCTCCACCAGTATGCAATCGCCAGGTACCAATAAGGTGGCATCCAGCGCCTGCCATTGCCCGTCCCGCCGCACCTGGACACGGGGGTTTGTGAGGTTTCGCAAGGCTTGCAGCGCGCGCTCTCGGCGCTGGCCTTGCCACACCACCATGCCGACGGTCACCAGCGCGAAGCCACCCAGGAGCAATCCTTCGCCCAAATCACCCAGCACCAGGTAAAGGGCCGCCGACAGCAGCAATAGGATGAACATCGGCTCGCGAAGCACCTCACCTGCGGTGTCCCCAACCGTTCGGCGTTGGGCATCGGGCAAGCGATTGGGACCCCAACGCACGAGCCGCTCCCGGGCTTGCTCGGCAGTCAACCCTTTGGGTTCCGGTTCGCTGAGCATCCCCGATGGTGACGCTTACCAAGACGCCTGGCTTGGCGATAGTCAAACCGCCGGATGTCTTGGAACGGGCTTTAGGGTGCAGGCTCTAGTGGGAAACCCTAGACTGACGGTTGTCAACCAACGCCTCAGGAGCATCGCCATGGCACGTAACGCAC
>VFQS010004280.1_pt1 | contig 10437 bp, 8 predicted proteins | sample 3512361 | NCBI WGS metagenome assembly VFQS01 (sample SAMN10412375, study PRJNA504923) | tailings metagenome | isolation source: Relicate 1 Philex TSF3 active mining | place: Philippines | reverse complement strand
GTCAGTGAAAACGCCAAGCGCGCGGTGGCCGCTGGCTTCACCGCCATGAAACTCAAAGTGGGCGCGCGCGACCCCCAATATGACCTACGCCGAGCTCATGCGGTGCGCGCGGCCGTGGGCGACGATATCACCGTGATGGTCGATGCCAACCAGCAGTGGTCGGTGCCACAAGCGCTGGCCATGTGCGCTGCCCTGCGCGACATCAACCCGCTGTGGGTCGAAGAGCCCACGCACCCCGACGACATCGTGGGCCACCAGCGCATTGCGCGCGAGATTGCGCCCATCCGCGTAGCAGCCGGTGAGCATGTGGCCAACGCCGTGCAATTCAAAAACTACCTGCAGCTGGGTGCAATGCACTTCGTGCAGGTGGATTGTGTGCGCGTGGGCGGCATTAGTGAATTCCTCACCATCAGCCTACTCGCGCGGCACTACGGCCTACCCGTGGCCCCGCACGTGGGCGACATGGGGCAGATTCATCAGCATTTGGTGTTGTTCAATCATATTGGATTGGATATCCCAAAGCTGTTTTTGGAGTATATTCCACATCTGCGTCAACACTTTGTGCACCCAGCTGAAGTAGCAGGTGGAGTCTACCGCACCCCGCAACAGGCAGGTATCGGCATGGATTTGCAGGTCTTGGTGTAACAAGAAAAATCTGCTCCATGACGTCATGTCATGGAGCAGACAATCACCCACACACACTATCCACGCGTACATGGCAATGCGGTCCAGTTCGTGAGTATCTGATCCCCTTCAACCACAAAGTAATAGTGATGTTGATCAAGATACCCAATGCCATCACCGATTTGCACAAAATCGACAGACTCATATGTCTGATTATTGCCACCACGTGTCGTATTCGTAACTACATAGCCTTCGGCTACGCCGTCACCCATATCGTAAGCACTACGCCAGTAGCGCATGATTTCTTTGGCGTAGTACACATAGAGCGACTGGTCTTCGATGGTCATCATCAACATATCACCACGTTGCTCAAGTCTGAATTGACTGGTCGGCGTATCCACGCCACACTTCCAGTTGCCGACTATGGTACTCGTATCAGGCATTGGTAACCGTTCTGGGCCGTATCCAGGAAAATCAGAAGAGAAGTTTTTATAGACATTGCGACAATCAGTCTCAGAGCTAATCACCGTCACAATATCGATTTCCCGGACCTCATCGTCATATCCTACCCAATTTGCTGTACACCTACCAGTCACTTTTTGTGCATCACTGTCACCAACTACTGGCTGACCTGCCATCACATACACGTCATTGAATGTCACCTTGTTGTAGTCATTTGCAGGCACTGCAGGGCGAGGATACACCGCCCCAATCCCGAGACGGCGAACTTCATCATTGGGTCCTGGTGCTGCTCGCTTGCAGGTCACATATTGCACACCACCGTTGGCATCGTACAGAGACACTGCCAGGGCATTCGTATCAACATCCACGACCATGCTTGACACGTTCCCTGCTACATTACTAGCAGTTTTGTTGGTGCATCCCAAAGCCCAAGTGCTGCCATTGTGGAACTCCAGCACTACCAATCCCCAGACATCAGCATACTTGTACGAACGACCATCATTTTGGCCCCAAATGACCGCAATTCCATCGCCCTGTTCGATTGCCCCATAATTGCCGATGTAATCGAGGAGCAACATGCTATTCCCAACTGGATCAACAGAAATATCGGCCCGCACCCGGTAGGGATACGCAGGGAGCTGTACTGTAGGATTAAAATCCCACAACACTGACGCTGTTTCCCCTTTTAATTCGGGAATACCCGGCAAGTAAAAGTGATAGCCACCGTTTTCATAACCGTTCCAGGCAATCAATCGCGGGTCAGTAATGGCATACAGCCATTGCGAATTGGAAATGGGTTCCATATCTTCCTTCTTATACCCATAATCCGCAACCGCAACCTCGTATCGTGGTTCCCAGCCACTTGACTGATTATCAAACGAATCCTGCCAGATAATTTCGGCATCCGAGTTCAAAAAACTAAACACTGCTTCGGTATCTGTGATCGCAGGAATCTCGACCTGTACCGTTGGAGTCTGAACAATGATTGCTGTTGGGGTTTCATCGACTGTATCATCATCGAGAGCCACCGAAGTCACTGCAACTACGGGAGTAGCCGACTCACGATCAGACGAAAAAATCAACTGTTCAATACGATCTCCCGCTACGAATTGCATGATGATTGCGACTATCAACACCACAATCAATACTCGTAAGATGCGTTGTAATTCCATATCATTTTCTCCTTGTACACATAGCATATATTTCCATGAGCTCAAATAATTTGGTGTTTTTTACAATTTTTAAACTATGCTGTTATTTTTTATTTGTGAAATTTTCCAAATGTCCACTGTACAATCTCAATTTGTATACGAATGAGTGTTGTTACGCCATTTTTTATGATAGATGGTATCTACTCGCACTAGCTGCAGATATATACCCTTGCAAATGCTCTTATACTATAGTTTCCTACCAGAAATTTCATACCGCACCCCGCAACAGGCAGGTATCGGCATGGATTTGCACACGTACACTTAACGAGATTTCGCTACCATCACAGAGGAATGTCACCGCCCATGCACACGCTCACCGCTATCCCCGCTGGTACTACCGTCATCCAAGACCTTATCTACACCGACGACGCACATCCACGCCACACGCTCGACCTCTACGTGCCTGCAGGTGGGGGTACCCCGTACCCACTCATCATCTGGATCCATGGTGGTGCGTTCCGCATGGGCGACAAACACGACCGTGTACCACTGGCCATGCTCGCCCAGGGCTTTGCGATTGCCGCCATCAACTATCGCCTCAGCCAACACGCCATCTTCCCGGCACAAATCATCGATTGTAAAGCCGCTTTGCGCTGTCTGCGCGCCCATGCATCACAGTACGCACTCGACCCACAGCGTTTCATTGCCTGGGGTGAATCGGCAGGTGGGCATCTAGCCAGCATGTTGGGGGTGAGTGGGCATCGCAGCGATTGGGACGAAGGCGCATTTCTCGCACAATCGAGCCGGGTACAGGCCGTCGTGGATTTTTATGGACCGACGGATTTTTTGCAGATGGACCGGCAACGCCTACCTGACGGCATGATCCACGATACGCCGGATTCACCGGAGTCAGAGCTCATCGGTGGCGCCATTCAGGCACACCCCGCTGCTACAGCCCAGGCCAACCCCATCACGCATATCCAGGCTGATGCCGCCCCATTTCTCGTCATCCACGGCGACCACGATCGCCTCGTGCCCCATGGACAAAGCGAGATATTTGTCGATGCACTACGCAAAGCGCGTGTACCCGTCACCTTCTACACGGTCGCCGGGGGCGGTCATGGTGGATTCACCGATACTACGATTCTGGCACTCGTTGACCAATTCATCAGTCGGTTTCGCTGAGCATCAGCACTGTCGCACAGAGCTCCTGCAGTCGTTGACGCTCTCCGCAATACCATTTAGAATGAAACTCTGTCAATAATAATGCTCACTACACGCTTGGAGTACCTCTTTATGCGCATCTGGAATGCAATTCGCAACCGACTGTCACCACAAAGTAACACGATCAGTGTGTCTCCGACGAGCACACAATCGCCAACCGACCTTGGCCCTATGCATCACGTCAATGATTACTGGCTACAGTTACAGGAATCCGACATCGACCAGGGTCTTCATCGTCTGGTTGTGGGAGGCATGTGGGAAGAAATGGGGCCCCTACAATTCGAGTTTTTGCGGGCCCAGGGGCTTAAGCCACACCATACGCTCCTTGACGTGGGCTGTGGCAGCTTGCGCGGCGGCATTCATTTTGTGCCATATCTCGATACCGGCAATTACTATGGTCTCGATATCAACGCATCGTTGATTGATGCCGGCAAACGTGAATTAGCAGCCATCAACGCATTGAGCAAAGAGCCTCATTTGCTCGTCGACGATCAGTTTCGCTTCTCACGTTTTGGTGCCCAGGTCGATTATGCATTGGCCATTTCGGTATTTAGTCATCTGTATGTCAACCACATCCAACGATGCCTCATTGAAATGAAGAAAGTCCTCAAGAATGATGGGGTCTTTTATGCGACGTTTTTCGTGGCACCACACCCACTTCATCTCGATGACATTCATCATCAACCCGGTGGGGTGGTATCACATTTCGACCAAGACCCGTTTCATTATGCGCTCAGTGAAATCGAGGCCATGGCGGCGAGTGTTGGATTTCGTGCCGAACACATCAGCACGTGGCAACACCCACGCAACCAGCAGATGATCGCCTTCAGACATGCATAACGTACCTCATTTGAGTTCACGGTTCATCTGCAGCCAGTGACTATACCCAATAGCAGCATCTGCATTTTGAACACAAACATCCTCAACACATGCGGTAAACACATCCAGTGGCGTACCGCACAGGCATCGGCATCAAACGCGCGAGCAACCGCATCGTTTTCACTGTTGTAGATGCCTATCGCGACCCAACAAAGCGCAACCCATGACGTACTGTCACAACACCCAAATCCCCTGTGTGAGCTGATTGTCGCACAGGGGATACTTCATCACGTCGGCATTCGTCGATACTCGACCAGTCTCAATGACGTACTCAGACACTCACACGAATCTGCGACGAACGCACATCAGTGATCACTCGACACGCGCGATGTCTCGACAATAGCACACGCCGCCAAGGCCTGCAGGCGGTCATACCAGCGCTCGATGCCCGTGTTGAGATGCGTATTGCTGACCACGACCAGCACCAGATTCTGGGTGGGGTCGACCATCACCTGGCATTTGCTACAGCGGATGTGCCCGCACTACCAGCTTTTGGTAGCGAAATCCGTCGACGACGAACGGTGCATCGTAAGTGTCAGGCACGGCTTCGCAGATCTCAAATCGTGCCACGCGCGTGGCAAATTCGGCCATAAGTGTGCGTGCCAATAACCGTGCATGTGCGTTGCCTAGACAACTGTGCGGACCACTCCCGAAGGCGAGGTGCGGGTTTGGTTTGCGATCCACCACAAATGCATCAGGATTAGGAAACACGTCAGGATCCCGATTAGCACGCGCATAACACATGGCGATGCGTTGCCCTGGTGCCACATCCACGCCATCTACGACTCCACCATGCGGGCAGACGCGTGTCAGAATCCCCAGTGGCGAGATAAAGCGGAACAACTCCTCGGCAGCCGAAGGGATGAGTGCGGGATTCTGTCGAATGGCCTCGTGCGTCTCTGGTGATACCGCAAACAAGGCCACAATGCCGGTCAACATGCTTATCACGGTATCGCGACCGCCCGAAAACGTAATATGGGCGAAGCCGAGTCGTTCATCACGGGTCAAGGGGCGGCCGTCATACTCAGCACGCTTGAGTACCCCGAAAATTGAATCAGTATCCTCACAATCAGCCTGGTCAGTCTGCAACTCGAGATAATCAACCAGCGCATCTGCACTGCCCGATCGAAAGACGTCGGTACCAAACCGCATCCACACATCGGCTTCAGACTCAGGCATTTCCAACAAGATGGATAATGCTTTGTTTTGTAGTGGCAACGAGAATTCGTCAATCACCGATACCTGCGGAGCAGCCAACATCACATCGACACCCCGACGAATGAGCGCTTGGATGCGCGTAGCATACTCCGGCTGCAATGCGCGTTTATAGAACGGCTCAATCAGCGCTCGGTAGGCGGTATGCGTTGGTGGATCAAACTCAAATGGGTACTGTCGGAACGTACGCGTCTTGTCTTGCGGCGTAAGCACCAGAAACCCGTGCGAATCAGAACTGAACGTTCGCCAATCATTGAGCGCTCCGCGCAACGCACGAAACCCACGCACAAATACCACATCTTCATCACCCGCTGGATCTGGGCGACGCACCGTAATGGTAGAGACATCATGCATAGTCTGCTCCTGGAATTGTTACAACAAGCCCATCCAAATCGGAGGCAAGCGCAATTTGACAACTCAATCGGCTTAATGACGAAAACGATGGTTCGTACTCGAGCATAGTTACTTCGTCTGGCGATGCCCGCCCAATCCGCTCAATCCACTCCTCTGGCACATGCACATGGCATGTCCCGCAGGCCACAAAACCACCACACTGTCCCTCGATGCCTCGAACGCCAAGTTCAAGCGCTAGCTCCATCACCGACGAGACGTCAGCCGTGCCCGAGATAACGGCACCATCGCGTTGTACGAATGTTATGACCGGTGCTTTCGGGTGCGTATGCGACATATGACTCCTTTTTGTGTCAAAATCACGTATGTACTCATGCACACATAATGACCGATATATTTGAATGAATGGTTCATCATCAGAAAATTCTGCATCATAATCAAATATATCGAACCAGATATACTAGAGGATAAATAATTTCACACATATCGTCATGGTAGAATAATGTGAATCTTTTGTATAAATCGCTGATTTATGTATGAGTTGTTACTCCGGAAAGTCGAGATGGTCTTGTTCTCTGCACCGCTTGTCCCGTATATTCGTATGGCAGACTATGCCGTCCGTACGCCATGGAAGACGGGTGAACGACGTTTACTCGACTATTTGTTGATTTATGTACAAGAGGGGGAATGTTCGATTACGCTTGACGGGGTAGCGTATGATGTGCCGCCTGGCTCAGTGTGTCTGATTCAACCCAACGAACGCCACACATTACATGGACGGAGCAATACGAATACGCCGTTTGCCCATTTCGATATCTTTTATCATGCCCTACGCCACGAAAGTTTTGTGACGCGCACATTTATGACAGATTTAACGGAGTTCAATGCCTACATGCAACCACGGCTTAACGACATTGACGGCATTGCTATTCCGCCGGTTTTTCAGCCAACAGACGTGAATAGATTCCGTGAAACGATGATCAAGATGATTGGTTCGTGGCAACAGCATGATGCGTTGCGGCAACTGATGAGTCAGCACTATGCGATGGAACTGGTCCTTGCCCTATTGGAGCAATTCAGTACGCTGGCAACTCCCAAAATCACCCAACCCGAATCGCTGAACTGGATAACGGCCTATTGTGCATTCCACCTAGCGGAGCCGATACGCGTGGCCGATTTGGCGGAACGCGCGCATCTGTCACAATCGCACTTCAGCGCGCTGTTCCGCCAACGATTCGGCATGTCGCCGCATCAATACCTAATACATTTGCGCATCCAACGCGCCCAAGAATTACTTCGGACTACACCACATTCACTCACATACATCGCCGAACAATGTGGCTTTGCAGACGTGCACCACTTAGCCAAGACGTTCAAACGGGTAAACGGAATGTCGCCTGGAACATATCGAGGGCGCCTCACTAATTAACGCACCGATGCCATAACACCCGTGATTGTTGTCGCCGCAATCGCCTGCAGGCGATTGTACCAACGGTCAATACCTGTATTAAGATGCGTATTCGTCAGCGCCACCACAATCAAATCCTGGGCCGGATCGGTCATGACTTTACAGCCGCTGGCGCCGTGGTGGCTATTCTTATTCTGCTCACCACATGAAGTCTTGACAACATTAGTTGTACATATTATTATGCGACCAATCGGTCTTTTTTGTGAGATATCATGTACGATGAGTAAGGGCCAAGAAACGCGCGAGCGCATTATTGCGCGAGCAGCTGAAGTGTTCAATGTCGATGGGTACGCCGGAACAGCAATTAGCGATATCATGCGCGCAACCGGACTCGAAAAAGGTGGTATTTACCGCCACTTCAGCAGTAAAGATGAACTCGCGCTTGCGGCATTCGACTATGCAGCCAATCAAGTACGCCAGCACACAGCACATCTTGCAGAGAGTTCTTCCTCTGTGGGAACGTTACTCGGCTTCGTGGCGGTTTTTCGCGAATATGCGCATAATCCACCATTAGTAGGTGGTTGCCCTGTGCTCAACACGGCAATTGACAGTGATGACACGAACCCTGCATTAGCTCAGCGAGCCGCTAACATGATCAATGAATGGAGGAGTCTGATCAGCACTGCGGTCACCAAAGGAATCACTCGCGGTGAAATTCGACCTACTATTGATGGTGATGCGCTTGCACTGCTCATGATTGCCACATTGGAGGGTGCCGTCATGCTCACACGACTCCTGCGCGATACAACTCCACTTGAGCAGGCTGCCAATCATCTCTGCGCATATATCGAACAGAATGTGCGCATGCAGTAACCAGCACTCTTTTTTTTAACCAAATTTGAGACCGAATGGTCTCAAATTAAGTAGTAGATGTATATGTAAGGAAGGAATCGGTTATGAACACACAGGTAGGAGCGCAATCACCATGGTATGTACTCGCAGTTACGAGTCTTGCGGTCTTTGCAGTCATGCTCGATAGTTTGGTACTCGTGGTGGCGTTCCCAGCGATTACACAGAGTTTCCCTGCAGTTTCAGCAGCTGAGCTTTCATGGGTACTCAACGCCTACACGATTGTCTATGGAGCACTCCTCATTCCTGCAGGACGCATTGCAGACCGGATTGGCCGGCGCAGGGCATTTCTGATTGGCGTCACGTTGTTTACAACAGCATCAGTATTATGTGGGATAGCGCCATCACCAGCATGGTTAGTTGTATTACGCATGGTACAGGCAGCGGGTGGCGCGTTGCTATCGCCTGCGGCACTCGCACTGACACTGGCAGCGTTTCCACCAGAACGGCGGACGCTTGCGGTGGCACTTAACGGCGCCGTAGGGGCGCTCGCAGTCGTCGTTGGACCACCACTCGGATCATTCATCGTTCAGACGACTGGTTGGCCTGGAATTTTTTTCCTCAACATACCAATTGGCTTGTTAGCACTTGTAGTTGGGTGGCGTGTCCTACAAGAGTGGCGTAACGCCACCATAACCTGGCCTGATGGGCTAGGGACATCACTCCTGCTTATTGGAGTCGGTCTCGTGACAGGCGGGGTCGTACAAAGTGAAATTTGGGGATGGTCATCATATGCAGTGGTTGGTATGTTGGTCGCTGGTATTGCAGTACTTGTTACATTTCTCCGCCGTGCGCAAACGGTCGCAGTCCCAGTCCTCGATCTCACACTATTTGCAAGCAGTGTATTCCGTCGAGCGAACCTCGCCAACATGCTATTCGGTGTTGCTTTCACAGTGATGTTTTTTGGCACGGTATTTTTTTTGACACGCATATGGAATTTCAGTGTACTCGAGGCCGGATTAGCAATCACTCCGGGCCCACTAATGGTCGTCATTGGTGCACCACTTGCCGGGCGACTCGCACACCGTTGGGGACACCGAATGCTCCTCATGATTGGTGGAGCGCTCTACGCCTTCGGTGGATTGCTACTGCTTGTTAGTGTAGGTCCAACACCACAGTATGTCACGCATTGGTTGCCTGCACAGATTATCACCGGTATGGGAGTGGCCTTGATTGTGCCATTACTGAGTAGCGTGGCAGTACAGGGATTAGAGCCAGCACAACTTGCAACAGGCAGTAGCGTACTACAAGCACTACGTCAATTCGCCAACGTACTCGGTGTGGCAATCGCAGTCATCCTGCTTGGCCAGAATGTGCTCACCGTGACATCATTCGCGCCAATCTTTGGTTTGATGATTGCGGGTGGCCTCGCAGTGAGTGTAATCACTACCGGATTACCAGCAGTGGTTGCGTCAGCCAGGGAGCATACAAGTACCGTCGATTCAGTCATCTAGAAAGGGTGCATAATGAACTCAAATACCATATTCTTCGCTCAAATTATAATGATCGTACCTGCGTGAATTGTCACCCACATACTCATACTCTGGCTGATGATAACGCGAGGGCACGAATGAAACACATGAAGTTAGATATTCAGGAAAAATTGACAGCCTGATTGCCCCATAACGGCCACAAAATCCTTATCACAACGAAGAAAACACCAAAAGATAACAAGATGTTCTTGTTATCTTTTGGAATGGTATTAGTATCATACATTCTCATCAGGCGTTGTAGCCGAGGGGGCTGTTCTCCGCAACATCGCTCACACTCGCCTCGGACTAACACGTATCAATCAATGATCACTCGACACGCGCGATGTCTCGACAATAGCACACGCCGCCAAGGCCTGCAGGCGGTCATACCAGCGCTCGATGCCCGTGTTGAGATGCGTATTGCTGACCACGGCGAGCACCAGATTCTGGGTGGGATCCACCATCACCTGGCAACCACTGGCGCCATGGTGTCCAAAGCTCTGGAACGACACCAGCTCAGAAAACAGCGCCGGGGTGCTGGCCGTCTGCAAAGCCCAACCCAGGCCCCAGGCGTGCCGCGGCTGTGAGCCGAGCCCCGAAATCACCGGGTAACTGCCGGGCACTCCGGCGGTCTGATCGCTCGTCATGGCCCGTACCGTCGGCTCACTGAGCACTCGTGGTCCCCCAGGGGCAAAGTGGAGCGCCAAGCGCGCCAAATCACGGGCACTCGCGGCCACGCCAA
>VFQS010004278.1_pt1 | contig 10441 bp, 11 predicted proteins | sample 3512361 | NCBI WGS metagenome assembly VFQS01 (sample SAMN10412375, study PRJNA504923) | tailings metagenome | isolation source: Relicate 1 Philex TSF3 active mining | place: Philippines | reverse complement strand
TCTTTCCACCTCCGCTTGTTGTCTCTGTTTTTCTGCCTCTGCTTGTTGTCTATGTCTTTCCGCCTCTGCTTGTTGTCTATGTCTTTCCGCCTCTACTTGTTGACTATGTCTTTCCGCCTCTACTTGTTGACTCTGTCTTTCAACTGCCATCGCTTCTTGTCTTTGTCTTTGTCTTTCCATATCAATAGCAGCACCAGCCGCAGCAGCACCAGAAGCCGCACCAGAAGCCGCACCAGAAGCAGCACCAGCCGCAGCAGCACCAGAAGCCGCACCAGCCGCACCAGCCGCAGCAGCACCAACAGCAGCAGCAGCACCAGCTTCTATAAAACCGTCTCTTGGATGATAAATTTTTCTACTACGAATTTCTGTTCTTTCTCTATTGGAATATGCTAAACATTCTCCATTATCTTTAAATAATATTTGACAAATTACTTTTCCATTACTGCTACTGCGAAAGAAATTCATGTCATAAAAAGACGAAATATATCCAAAAATTTCTCTTTGTTTGTTTAAATAAATTGATCCTTTGTTTGCTACAATATCTTCATTACTTATCATTTTCATAGATTTTATTGGATTTTTTTCATCAAAATTTCTTGTTAATTCATTTTCTTCAATATCATTTATTAATAATTCATCATATCTATTATTAAATAATATATTATTTTGTAAATAATAATCTTTCGATTGATTTATATTTATTAAATTTCTTCTTTTTTTTATATTTATATTATTCAATCTTGATAACAATGTTATTGATATTTTATCTTTATGTAATAATAAATGCAAAATATTTTTTAAAACTGAATTATTAAAATGTGTTATTCTTTCAATATCATTCATTATATAAGTTTTTAATGAACTATCTATCATATCAAATAATGTTATACACTCAAGTATAAATCCATCTGAATATATACCCCTAAAAAATGGAACTTTTGACATATTTATATTCATTAATACATTTTTATCATCTATATCTATATTTATTTCCATTCTCGGTAATACTGATATCATAAAATGAATGTCGTATTTAAAAATTTCTGTATTTCTTCTGATTCCTTCAAGTTTTCTATTAAGATGAATTCCAACAAATATATCTATATGTTTATTACTTGATACTGTCGGACATATTGAATAATCATAAAATTCATCTACACTATCTATTGTATATATTCTTGTTCGTATTAATAAGTTTCTTAACTGATTATAATTTGGTCTACCTTCTTTATTATCATCATTCACTTCACAACATAATAAATATAATCTTATATCTGGATTCATCTTTCTTATCACATAACATAAACATAATTCTATAAGTCCTTCTCCCGTTCCACATGAATAAACCATAAATTCCCTATTTCTTATCACTCTTTCATATGCTATTGTATCATTATCACAATTCATCGACAATATACTTATTATTATCCTCGCTAATACATCTAATCCTAGATCTCTTGATCTATATAACTCTGAAAATAACATCAAATCTGATATCGTTCTTATATTTCCCCAATCATTATATGGCACTATCAACATATATAATTCATCTATATATCCTCTTATTTCAGAAAATCTTCCTACCAACTCTCCAACATTTCCTACTACTGCCGCCTCTGACATTTTGTTTTATATAATATATCATTATAATAAATTATTAATAAATATAATAAATTATTAATAAATATAATAAATTATTAATAAATATAATAAATACATATTATTCTTATAAAAATTTAAAATATCATCTCATCATACTCTTCCTTCCTTATCTCTTTCCCCCCTTTCTCCATCATATTAAATGCTTTCATCTCCATATTTTTTATCTTTTTTATAGTCTCATTCGGACTATATATCACGGTTTTCCTATATTTACACCAATATTTGGTATTTCCTGTCATCCTTCCTGCTAATTGATATAATTCATCTTCTGATTTCTCTATATGTGATATTATTCCATGTGTAAATGTCCCTATCTCCTCATTCATTATTGTCTGACCTACATTTATACATCCATAACCTGTTATCACTTTTGCTCTCTTATCTATCTTCTTCTCTTTACATTTTCTTATTATCTCTTCCATCAAATTATTCTTTACATCTATCTCTATCTCTTTTATTTCTCCTTTCTTCTCATAACATATCTTCTTGTTTTCACAATTTAATATTATTACTACTGTCTTGTTATTTTTTTCCATCACTATCTCTCTCACTTTCTCATGTGTTAATTTTAAATTACATGCAGGTATAAATATAAAATTCCCTTCTTTCAATATTTCTTCTCCAAATTCTTCTATTATTCTTTTCACATATTCTACCGGATTCTCACCTTTTTCTATTTCTACTTTTATATGTTTCATATCTTTTATACCTACATACATTTCTTTATTATCTCTATATTTTTCCGTTTCCTCTATCTTTATTTTTAATATATTCTCATATATTTTTGATGGTGTCGCCGTATATCCTATTATCTCATTACCTCTTGCTGTTTCTCTATCTATTTTCTCTATAACTCCTTTGTAATTTATTATATTGTGTATCTCATCTATATGTATTATTACCTTGTATTTTTTTTCATCCATTAAACTTATATTCTCAAATACCTCATTTATCTGTATCATATTTCCACATAATATCATCACATCTACCTCTCCTTTTAGTATATCTTTAGTTGGTATACTTTTTTCATATTTTATATTTTCCTCTACTTTTTTCTTATTATCCGATTTTATTGATAATATTATTACATCTTTATCTACCTTTTCTTTTAATCTCATCATAAATTGAATATGATTTAATATCGTATTCATCGTCAATATTATCTGTACTATTTTTTTTTCCTTCTTCCTATATCTTCTTATTTCATTGTTCATCATATTTATAGCTATTTGTGTCTTTCCATACTGTGTTGGACATATTACACATCTCATTCATATATTTCTATTATGTCATCCTTCCATTATCTTTTTTTTTCAATTTTTATATAAATCATATATTTTATTATCTATATTATTTTATCTATTATCTCCTTTATTTCTGTCATCCCATATAATTCAGCACAATATTTTATCGTCTCTCCACTATATCTATTCATATGTATCTTACTCCTATCACAAAAATCCCTTATTAATTCTGGTCTCATCCTCTTCACTATCTCTATTGATATATCCCTATATCCTCTCGATATCACACAATCTAATGTTATCACTCTACCTCCATTCATATATATTATCGTATTCAATAATCTATCTATCTCTTCTCTATTCTCATCTTCCTTTATTATTTTATATCCTAACTCCATATTACCCTTATCATAAAACAACCAAAATAAAAAATTATCCCCGTTTTCTCCTATCTTGTATTTTATCTCTTTTTCTGTATTTTCTATCAAATATTCTATATTCTCATTCTTTATCATACACGCCTTCATTAATACACTCTCTCCTCTCGTATTATACTCATTTATATTCTTATTTTCTATCATCTCCTCTATCATCTCATCTATCTCTTCTTTATCCATAAAATCTACATATTCTATCCTCTTTCCTGTATTCTTATACAATTTTACCTCCTCAAAATATTCTGTCTTGTTATATACCACTATGTTCTCTATGTTCTTCGGTATATCTTCTACTCTATTATTTTTTATATATCTACACATCGTTTCATAATCTGTTATCATCCATCTTACACTACTCATTATATTTATTAACTCTATCTCTTCATCTTTTTCTCCTATTCCATATACTATTATATTCGGATTTTTATTATTTTTATCATTTTCATATACTATTTCTTCTATTTTTATTGTCTTCTTTATATTTACTTTTATCTTTTTATAATTATTTTCTATATCTTCCATATATACATACTGACTTTCTGTAAAATTTAACATCTTTCATGTTTTATTTATTATAATATTTATTTTTCAATTTTTCTAGTTGCTAAAAAAGGTTCTTTTAATGCTTCTTTACAATTAAAATTTTCAAACCAAGAATTATCTTTTATTATCAATGGATTATTTAATTTTCTTATTATTGAAAATATACTTTGATCATGTCTATTATCTATAAAATATTTGGTCTGATTTTTATTATATTTATCCGTAAATAATAATACATTTTCTTCTAATACTCTTTTATACATTTCTATTTGTCTCCTCAATCCTTCACATTTTTTCATTATTATTATTGTAGCCATTATTTGATCACTTTTTGCGATTTCATCTTCTACACTCTTTCCAAAATATTCAAATATTTCCTTTATCGTATATTTCCTTTCTTCTTTTTCTTGCAACATAAATGATATTATTCCATTTTTACTTTCTTTTATTATTTTTATATACTCATCATATCTTTCTTTTCCTCCTTTATTTATACTACATCCTGCATCCATATATATTATTATATCATTTTCATCCACTTCTTCCATTTTCTGTCTTATTATATCATATTTCCATATCCAATATCCTCCACCTCTCGGCTCTTCTAATACTTGTCTATATTTTTCACTAAATTCTTTACTTAAATCTTCTACACCATAACATTTTATACTGTCAAACCATCCTGTTTCTTCCGCCTGTCTCCTTATTCTCTCTTTCGATTTCTCATACATTTTATTTCCATATGTTATAAAATGTATTTTCATTTTATTATATTTATTATTCTATATTTTTATTTTTTAACTTAAAAATATTATTCTATACTCTTTTAATGCGTATTGATTACGATATTAAACTCGATTTCGATGATGTCCTCATTAAACCTAAACGCTCCAAAATGAAATCTCGCGCCGATGTCTCACTATTCCGTGATTTCGTCTTCTTACACTCTAAACACTCCTTTAATGGCATCCCTATCATGGCTTCCAATATGGATACTACCGGTCTCTTCTCCATCGCTAACATCTTTAATAACCATAAAATGATCACCGTTCTCAATAAATTCTACAATATTACCGACTATTCTACTAATTATAATTCTTCCTTCTTCTCCAACTTTGTTATTCCTTCTTTCGGAACTTCTGATAATGAACTCGAAAAATTTATAAAAATTTATAGTGTCGTCTCTCATAAACCTAAATTCATCTGTATTGATGTCGCTAACGGTTATGGTGAATATCTTATCGAATTCATCAAAAAAGTCCGCTCTTTATTCCCTTTTATCACTATCATCGCAGGTAATGTCGTCAGTGCTGAAATGACTGAACAACTCATCCTCTCCGGCTGTGATATCGTTAAAGTAGGTATCGGTAGTGGTGCCGCTTGTACTACTCGTCTTAAAACTGGTGTCGGTTGTCCTCAATTAAGTGCTATTATTGAATGTGCTGATGCCGCTCATGGTCTTGGTGGTCATGTCATTAGTGATGGTGGCTGTAAAACTCCTGCTGATATTGTTAAAGCTTTTGCGGCGGGTGCTGATTTTGTGATGTTAGGTGGTATGATTGCCGGTCATGATGAAAGTGGTGGCGAACTTATTGTCGAAAGATATCAAACAAATAAATTAGATGATAATAATAATTGTATCATCGAAGAAAAAAAATATAAACTTTTCTATGGTATGAGTTCAGATACCGCTCAAAATAAATATTATGGCGAACAAAAAAATTATCGCGCCTCTGAAGGTAGAACTGTCAAAATTCTTTATAAAGGTAAATTAGAGGATACTATACGAGAAATTTTAGGCGGTATTAGATCCGCTTGCACTTATGTCGGTGCTTCATGTCTTAAAAATCTCTCTAAATGTACCACTTTTATCCGTGTCAATAATACTCATAACAAAATTTATGAAAATTATGAAGTAAAAAAATAATTATTTTTAATTTATTTTTTATTATTTATATATATATTTTAATATATTTATTTATTTATTCTATATTTCTTTTATCTTTTTTATTTTTAAATTCATATATAAATCTCCAAATTTTATTATTTTACTATTTAACCATGTATCTGCTCCTGCCTTTATCTCTTCTGTAAAATAATTTATATACATTCTCCTTATATCTTCTTCCTTTTTTATTTTCCTCTCATCTAAAACCATATATGTTATTGCTTTATAATCTTCTTTCTTTGGTGTCTTTATCAATGTTATTATATTGTCTTTCTCATTATATTCTATTCTGTCAAAATCTAAATGATATACCGCTCTAAATATCTTTTTCTTGTCTTTTTCCATTTTCCTCTTAAATTTATCTTTTATTTCTCCATCTTCTTTTACCTTCTTATATTTTCCTTCTTCTATTTTCTCAAATATCGGAACTAATTTTATTTCTATCTCTTTCATCGTTTTTATCGTTCTGTTAAATAAACTCTTCATATATTATTTATTCATATTTTTTTTATTATTAATGTTATTATCTCACAACTTTTTTATTCTTTTGATTACTTTATTTCTAAAAAATTTATATTTATTGTTCCGATTTCCTTATCCTTCTTATCATTAATTACAACATTCCTTCCATTCATACATTGCCAATATAGTACATTAACACTTTTATTATGCACAGTAAATTTCTCATTATATGGTCCAAAATCAGTCGTTCTCGGTATTAGTCCTAATGCCACATTTTTCATTTTATTTTGACATGCCCAATATAATGCTGTTTCCCCTCTTTCATTTCTTTTACTTATTTCATCATCCTTCATTGTTCGTAATAGTTGTAATGCCTCTTTTTTATTTCCAAATTTACAAGCTTCAATTAATTGAGGACTTTTATCTGCTTCCTTACGCGTCTTATTGTCAAATACCCCATGTTGAACCGGATTTCCCGTTATACATTGCCAATATATTGAAGAAACACTTTTATTATGCACCTTAAAATCATATGGTCTAAAATCAGTCGTTCTCGATATTAGTTCGTATGCCACTTTTTTCAGCTTTCTATAACATGCACATTATAATGCTGTCCTCCCTTTATCATCCCTCTTACTTATTTCATCATCCTTCATTGTTCGTAATAGTCGTAATGCCTTTTTTTCATCCTCATAAGAACAAGCTTCAATTAATTGATCAGTTTTATCTGCCTCACTTTTATCTGCCATACTTTTATATAATCTATACTTATTCTATCTCCATTTTATTTATTTTTCAATTTTTATTTATCATTCCTTCCACTTCTATCATATTATTCTTTTGCGCATAATCTATTCCTTTTTATTATTTTTATCTACTTTATTTATTGCCCATCTTTATTCCATTTATTTATTGCCTCTTCACTCATTCTTGGTATTCGTTCTAAATTTTCTATTTCTTGTTTATTAATTATATATTTCATTAATAATTCAAAAAAATCGACTGTTAAATAATCTGTCATATTTTTTAATATTATTTCTATAAAATCTTCTATATTTATTTCTAATTCAATAAATATCTGTAAAAAATGCTTATTCTTCTTGCTTATATATTTCGATAATTCTAATATCATATTATATGACTTTTTGTTATTTTTATTTAATAATTTCCAATGAATATTTTCCTCTTGGTTCTTTTTCATTTTTATATTTATCATCATATATATATTATATAACAATAAATCATAATTATTAACATTATTTATTATTTGCTCTTTCTTTGTTATTTTGTCTTTATAAATTTTTATATTATTAAATTCATTATATTCTGTTTTATAAATAAATTTCAACCATATTTTTTATTTTATTTTATTATTATATGTTGTTCTGGCGGTGTTATTCTTTATAAAACTATTACGGCTATCGCCTTATAGTTTTATAATTGATTTTCCGCCATATTTTTGATTTTAATTTCCATTTTCATATATTTATTATTTATTTATTATTTTTTTAATATAATGTATTCGGTGCACATATTAATTTATATTTATTACCTTCTATCTCATAATATGTGTTATATGTAAAATTCTTTCTATAATTCTCTATAATTTTCTACTATTTTTACATTTTATTATTACTTTATTCTTTATTTAATTTTTTTTTCCATTAATAATAATTCATCATTTACAATTTTTTTAAATATAAAACCATTTTTTTCATAAAACTCTCTATTATTTTCCACACATTCTAATATTATTGACTCAAAATTATTTTTTATACAAAATTTAATTACATCATTTAATAATTTTGTTCCTAATTTATCCATTGTTTTTATAGCACATATCAACAATAATATTACTTTTGTATTATCAATTTTACTTAAACAAGCAAATGCACAAGGACGAACTTTTTTTTCATTATTTATTTTTAATTGTTCTGTTCTAAAATATGAAAATCCATAATCAAAATTTAATAATGTTTTTGTTATATATTCTGTTTGTATTTCTTTTCTACAATTTCTAATTGAATATGTTTTTATTCTTTTTATTGTATCTTTCTCATTTTTTACAAATTCCATATATTTATAATCTTTATATGGAATAAAATCACTATTCATATTAATATTTATATATAATAATATCACTTCCTTCAAAATTATTTTGTTTCATTATTTCTTTACATTCATCTCCTATTTCATTATTCATATATATCATTATTATTAATTTATTATTTTTTACATATTCACATAATTCTTTTACCATTTTATCTAAATATTTTATATCTATATAATTTATATTTTTTATTATCAATTTATCATATCTTCCTATTGATGGCATTATCAAATAATTTATCATTCCTTTCACCTCTCCATCCTCTTCAAATACTAATAATTTAGTATAATCCGATTTATCTATCTTGTCTATCTGAAATATTTTCATATATCCTAACATATTATCTATTTTTACTCTTTTTATATCTTTAATTTTCATATATATTATATTATTATATTATATTTTAATTTAATAATTTTATTTCTATCTCTTTCATCATTTTTATCGTTCTGTTAAATAAACTCTTCATATATTATTTATTATTTATTTTATTTATATAATTAATGTTATTATCTGACAACTTATCATATTATAATTCTTTTTATTCAATATATCTATCACATTTTTTCCATCTCTATTCTCCTGATATACATATTTCTTTATTTCCTTCTTATCTTTGAATATTTTCATTATTTCTATCATCTTTTCTGGATATTTATTCGCATATATGTGTAATATATTATTTTTTCTTTTGTTTATTATCTTATATTCATAATCTGTTATCACCATGTGTTCTTCTAACATTTCTATCATTCCATTGTCTATTATGTAAAATAACATATTATTCCCATTCATATCTCTATTATTCATATATGCTAAATCTGTATTCACATATTCATATAATATTTTTATTAGTTTTATCCTCTTATTCTTTATCATTTCCATAAATAATGACATCTTCTCATTATTTATATGTTTAAAATTCACTCCTTTCTCTATCATCCTATATAATATCATTATCTCTAATTCTTCTATTTCTTTTGTCGGTTTTGGATTTCTTATCAAATTATATAACGGCAAATTACTAAATTTAACATCTAATAACTGTTTTATCTCTCTATCATCTATCTTAAATAATATATACTTTATTATCTCATATGCCTTATTTATACATACTACATCAAACACCTCTTTCACATTCTTATATGTTATGTCTATCTTTTTTAATAATCTAAATACCATCTCATTCTCTTGATACAATGCATAATATAATACACTATTTATATAATCAAATTTTTCACTTCTTATCTTTAATGCTTTCGTTATCTCTTCTTTTTCTACTATATTTATTATCTTCATCACTAAATCATTTTTCCTTAATATTACCGCTAATTCATATATACTTTTATTATTTATATTTTCTTTTATTTCTATTATATCTTCTATTTTCATTTTCTCTTCCACTATTAAACTATTTATTTTATTATTCACTATATCATATATATCATTTATATTAAAATTTAATGAACATAACAAAATATCTGTTATTGTTTCTTTATTTAATATTATCTTGCTTATTATCTCTATTATATTTTCATAACATATCTTCTGTTTTATGTATTCTTTCTTTTCTATGTGTTTTATATATTTTTCCATTAAATAATATATTATACTCTTTCCTTCTTTGTTCTTATACAACTCTATAAAATCTAACTTCTTTATTATTCTTTCTAATATCTGATAATATCCTCTCTTTATACTCCATATTATTATATTTTCTTTATTATAATCATATATGTCATACAATTTATTCTCTATTATTATATTACTGTATTTACTATAATTATAATTCTTCTTTGTCGATATATACCAATATATATATGCAAATCTCATCTCTATTTTCATTTCCATTTTTATTTTATATTTATTATATTTGTTATATATTCTATTTATTTTTCAATTTTTATTTATCCTATTAACTTTCTTATATTCTATTAACTTTTTTATATTCTTATTTCCTATTTTTTCTGATATTTTTATTATTTCTTTTATATCTTCTTTATTATTTTTTTTTATTGTATCTATCAGCAATATT
>VFQS010004277.1_pt1 | contig 10441 bp, 5 predicted proteins | sample 3512361 | NCBI WGS metagenome assembly VFQS01 (sample SAMN10412375, study PRJNA504923) | tailings metagenome | isolation source: Relicate 1 Philex TSF3 active mining | place: Philippines | reverse complement strand
CCCCAAAACCCCAAAACCCCAGTGACAACACATAGAAAGGTTAATTATAAATATAGTAAAAATGCTGATGAAAGAAAACCCTAACATGGGTTCACTGTATATGAGGAAAGTGAAACTCATTTCACTTTTTCTCCTAGTATGATTATGGACTACTGCAAATGCAGCGACATCATTTGACTATGAGAAGCAAGGATGCACGGCACTTGGTGACGTATATATGAAGAGAGACGATAAGGACGCTTACTACTGTCAATGTAAGAGAAATGACTTGGTGATTTATTATTAGCTTGCAGAGCTATGTTCCCTGGGTGTCGTAGATGTGAATCTGTTCAAGTTTAATTCAAAGACAAGAAGAATATTATTTAATCACCAGTGATTCCTCGATGCGTCTCATGTGATCAAGGCTTGTATCTGTAATCAATTCCGATTGGATTCACGAAGAATGTTTCTGCTTAAGTTCTTGAAAATGTCGAGATAGGACAGTGCGTGGCTGATTGTTCACAAGTTAATATGTTTACAGTTAATAACATCAAAGAGGGAACTTGTTCTTATTTAGGATACCTATGCAAAATTGGCAATTACTCCCATGGATGTCTGGAAACAATGGCGAGTCCCTCAAGTAAGACGGATACTAATATTAACCTTTCATCAATTTAGGCACTTTGTTATAGATTAAGTCGCCCCAAGAGATCTAAACCGATCCTCTGATGAACAAGTCTGATACTTTGCACCATTTTACCTATTAGAATCTTCCATACAACATTTCGACCTTGACAGATGCTGCACTTACCAATTAAGCACAGAGGTCCTACTCCAATTGCCTGCAACAAAACGCCACAATGTCTTAGCTTTGTGTTAAATGCTTTCCTGGATACTTCCCAATTGATAATATAGACATGAGGTATGCAGGAAAAGTCCCAAACGCATGGCACTCGCAGGGAACGTTGTCCGAAGTATCAATAACGGGAAACTTAAATCTAATTCAGTGCATCAGTTTATGTGGTAATGGGAAGTACCCTGCAGTAGTATTTGATGAGACTGGGCGAGATATCTCATCGCAGACATGCGCGACCTGTGATTCTTCTTGCCTCTCATGTAATGACGCAGGACCATCAGCATGTACATCCTGCCGTTTAGGTTCGTATCTTTCTGTCATTAACCAGAACTAAATGAGTGGAGCATGCATTTAGCGAACTACAAGCAATTCCTTGAATATTCAAATCTTTGTTTCAGGCGTCCGTACAAGTGACAACAGTGTCACGCAGTCAACTACCAACCAATACACTTCGCCAACACTACTGGGCGCTCTTTTAACTGCTTTTAAATAGGCCTTTTCTTATAAAGATGCGACAGTTACCATATCTTTGGACCCAACGGTGACGCATTCTGTGTTGCATGCAGACTTTGTCAATTTCTAGATACCTAAAATGTATCTCAGTGCTCCATAGTTTAAATTGGTGATAAAAAGCTCCGACACTACCAAGATGGCGATGGTTCTCAACAAAATTGGAGGAGGCCTCTATATCAAAGTACCTGAAGGTGGTCTTGTCTTCTAAAATATTACAATCGACTCAATAGACTCAGTTATTGACTATTCTAACTCTACTGAGTCATCAAAATGTGTGAATGAGATCACCGATGCCAATTGCTGCAAAGTTATTATAAACAATGGTGTCAAAGTTGTGCAGTGCACTTACACCAATGCCACTGGCTCCTATGATATCAAACCTTTCTACAGCATGTAAGTGAACTGATTGCAATTTTTATTTTTCGTTAGGTTTCAAGGATGCCATAGCAAGTCTCAGATTGGGCTCTTCATTATAGACAGATTCAACGATTTGAACAATACGATAACTAAGCACAGATAAGTGAAAATCTAAGTAACAGCATTGAATCATCTTAAATTATTTTTAGTATTCTAAATTCACAAATTTCTTCTACGAGTTGAACTCTCTTGTAAAGTTTCCTGTGGTATTCAGTAAAAACTTGAACGCAAATTCAACGGCAGCCCTTGCAGTCCCCTACAACATCTCGATTGAGAACAATGTGTTCAGCAATTTCAGCAATTGTGGGAGCATCCTTTCTAACAACTTTGGATGGCTCTCAGGTGCTTACTTTGAGAATATGCCCCCACCATCTAACTTGATCCCTAACTACCTTTCTTTCCAAAACGTGGACCTGCCCTTCTTCTATATCATTCACTTATTCCCCGAAATAGATCGTATAGCTAGTCTGTTTCATGGGGTACACATAAGTAGCTCAAGCTATCCCCTAAATCTCACTCAAAGTTAGCTTGGGAGTCAGATAAGATTTGCTAAGAACTAAGTGACCGAAATGAATGTGTTGAAAAGAGTATAGAAACCGGACAACACTTCAAAAGACCTTAGTCAAACCCGAATATAGATGTTTGTACCCCGTGTTTACCAAGATCAAGTACATCAAAGAGGTTTGGTTATTGATCTGTTTGGAAATTTCACGAACTCAACACTGATCTTCCTTGATAACTAGATTACCTCGATCCAAGATCATGTTGAGGGCTATCATAATGGATAGATCTAATACTGCCTTAATATCTTGGAAGATCAAGTACGTTTGCCTACAATCTGGGACTAGCATGACCAGAAGACGGTAGTGGGTGAAGGAAATATTTTCTACTTTTAGCTCAATCACATTGTTAGCATCCGATACATAGATCAGTCGTCAATCTATATTGCATCAAACAAGTTCGAAAAGATTAGTCTAACTAGCTCAGCTGTTTCAATAGAGACTGAATTTAGTACTCTCGGATAGAAGATTGTAATAGCCAATAACTTATTCTAATGGATTCATTCTCAAGTTAACACGAATGCAGTTCACATTCTCAAACACTATAACTATCGAGATAAGGATTCACCCTCTAATAAATAGCTTAATGGAATAATGTGTGAATCTCTTGCCTGCAGTGTTGAGAAGATCTATGTGGAGTAATTTATTAAGGAGATTGAGTTCTTTTTTCAAACACGAAACTTTGCAGAGATCAAGAGGATATTTAATGGGACTACACCACATCCGATAATTGATAGAATAGATGAATACCTCAAGTATACGGGGGGTGTGGTGTTGAAGGGGAACAATTTTTCTGAGATAGCAGGCTGTGCTGCCACCGTCGATTCTTCGGTCTTGTTCTACGGTGTCTAGATCAATAGCTATGATCCTTTGAAGTTTCCCTATACAAGGGCTAGGGGCATGATAACTACATCAATCCAGTACAATTACAACACCACTCTGCAGGAGTACATAAGAACTTACTATGGCTTTATTATAGATGATGCAAAGAATACCTAAATTTCAAAAAGGCAGTTCAAATTGAATCTTTCAGATGTGGATGGACAGTTCCTTGAAGAGGTCTTCAATTACAAATCTGTGCTTACTGGTAACTCGTACACGAACATATCGATGGGAGCAATTGCCTACGTGTTGGCACAAGGTAACTACGAGTAAGTTGTTCAGGGTTCCTTGATGAACTTCTACAATTTGCAGTAGATTGAATTCGTGGACGAGTCGTTTCTAAACATTGGGGCTGTTACGGCCGAACACATTGCTGAGGTGCTCTCGGTCGCTAAAGGGATTTAAGTCAACGAGATATCCGCTTCTCCAAAACCTGCTCTCAATATCTCTCAGTTAAGTCTCGACAAGATTTCTCAGGCAAAAAATACTGAAGAGTTCTACAATTAAGATCTCTCAGGTGGTCTGCTTTATTTCTTTGGCACCTGGCAAGTTCGATTTTTAGGTGCAAATGTCTTCGATAATGTTTGGCTGATTGATAGAACAAGAGACTTTGCCTCATCTATCTCAGATGATGGAGTGAAAAACCCCAATCACGGACTGATTGCCTACTGTGAGAGGATGTCCGGCAATTTATACATTGGAGGCTAGCCAGATGACGCTCCATAAAATTCGCCTCTCAAGATCACTAAGTTTTAGAATATGGTCGGATACATCAACGATTACACAATAAGTAGGTACCCGGGCTGGGATCCAATCTCAATTAAGGATGTTAAAGTGAATGATAACATATAAAAGTAGAAGTTGCTGCAATTTGGTCTAGGCTCTCCTCTCTTCAAAATCTAGAACATCTTTAATAGTTTCCAGGAAATCAAAATAACTAATGTTAAGTTCGAACGAATCTTTGCTACCAACAGAATAAGCTCAGAGAGTAGCTTACCTCTTATAATATAAACTGAAGTGAACTCTCTGAAATTCATGACCATTAACATGGTGACACTGAGTAACATAGAAATCGTCAACGTCACTAATTGTCAAGGTTAATACCTTTTTTCCTTGCTCTCAAGAGATACTAGAATTTACGGAATGAGAACGAAGAACGTTGGAAAACTATTTAGTATCGTGAAGAAGTATGATTTCTTCAAGGTGCTCAATTATATTCCAACTGCTCCTCAAACAAAAGGAATCATTTATTTCCCATTTGCACAGGATATGGTATCAATATTCTAGCCAGCTTTTAACACCTTCTTTACCTTTCCATTCAACAACACCTTTTTTATGTCCGATTCCCTCTTCGAAGACTCTGAGACCGTTGAGGCGACAATTTTAAATCAGCAATAGATTGCACCCCTCGGTCACTACCTTCAAGGACGACTTGTCACCATTATCAATTCAAAATTTGTTAATAATAGGGCACTTGGCTAAGGTTAGGGCTCTATCTTTAACGAATAATCTCTTTATGAATCAAACTACGTAATGAATGTAACTAATTGTACCTTTTAAAGCAATGATGGATCCAGTAATTAATATTAGGCATTTTTCTAACCTCATATTTTTAGATGGTCTTATCAGGTTCACCAAAGCTTCAAATGGCGGTGTCATTTTTTCAGGCTGCCAATTCCTTGCCAACAAGGGGATTGAAGCGAGAACCTTCTTTATCACAAACGACTTGGTCAAGTTCTTCCTCATTGATAACTCAAGATTCTCAAGCGAGCAAGTCTTAACATAAGAGTAGCAAGATTCCCTTAACCAAAAATACGATCCCCTTGGAGTCCAAGAACTGTACAAGATGGCGAGCTTAATCAAACTGAGCGCAATTATCAAATCAAACGTGACAATAGTTAATTGCATTGCTGAGAAATCTGTGTTTAACATTGCTGGCGGATTTCTTGATGTTGTCTCACAGTCAAAGGTCACTGTCAAGAAAACTCAATTTTATTGTAAGCAATGATTTGTTTCATCTAGATTTTGTTTTAGAATTTTCTTCATTATAAGGAGGTGTCATTAGAGCAACTTAGGGTAGTTCAGTAAATTTGTTCGACTGCACATTCGAAAACAATCGTGCTGAAGATTAAGGAGGTGCCTTTTATTTTACAGACAATTCGGAGCTCATTGGAAAAAGATTGGTGGTTCGAAATAATTTGGCTTATGAAGGAGGTGCCTTCCGATTTTCCAAAAGTTCTTTTTTCGATATCAGTGATTCCCTCTTTGAATCAAACATAGCAACAAACAAGAGATCAATTGGTTTTATCCTTGAGGTAGCTGCCTCAAAATTTTCTAAGACTAAGTTCATCTCGAATTCTTTTTTGAACTTGTCTTAAAAAAGCAGTGGTAACCAAACAAAAGGCATTGAAATTTTGGGGGTAGAAGATACCGTGAAGTTTGTGGACTGTGAATTCACCGACAACGAGGGGTACCAATAGACAGCCTACATCTACATAAATGGTGGGAAGGATGTCCAATTTTAGAATGCTTTGTTCCAAAACAATGCCGAAAGATACCGATTTCATACGAGTGATGCTGGAAGCAAGTACATCAACGGTCTCAGAGGAGGTTTCCTGCATATTGTAGCAGAATCGAAAGTTACAATTTAAAGTTCATAATTTTTGAGAGGCTTTGCGTCTGAAGGAGGTGCCATCTTCTCGCTGGGATAGACAACTATCATCATTGATGACTCAGATTTCAAAAATAACATCGCTTTGGTGGGTGGTGGTGTTCTCAAAGTCATATCATTCTCTAAGGTTTCTATTTCGAGAAGTCGTTTCTTCGAAAATAGATCATTCGAGGACAACAGAGATGTTATTGATGCAAGCAATGGAGATCAGGGAGTGGACATTTCAAAAAGTTTGTTTACAAGCCATAACCCCTCGAACTTTTTCCTTTGTAACGAGATCACCTCACTCAATATCACGCAAACTAATTTTATCGTGAGTCAAAATCTTGAAACCTATCAGTCTTCGAGAGTAGATGCATCTTGTCTTGTAGTTTAGAATGTGAAGCACCTCTCTATAATTGGCAGCACCTTTAAAAACATGTACAGCCGATCTGATGTGGCCAGTGCCTCCGGCGGTGCACTGAGTGTCGTCAGCTCTAAAAACAACAAAGATAGTACCAACACAATCAAGATACAATCATCAACATTCGAATCTTGCAGAGGTGTGAACGGAGGTGCCATACATCTTAACGATGTCGAAAATGTTGAGATAAGTGGAAACAATGTCTTCAGGGATAACTTTGCCACCAAATTCGGCGGAGCAATCGACTTTAATTGCCCAACGGAAAAGGATTATGACCCTGCAAAATGCTCGCTCAAGATCTCTAACACCAAGTTCTACGGCAACTAAGCAATCTTAAATGGTGGAGCGATCAATTGGAACATTTTTGAGCCATCAATGACCTAATCTGAATTTTAGAACAACAAGGCGGGTATATATGGAAATAACATAGCTGGTATTCCGCATAGGTTGATAAAGGTTCCAAATCTATCTACTCTGCCGAAGAGACTGCTGCAAGTCAATCCATAGACGAAAGTTGAAAACATTTAAAGTGGAGGATCGATTTCTATGTATTTCGTATTGACAGACAAGTATGGAGAGGTCGTCAAAAGCTAGAATGATTGCAAGCTGTTTATCAGGTAAGAAATCATTTATTATTTCTATATATATATAGCACAATTCAATCTGTCAACAAGCAAGATAGCCTCTCATCTGCAGGTAAAATTGCCACTGAGTTCTCTTCTTAGATTGAGTCCGAGACTCAATTTTCCTGCACCAATGGAACTTTCACAGTTAACAATTTTGTGTTTGTTGGCTAGCCAAACTCCACCAGAAGTAAGACGATAATGCTAAAATACCATTTATACAGAGATCAAAATCACAACAAACGCCATCAACTATGACGCACCATCCAACAAAGAGTACTACAATAAGACATATGCCTAGCAAGTTAATAAAATGAAGAACAATTCGAAAGGCATAACCAGCCTGCAAGAGTCAACAGTTCTCGATGATTTCTAAGGAGATGTCTCATAGACATTTGAGATTTAAGATGATCCATAGGCTGTCGAAATCGCATTTGACATCAGAAGTTGCCAGCCTGGAGAGCAACTTCTATCATCTGGAAAATGTGAAAAATGTGATTAAGGCACATATTTGTTACTTGCGCCGCTCAATAATGAGCCTTAATAATGCTTGGATTGCCCCCCAGCATCTAAAGCTGTGTGTGATGGAGGTTCTGAGATCTATCCACAACCTGGCTATTGGCGCAGTTCTCCATTGAGTGATAATTTTATTGAATGTCGAAATCAAGATTCCTGTCTTGGTCGAAATGGAAAAGAGAATAACTTGATGGGAGCTTGTGCAACGGGTTACCAGGGTATTCTGTGCACTGATTGTGCTATCGGATACTCTAGAACTGGTAGTTCTTATAAATGTGCTATGTGCCCTAATAAAAGTGACAATGCTGCAAAACTTTTCTTCACTTTCTTAGGATTGTTAGCAGGTATTGTATTTTTAGTGCGCTCTACACTACAAAGTGCATTAGAAAAGAAGAGTTTTCTGTCTGTTTACTTTAGGATATTGATGAACCACTTCCAGCTCTTGACCCTGACAGCTTCCTTTGACCTTGACTGGCCAGAGTAGCTCAAGAAGTTTTTCACTTCGACTAAGCCAGTGGCAGAGGCCACTTCACAGATACTCTCAGTTGATTGCTTCATTGACATGCGTGCCAACACCACGGATAAGATGAAAAATAATGCCGATGTTGACACAGTAAGGATCTTCTACCTCAAACTCGTCATGTATGCCATCACTCCTCTCGTCATAATAATCGCTTCTTACATTATCTGGTCTTGCATATTTAAGATCAGAGAGATCTAGAGACGAAGGAAGGTCAAGATTTTAAATGCTTCCAAAAACGGGATAGCCATGATCAATCCCGACTCCTCCTCATCTTAAGATATTGCCACTACATAGAACAATTTACAGACACAGAAAGAGGATGCCAATTTGCCATCAGAACAGGAGCAAGTTATGGATGATGAAGAAATTAGTGAAATGAAGATTGGCAGAGTCATTTCAACTATCATTGTTGTCCTTTTCTTGATTCATCCCACCATCACCACAATCTGCTTCAATGCATTCAAGTAAGAACATTAAATGTTAAGGATATATTCAATAGTTGCCAAAATATTGATGGACAGAGTCGACTCTATGATGATCTTGAGATTATTTGCTACAAAGGAAAGCACACATTATTTGCACTGGGTGTCGCGTTACCCGCTTTGATCATTTGGGGCCTGGGTATCCCATGCATAGCTTGGCTCTTTATTTACCAGAAGAGGAATGAGTTGCATCAAGTCAATACCAAAGCAAAGTTCGGCTTCCTCTACAACGGCTACAGGAACCCTTAAGCTTACTACTGGGAGATTATTATTATGTATCGCAAAATCTTCGTCATCTTTATTTAAGTCTTCCTCGGTTAGCTTGGAAAGATCGTTCAGGTATTTTCTCATTAAATTCTTAATAACTTTTATAGGCCTTGACTATGCTCCTTTTTTTGGTAATAACCATGGCAGTCACAGCAATCAAGCAGCCGTTTGCGAGCCATCCACTTAACCAATTAGAAGCTCTCTCTTTGCTTTCGTCAGCGATCACTGTCTACTGTGGACTTTTCTATATCGCAAAGGCTTCGTTCAAAGCCGAGAAAAGTTTCACAATGACCAACTAAGGTGAAATTTTCCTCTTCAGTGTTATTTTGATCTCCAACGTTCTTTTTCTCATGTACTGGGCCCTAAGTTTCCTTTAGGAAATGCGATCGACTATCCGCAAAAAGACACCCTAGCTATACCTAAATCTTTTTTTGTGCTGCAGGAAAAAGTAACTTGACCTTGAGCTTTAGATCGAGGAATACAAAGAGAGAATGACACCATTCCTGAACTCAATCGATAAAATTCAAGAATGTAAGCCAATAATTCAATCCGATAATCTCTCACATATGTGTAGATCTCAATGAACGAAAGGCCATTTATTTGAACGGAGAAGTCCCCATGGAGGATGAAGCATTCAAAAGGCTACTTCTCTAGAACGTGCACTTTATAGACAAAGTAGAGAAGACCTTGGAGTTTGCCGGGGGCGAGCTCGAGAAGTCTCATACGCTTCAATAGCTGATACAGACGAAGGAGCAAAAGAAAAGTAAGGTTATGCTTGCTTGAGTCATGAATGTTATTATATAGAAACGTCAAAGATCAGAAGCGCACAGCACGGTCAAAAAGATGATAAGGGGAGGATCATCAGAGAAATAAATGAAGAATAACTTATTGACATCAATCTTAATGATTAGACCACTAAAGATAAGCTCAGAAGGGCTTTGGACGAGGAAAACACGTATAACCAGCCAGACAATCTAAGACATGTGCATGGTTTCCATCGGCAAAAACTTCAAAGGGGGAATGGACCACCTACCTTTGAGACTCCGAATCATTAGAAGAAAAACTTCAACTTGGATTTAGACCCCTCAGATAATAGCAGCAGCATGCTCCAAGACGATTACGACTTGGACGGCTATGAAAAGGAAGTGCAGATAGGCTTTGAAGATTAAAATCAACTATAAACCCCGATAACTCATATGAAAGACTAAGAGGAACCTCTTACGGTCAATTAACCGGCTATAGCTGATGTTTAAATAATGAAAAGGAAGGCATCTTCTAAACAGAGACTGGCAGAGAAATAGGGTTTAAGACGCAAGTAAATTATTGAAACAATGGAAAAAGGAATGATCAAAGACTACCGAAACAAGATTCACGAGCTGATTAGAAGCCAGAAAAGAAACTAAGAAGAGCTCAAAGGCGGAGTCGCAAGCGGAGGTGGTATCACTGAAATAAGCTTGCACTAAGAGGAGACCTTGGGTGCCAATGAGGATACTTCTCGATTCTCACGTAACCACGCTAAGGGCCACATAAGATTGAACGAGATATCCAATTCATCCTCGAAAGAATTCATGATGCTTGAGCACTAGGTAAGCGCGCGAAAGGATACCTTTGGTGGCTATCGAAATGATCACAATGAAAAGGAAGATGGATTAGGTAGCATAGAGGATGAATTCAGAAATATCATCAAATAATGATAAGTGTTTTACATTCAGCTCAAAGAGGGGTTTTGGGGTTTTGGGGTTTTGGGGG
>VFQS010004275.1_pt1 | contig 10449 bp, 9 predicted proteins | sample 3512361 | NCBI WGS metagenome assembly VFQS01 (sample SAMN10412375, study PRJNA504923) | tailings metagenome | isolation source: Relicate 1 Philex TSF3 active mining | place: Philippines | reverse complement strand
AAAGAATAACGCCTCAACGTCCCCATCAGGTACCATAGAAAGGTAATGAATAAAGCCAGGGTTGCCGCATAGCTCACGTGGTTTCGCTGAAAAGGATGCAATACCTTATGCACCTGATCAAACGCAAATCCCGATACCGAATGGCGCAACAATATGACTACAACCGTACACATCAAAGGCCAGAATACCCACCACAGCATCTTCCGAATATCTTCCTCTGTGCGAAGCAAATAAAACGCCAGAAAATAGAATACGGCCACATACCAGGTTTTAGCCAATGAAAATTTCAGCGATACCCCCGGCATATCCGATTGAAAGGTGGAAAAATATACCCAAAAGAGGTGCAGCATCAACAATATAGTGATGGGATGCTTGAACAAGCGCACACCGAGATAGGCTATCTTTGAAAAAAACAGCAACGCAGCGAGCAACATCAACCCGATCATCAAAGGCTCCGTGGGTAAATCGGTACCAAAACCGTTCGGCAGTACTACCTCTGTGGAAAGCGGAATACTCGCCATCAAAAGAAGGAATACTTTCCTGACATCTACTATGCTTAAATAGATGAGTAAGGCCAAAACAGGCACTCCTACTAGAAAATACCACTCCTTCCAGACAGCCAACGCAAAACTGGACAACAAAATTCCTGCCCAAATACCAAATAACCCGTATTTCTGTGGAAACCACGCCAGCCGTGCTATGGCCGTTGATCCTTTCCCAATCATAGCCTTAGCCCACACGGAAGCCTCTTGAAAGGTCAACGTCCCGATACGCATGGAACAAAAACACAGCCAAAACAGCGAGCGCAAAGGCTAAGACACCTGCCCCAAGCACCAACATTGTCCGTCCCGGCCGACTTTTAACGATAGGTACTTCCGCTGCTTCTACCAATACAATCGCAGGCACCCGTGTAGTCAATGCGGAACGCATCAGATTGGCCCGCTCTATGTCCTCTCCAAACCCCCCGTTTGCCGTGAAGTACTGGTTCTCTAATACACCTATGATTACCTGCCCTCTGTTTATGCGACTCATCTGTTGGGACATACTGTCCAACTCCAGCCGCAGGCCATCCACCAGGGCCCCGACGTATGCTATCGTATCTTTGGGGATACGGCTATTGCCCCGCATGCTCTCCAACCGGCCCTTGTTTCGATAGTACAATGACTGGGTCTGGACCATCTGCCTGGTCAGCCGCTGCGACAACTCTGCCGTATTGTATATCTCAAACTCCGCACGCAAGGATACGAGGCTGTCTCCCAGCTCTTTGAGCAATTTTGTGCGCGCCGCAATATTTTCTTCGTACGACCGGGCCGTAGCAGCCTGGGCCGATTTGACCAGGCCTTCTGCAATTTCATTGATTCGGTCGCGTGCTGCATTGGCCAGGGTAGCGGCAAAACGAGCGTCCCGGTCCTCGACCGATAACTCAATGGCTTCCAGCTTCGTCTTTTTTACTTCGTAAAGTTTTCGAAAGTGCATTCGCACTTTGTACCGGGCTTTGGCCTGTTCAGGGTCAATTTTATACTGGGCATACAGGTCAAAAGAATCCACCAAAAAATCTACCAGGTCATTGGACTCTGCAATCGCCAGTATCCGGTCTATATCATCGTCCGACCCATACAGCCCAACCCCGTTGTTCGATTTGCTGAACAGTATTTCCGGCCTTGCCTGGTTGGGGTTAGCTGCTAAAAAAACCGTGGTTGCCCGATAATAATTGGGCATGGCCAGCGACAGGATAGCCGTCAACCCCATTGCTGTAATCGTCAGGCCAAAAATCGCTTTCCGATGGGCATACCCTATTTTTAAGGCATCCAAGATATGTTCCCTCTGCTCCATACTGAGTTGTGTTCTCCTACTATGACTGTCTTTCTACCCAAAACGCTGCCTGATACCACTTCTCACTCCCCAAATCGCTGCGAAATCGGAACGGGTGATAATCTGCAGTAAAAAAATACCCGTAACACCTATTACAAAAGGAGGCAATACGGCGGCCCAACCGATTCTTTCAAACAGGTTTTCCCGAAAGAACCAGGCTGAAATACCGGTAACCAGACCCAATATGAAAAATTTATACCATAATATCCACGAAATAGCAATTTGCTCCCATTTCCAGCAGCCGTAAAGAACACCTAAAAAGGCCAGTACCTGCGTCGTGGCGGCAGTAGCAGCCGCTCCCGATGCCCCCAGGCGGGGTATCACCGACAGGTTTAAAAACACATTGAACCCGGCAACCGCAAGGTACACCCAGTTTAACCGCCCCTGATGCCCCGTAGCCAATAAAAGTGTACTGAAAATATATCCCCCGCTAAGTGGGATAAACCCAAACATCAAACAGCCTAATAAAAAACCGGAGTATGGCGTGGTATCGTCGTACAGCCCTTCCATAATCGGCTGCCCAAACGCCAGGGAAATGGGTACAAAAACGAGTACACCGCTCCAAAGGATACGCAGCGCGGTCTCGGCTAACTGACCTAACTCCATTTTGTCACGACCCAACTTTGCATACATAGGTAACAACAAACCCGCAAACAATACCCCCAGCATATTGACCGCATCCAGCAGACGATAAGCGGCTGCATAATACCCCGCCAGTACCTGCCCATCCGGAAGCAGCCTGCCCATCAGCACCACATCCGCCCGGTTGTATATGGCCATCAACGCAACAGCAATCGCATAGGGCAGGCTCTTTTTAAAAATCAACGCGTTCAGCCGCCAGTCCATGCGTACACGTGGAATCCCCGTCTTTTTGCCCAACATCACCAGTCCAGTGACCAGAGAAAGCAAAAGGGCTATCCATTGTGCATGCCCCAGCCACGCTATCGGGAAATTACCTCTAAAAAACCCACCCCAGAGCGGTACACCAAGCAGCAGAACCAAAATCAACTTGTCGAGTATGGACAAAAAACTATCCGCAAAATACCAACCAAGGCCCGAAATATTAGACCGTACATAACTCAACAGAGAACTGCTCACCTGAACCAGCGCCAGGGAAAGCAACAAGCCCGGCCATTCCGAAACATATCCGGCTAACGCTCCTGACAAAAATATGAGCGCCAGATATACCACGGCCAAGAAGGCTTTCGCCCCTAGGAAATACGGGAAGTATTTTTGAAGCAGAAAAGGGTATTGAGCAATATTCCTGTTGTTGAAATACTGTATCCCTAAATCGTTCAATATCTGGAATACAAACACAAAGTTGAACAACTCGAAATAAGCCCCGTACGCAGCAGGCGAAACGGCATTTTGGATCCCCCGGTCAATTCCAAAAATATAAAGTGGCTTGATCAGAAGATTGATACCGATTAAAAACAGGAGGTTTAGGACAAAGGTCTTCTTCACATCCTACCCTATTCATAGCGAAGCGACTCAATCGGATCCAATCGAGCTGCTTTGAGTGCAGGATACAGCCCCGATACCAAGCCTACTACAGTACAGACTACCAATGCAATGGAAATCCACAACCAGGGGAAGATGAAGTTCCCACCCATGAATACCGTCACCAGGTTGCCGATTAATACGCCGAGCAGGATACCAAAGAGACCGCCAAGCAGGGAAATCACCACCGCTTCGCAGAGAAACTGCACCAAAATATTTATGCGTGTAGCCCCTAGCGCTTTGCTGATTCCTACTTCCCGCGTACGCTCTGTGACGGATACCAGCATGATGTTCATCAAACCTATCGCTGCTCCTAACAGCGTGATGAGTGCAATCACCACCGCCGCCAACCGGAAATACAATGTATTTTCCTTTATGATAGCCACTAAACTATCGCTCTTGGTCACTTCGAAATCGTTCTCCTCAAATGCACTCAGCTTCCGGATGTTGCGGAGCAGCCCGGTTGCAGCGGCAATGGCGTTATCGAGCTGCGTAGCGTCATCCACCGTAAACATCAGGTTAAAGTTCGTGTTGGTCGTAGCGTAGAAGCGCTTCCCGGTTTGCAAGGGGATTAAGATGCGACGGTCTTCGTTCTGGTTCATACTAGAACCCCTCGATTTTAACACACCTATGATACGGAGACGCATGTTCCCCGCTGAGATAACTTTATCCAGGGCTTTCTCCGGCTTTCCATTGAAAAATTCTTTGACAATATCTTGCCCGACTACCGTGATGTATCCCCCGTCCCTTGCTTCCCTACCATTGAAATTTCGGCCAAACTCAATATCAAAGCCCCTCGCCTCTAAATAGTTATCGTCAATAGCCATTATGGTGACATTGGGGTTCGTCTTTTTCCCTCCGTACCGCAAGGCAGCATTACCGCTACAACTCAAAGAAATCGCGGCCCGCCCTGGAAAATCAAATCGTTCTTTGAACGCCGTCACCTGTCGGTACGATAGTTCTTCGCCTGCTTTTGACACACGCCCCCCTCGGTTCCCACGGACGCCCTCCGAGAATTTGGGCTCTATATCAAAGGTGTTTACCCCTAGTGAGGAAAAATTGTCGTTCAGAGAATATATGGCACTGTCTATAGCTGTCAGAATACCTACCAACGCCATGATTCCGAAGGAAATGACCAGAAGCGTCAAAATTGCCCGCAATAAATTTCCCTGTATGGCACGCAATGCCAAGCGTACATTTTCGCCCAAGTCCATCATGATGCGCAGTATTTATTTTTAAAAAACCTAAAATTACTTGCCGTCAGATTTAACGCCTCGCTTCTTAGATGAATGCCTGTTTTACATAGACCGGACGTCATCGGGATAAAACCCGGCACGCACAAAACCCATTGCTTCTTCATGTACTAAATGGTTTGTAGCCAACACTTCCCTACCGGAGAAGTCGCCGCACAACCCTCTGAAATCGCTCACCTTACCCCCCGCTTCTTCTACCAGAAGAATGCCGGCCGCTACATCCCAAGGATTTAGGGTATTTTCAAAAAAAATCGTGTACCGCCCACATGCTACATAACATAAGTCAACCGATGCAGCCCCCCATCGCCGAATACCCCTCGTGGAACGCTGAAAGCGGTCCGTCACAGAAAAGTGTGCAGAGAGCGTACTATAGTTTTCGTAGGGATACCCTGTAGCAACGAGGCTGTCTTTTAACAGCCCTGCTCTACTCACCGCTATCGGCCTGCCATTGCAGAATGCCCCTCCTCCTCTCCATGCATGGTACATCTCGCGCTGATTTACTTCATAGACTATCCCCATCATGGGCCTACCTTCATAGGCCAGGGCCACACTCACCGCAAAACAAGGCAGGCTATACAAGAAATTAGTAGTGCCGTCCAGAGGATCTATAATCCATTGCCATGGTCTCGAGCCAGCGGAAACAGCTGTTCCCTCCTCGGTCAGAAACCCGGCTTCCGGAAAAATTTGGGAAAGCCCGGCCACCAGTATCTGCTCTGCCTCCTTATCCACATAACTCACCAGACTGTTCAGCGATTTTTCTTCTATCCGGGATTCCCCTACCTGCCCCACCTGGCTGCGGATGAAATCTCCAGCTCGTTCTACCACGGAGAGGCTTTCTTTACAGATATTCGCCAACCAATCCCCGGTAATAGTTCCATTTTTTACCTCCATAGCGGTTATTCCTCGTTGAGTTGGTAAATCTCTGGCAGATTGCGGCCAATTCCATCATAGTCCAATCCGTATCCCAACACAAAGGTATTTGGAATCTCAAAGCCTATAAAGCGGACGTCCAGGGGAACTTCCAAGGCATCCGGCTTCGACAAGAGCGATGCTATTTCTACAGACGCCGGGTCGTGGTTCTGCAAATCCTGCAACAACAGCGCCATAGTACGGCCGGAATCAATAATATCTTCCACTACTATGACTGGTCTGTCTTTGATTTCTGCGTTCACTCCCAACAGGGTGCGCACCTGCCCACTCGACTGCATACCACTGTAAGAAGACAGGCGGATAAATCCTACTTGACATTCCAGATCGCAAGCGCGCACCAGATCGGAAATGAATACAAAAGCACCATTCAACACTCCCAGAAAAAAGGGCTGTCTCCCAGCGTACTCCCGGGCAATTTCCTTTCCCAGTTCTTCGACCCTTGCCTGAATGGCATACCGATCAATGTAAGGCGAAAACTTCCTGCCGTGTACCCACACATCCGCGTGTATTCCTGTATTCCCCATCTTTCTATAAGCCGTATTTATCCAAAAGGTACACCAGAGCAGCCATTGCACCTACTCCCAACTCCAATTCCCGCTTATTTACCTCCTCAAAACGGTCTTGAGCCGTATGATGCAGGTCAAAGTAGCGCTGCGAATCCGGCTCGAAGCCGACCAAGAGTCCTTTTTGTACTTTCAGCCGACCGATATCTGCCCCGGAACCGCCCTTTTTAAGGCTCAAACCATACGGTTCCAATAAGTCTGACCAGCCATACACTTGCTTGAACTTTTTGTCGAAAACCGATTCGTCTGCCTCAAAGGTAAACGCTCTCGGCGTGAAACCACCTCTGTCGGATTCGATGGCCGCCATATGGTATTCTTTTTTCTGCGAAGACTCTTTTTCATACGCGATGGAACCAGCCATACCATTTTCCTCGTTCATGAACAATACACAGCGCAGCGTGCGCTTAGGGCGATACCCAATGCGCTTGAACAGTTGTAACACATCCATGGCCTGTACGCAACCAGCCCCGTCGTCATGGGCGCCGGTACCCAGGTCCCAGGAGTCCAGGTGCCCGCCCACCAAGATAATCTCATCTGGAAACGCACTCCCTTTTATCTCCCCGATGACGTTATGAGAAGGTTTGGGCGTCAACATCCGACTCGTATTGCGCATGAACACGCGTACAGTTTCCTCCTGTAACAAGCGATGGAGTAATTCCGCATCATTAGTGCTCAAACCAAAGGCAGGGATTTTATTCACCCCGGGATCGTAATACATAGAGCCCGAATGGGGGACATCGTCGAGCCTGGTCGTCATGGAACGCACCAGCACTCCTGCCGCACCATACTTGGAAGCCCGTGTTGCTCCTGCGGCACGTTGGTCTACCGCTCCACCGTACGCGTTAAACGTATTGATCTGGCGTGGATCCAGTGGCCGGTTGTAAAAAACGATTTTTCCCGCTACCGCACTACCCAGTTTATCTACTTCATCCAAGCTAAACACCTCTACCACCTCGGCAGTGATGCCCATGGGGCCCGTGCCTTCCGAGTTTCCCAACGCGACGACGTGCAAATCTACCGTACCCATTTTACGCGAATTGACGATACGCGCCTGCTCCGGCTCGCCTCTCTCCCAATGCGGCACCGTACAAGGCTGTAGCCAAACTTTGTCCAAACCCATCGTATCCAGCATCTGCCTCGTGTACTCTACCGCCGCCGCCGCCTGGGGTGTTCCACTCAACCGATGCCCAATGCGCTCACACAAGTACTCCAACCATTCATAACTCTGGCCCTGCGTCAACGCTGCGTCATATATTTTTCGCAGGTATAACGCATCCTCATCCTTGACTTGCGAATACGTTTTTACGGGTAAAGCAAGGGATATCCCTATTGTAATGAACCCCAGGACAAAAAAAATCTGCTTCCGAATCATGGCGACCTTATTTAGCTAACCTATTTTTCAAATCGGAATAAAACTAAAATTTATAGCCTTTTTGAAAAAATATAATTTTATCTATTTCAAAAAAACAATCCGAAAAAGGATGGATTTATTTTTGATTTTTATAAAATGTCAAAAAAATACCACTATTCATGTGTTTTTTCAAAAAAATCTTTCCTTATTTTTTTATTCGAGTAATTGTATTTTTTACAATAAGCACATATATTTGTAACGCGATAAAAGTTACACAAAATAAATTTGGTTTTATTTGGTTAGGGCTGAGGTAGTGCATTTCTGCGCTGCCTCTTTTTTTTTGAATCAGGAAACCCGGGAGTACCGAAACGCCATCCTGGGTTACGGCTGAAAATGTACCGATACCTCAAAGTCATAGGATTTACCGAAGCGCATACGCTGGGTTCCAAAAGCGGAATATCCCTGCCCTTTTTCGTACCGCAATTTCTGTATAGAATACGCAATGACGCTTTGAATTTGGTTTTCTATTTGTACCTGGCGTATATGCCCTTTCTCTATACTAAGTTCTATTTTTTTGGTTTTCAATTTTTTATCCAATGCTGTATAGCGCACGGATATCCCGTCGAATCTTTTCGATGGCAGAGTATCTACCCGGTATTTGTTCTGCCACGCGGGCCGATTGATATCTGAGGCCATGAAAGGCTGTAGTTCTTCTTCGAAATCCAATCCTGAACCGGCCTCAAAACGAAGTGTGTCCGAATGCTTCCGGAAGCGCACGATCTTGATTCCCTTTGGCTTCTCTATTTCCAGACCCTTTGCTTCCTCTGCAAAGTACGTCTCAAGATCGAAAAACAAAGGGTTTTCGACCTCTCCCCCTGTTTGTTCAGGCCGTTCAGGAGTACACGAAGCGATTGCCAGTACCAGCGCAAATGCGCAGGGCCAGAGCCACTTATATTTCCTCAGCATATTGCGCATCTGTTTTTTATTAGACTTGTCAAGGATAGATTTGTTGCAAAGGATCCGCGAGGAGGAAAAAAGAGTCTACTGTCCACACGAAGGTTTTTCTGAGGGAGATTAGCTGACTCAGGTCACCAAAAAAGGCCTTTTTAACCCCTTGATGATCCCTCGAAACAAGTCTATTTTTCAAAAAGTCGCCTTTTTATTTCTCCTCCAGAAGAATTTCTCCGCTCATTTCCGCAGGGGCTGATATTCCAAAGCGCGAGAGGATTGTAGGTGCCACATCTGCCAGTTTTCCCGGCTTCATGTGAAAATTAGCTGCTTGAGGACTTACAAAAATCACCGGGACTGGATTTTTGGTATGCGCCGTATTGGGCGTACCGTCTTCGTTGATTAAATAATCCGAGTTGCCATGATCGGCAATAACGAGGGCTTCATAGCCATATTCAAGGGCCACTTCAATCAGTTTTCCCAAGCAGGTATCTACTGTTTCTGCTGCAACCTGAGCGGCCTGGAATACACCTGTGTGCCCAACCATATCTGTATTAGCGTAGTTCAGGCAGATAAAGTCAGGTTGGTTGGCTCGTATATCCTCGACAATAGTTTCCGTTATTTCCATTGCGCCCATTTCGGGTTTTAGGTCATACGTCGCCACTTTAGGCGATGGGATCAGCAATCGACGCTCCCGGTCAAAAGGTTCTTCCCTGCCGCCTGAAAAAAAGAAAGTCACATGGGGGTACTTTTCCGTTTCCGCTATGCGCACTTGTGTTTTGCCGGCCTTGGCGAGTACCTCCCCCAGTGTATTGTTCAGATTATCTTTCTCAAATATTACATCCACGCCCTTATACGTATCGTCATAATTGGTCATAGTGACGTATTTCAAGGAGAGCTTATGCATATCGTACTCTGGGAAATCCTGCTGGGTCAATACGGTGGTGATTTGGCGTGGCCGATCGGTACGGAAATTGAAGCACAGAACCACGTCGCCATCCTGGATAGTTGCCACAGGGCGGTCTTGCTCATCAACCGCAACAACAGGTAAAATAAACTCATCTGTCTGGCCCTCCGTATAACGCTGCCGAATCGTGGCCACTACATCGCGGGACGCCTCTCCTTTGCCTCGCACCAGCAGGTCGTACGCCAATTTAACGCGCTCCCAGCGCTTATCCCGATCCATAGCATAATACCGCCCGACCACCGATGCCAGTACAGATTTCTTTCCCTTCAGGAATTGCTGCAGGTCTTCAAGAAATCCCAGCCCGCTTTTAGGATCGCAATCCCGGCCATCTGTAAAAGCATGTATGAATATTTTTTCCAATCCCCGGGATTCTGCAATCTCTACCAATGCTTTGCAATGGGTCAGGTGGGAGTGTACCCCTCCATCCGAATAGAGACCAATCAAGTGAAGGGGCCGGTCGTTTTGTTTGGCATACGCTATAGCGTTCAGTAGTACCGGATGGGTATGTAGGGTTTTATCTCGTATTTCCTTATTGATGCGGGCAAGTTCCTGATAGACGATCCGACCTGCGCCAATATTCAAATGGCCGACTTCCGAGTTGCCCATTTGTCCCTCCGGCAGTCCTACCTCTTCCCCGTAAGTCACCAAAGTGGCATGGGGGTATTTTTGTAGCAGACCGTCGAAATACGGGGTGTTAGCTTGTGCAATAGCATCCGCCGAATGCGTCTGGCCGAAGCCCCAGCCATCCAGTATAATCAGTATTTCGCGAACCTCTTTCATTGTGGTAGTAGTTTTTTTGAGCGGCCAAGTTACAAAAAATAGCCTGGTTGCGGGGAGTCGCCGAAGAAGGAAAAAGGGAATACAAAAGGCAGTCGTTACTTTTATATCCTCGCCTCGTCATAACACATGTAGAAGTAAGCTAGTTGCGAGAGGTCAAAAAGAGCCGTTTCTTCCTACCTCGCTGACCCTGCGCAACCAGTCTAATATTAGACTTGTTGCGAGGGGGATTGTCGAGGGGTCAAAAAGGCCCTTTTTCGCCCACACTGTGCCTTTTTTCGGTCATAT
>VFQS010004274.1_pt1 | contig 10450 bp, 10 predicted proteins | sample 3512361 | NCBI WGS metagenome assembly VFQS01 (sample SAMN10412375, study PRJNA504923) | tailings metagenome | isolation source: Relicate 1 Philex TSF3 active mining | place: Philippines | reverse complement strand
CATAAGTTTCTATTACAGAACTTCCATTTGGAAACAATTTAAAATCAAAATCATATGTTCAAAAATCCATTTTCATTTGAAGGTCGAATCAGAAGAACTGAGTACGGACTAAGTTTTATTATCTATGCTTTTGCAGCTGGAATTATTAACGTAATAATAGAAGAAAGTCGAGGTGATGCAGCCTTTCTATTAATTGCTTACATACCTTTATTATGGTTCTTGTGGGCACAAGGAGCTAAAAGATGCCACGATGTTAGTAACAGTGGATGGTGGCAGTTAATCCCATTTTATGCTTTATGGTTATTATTCCAAGATGGGCAACCTGGTCAAAACCAATACGGTGATAATCCTAAAGGTATTCAGGTTATTGGAGGCCAAACTTATCAAGGTGGTCAAACAAATCAAGGAGGTCAGAATATCGGCACAGGTGTTGGTTATCAAGGCGGTTACAGCGGTGGTCATAATAATCATACAAATTATTCTTCAACTCAAAATTCATCGAATACCAATGAGTATAAAGATGGCGATTTGTACAACTAAAAATTTGAAATAATGCACGATATAAGAAATCTTACTATAAGTAGCACAAACCCTTGTTTACTCGTTTATCTTATTGACCAAAGTGGTTCAATGAATGACAGATTTGGAAATGCTTCGCATTCCAAATCTGTTGAAGTTGCAAATGCGATTAACGACATCATATATGAAGTTGGTTTGAGATGTATTGGAAGTGGTGGCGAACTTAAAAATCGTTTTGAAATTGCTATAATAGGATATGGTAAACAAGGAGACAATGTTCAGTCAGGTTGGGAAGGACAACTATCAGGTAAATGGGTAGTATCAATTAAAAATATTTTTGAATATCCACTTGGTCAAGAAAATGATAAACCAATTTGGATAAAACCATATTCGGTAAGTAGCACACCTATGACAAAAGCTTTTGAAAATGCGAAAAGACTTTGTAATGATTGGATAAATTGGGGGAACCATAGAGATTGTCACCCTCCAATCATCATTAATATAACAGATGGAGAAGCTACAGATGCTGGAAGTAATTTTAATGTATTAAAAAATCAGATTGAACAAATAAAAAATTTACGAACAAATTACGGCTCTGTAAATATTTTAAATATTCATATTTCTTCGAGAGTTGGTGACAAGCTTCTTTTTCCAAATGAGGTTACAACAGGTGACCGATTTGAAAAATTACTTTTTGAAATATCAACCCCATTAGATGAAAATATGATTCGAATTGCTCAACAAAAAGGCTACGACATACGCCACAATTCAAAGGGTTACGTTTTCAATGGAAATGCCTCAGATTTGATAAATTTCTTAAACATCGGTACACCACAATAATGAGTATTACGATATTACAACTACAAAAACGAGCTTCATATGATTTTAAGCATATCCAAGATAAATGTGCAATTAATCATAGTACAAAAAGCTTTGCATTAGCTGACGGAACAACACAGAGTTTTAATTCAGAAATTTGGGCAGAAATTATCACAAAAGAATTTGTTTCAAGTCCAAATTTTAATGCTAATACATTACTAAACAATTTTAAAGTAAGAGTTTCAGAATATAAAAATGTTGATTTCAAGTTTAGTTCTAATCCAGCAAAGGCATCCTTAGAGAAAGCGAAACAAAATAAAGGAGGTACTGCAACATTTATTGGCTTTCAATTTTCTGATAATGATAAGATTGACATAATATCTTGCGGAGATTCAAATTTATTTTTACTCAATGGTGAAGGTAAAGTGAAAACTTTTCCATATTCAGATGTAGACAGCCTCGATTCTAACAATCAATTTATAAACACCGAACAGCTTATACTTGACAAAATTGATGATACGTTTTTTAAACAAACAAGTCTAGAAGTAAATAAAAATGACATTATCATTTTAGCAACAGATGCTATTAGCAGACTTGTATTAAGAAAACCATCAACGATTTCGGAACTTTTAAAAATTCAAAAATTTGAGCAGTTACACGATTTTTGCGTACAAAAGTGGGATAATAAAGAGTTGGAAGAAGATGACATCTCAGCAATAATAATTCCTATTTCACAAATGGATAAGGTAAAATACATAGTTCCCCCTGATGATTTTTCTTTTCCTAAAGAAAAAGAAGAAGACTTTATACCAACATCTCTAACTCAAAACAAACAATTTAATTATACAGATATGGAAATGAATGAAATAAGAAACCAATTTAACGGTGTTGATAGAGATTTCGACCAAGTAAAAAATAAACAGAAATTTCACGAAATGCTATTGATGGTAGCAATTAGCCTTTTGATGATAAACATTTTTTTGATGTATTTTTTCAGACCAACAAATTCAAAAGATGAAATTCAAACTGTTAAAAGTAAGATAACTAATTTTTCTCATCAAAAAGTAGAGCCAAAAGAAGAAAAGGTTGAACCGACAAAGTCAACTCCAACAATATTCAAAGAGGAAGCAAAAAAAAGACAAGAAGAGTTAATTAAAGCAGGTTACAAAGTAACTGTAGATGGCATTTGGGGAGCACAATCTGAAAAAACATGGAGTGAGTATCTACAAAAGAAAAAAGACAAAAAATAATAATGGCTAAGAATTATCCAACTATAGGGGAATACAATCAACTTATTCAAAAGAAAGGCGGAAATGCTTTTAGGACTCTTTATGATATAAGCCTAATTCCTTCAAGGACAGCTCCAATTAAAGTTTATCTGTTTGGTTCTGGGGCATATGCGGCAGTTTTCAAAGGTTCTATTAATGGTTCTAATTATGCTATAAGATGTTTTCTTACTGCTGATGATGAAACAATTAACAGATATAAAATTATATGTAACCGTTTAAAAAGTATTCAATCAGAGTGGAAAACAGATTGTGAATTTCTTGATGATGAGATTCAATTTAACGGCAAATTATATCCTGTGTTAAAGATGGAATGGTTAAATGGTATTTTAATCAATCAATTTGTTTCAAATAATATTACAGATAATAACGTCCTAAATGAATTGCAGATGAAATTAGTTGCCATTTCAAATGATCTTGAAAAAAATAAAATCGGTCACGGTGACTTGCAATGTGGAAATATTATAATTACAGGAACATCAGCAAATTTTCAGATTAAGCTATTAGATTATGACGGAATGTATGTTCCCGATTTAGCATATAAAAGAGCAATTGAGAAAGGTCGAAGTGAATTTCAGCATCCCAAAAGGACATTTAATAATTACAATCCAGAAATGGATAGATTTTCATTTTGGGTTATAATTACAGCATTAGAAGCTCTAAAAATTGACAAAACACTCTGGAGAGAGGTAATGCAAGGAGGATTTAATACTTTAGACAATTTCCTTTTTACGGTTCAAGACTTTTTAGACCCTAATCAATCAACTCTTTTTAACAGACTTTATAAGCTCAATTCAAGCGTATTGAACTTTTATTTAGATAAACTCAAATCATTTTGTTTAGGTGATTACTATAGTATAACAAAGCCAGAATTGTTTGGTATTTTAACAGATTCAAGAAGTGAGATCCCAATTTCTAATAAAGGAAATATTCAATTATTTTCCGATGCTGAATCAAAGAATGAAATAACGCAAAATAATAAATTCAAAATCATCTCTAATAATTGCACTGCTTCAGTTCTCACATCTACATTTCAATTTCTTGGCTCAACTCCACTTGAACTAGATAAAAATATTTATAACGGAAAAGTTATACTAATTTCTAATGGAAAAGATACAAAACGAATTACGCTTAACCCAAATAAAAATTTGATAGAAATTGAATTTAAATAGATTCAAAATAAAAATAAATCAAAACAAAGCCAGAAAAAATACTACAGAGAATTGCACGAAAAATCAATATTGACAAGGGATACCTAAACTAAAGAAGGAAGGCCATCAGGGAACTAGCTTTTGGCACAATGGCTGGTAACTTGGTTAATTGAACATTCTACATATCATCATCTTTTATGGTGTATTGACAGTTTTATATTTTGAATTCAACCACTGCACACGCGTCAAAACTTAAAAAACCAACTTTTAAAACCTCTCAATCACCTCCCCTGTCAATAACTGATACGATTTAAAACAATTAGCAGTCAAACACGAATGCACAGGAAGAATATATAAAACATCTCCTACTTTGTAATTTGAAATAAGTTCGTCTGAAACATGAACTACACCATGTTCTTGAGATAAACTTTTGATGTAAATTCCATCGATGATTTCTCCCCACCCATCTACAGTTTGTTTTACCACTCGACCGTAAATGGTACCCAATTTTTCATCTACAAATGCGTCTTTTAAGAGATTAATTCAGCATCAAGGTTCACAATCAAATCATTCAACTTTATTTTAGAAGATAATTGATTGTATCAAGATTAAAAAACCACCGGAACAACCACCGGAATAACTGATTAAAATAATCACCTAATACACTGAAATAAAATATAAATAACTACCGGAACAACAACCGGAATATTTCATTATATTTTATAATATGGATGAGAGCACAAAATTTTATATGACTCAAAACACTATGGAACCGTTGTTTCCAGATGGAGATATTAAAAAATTAGAAAATCTATCGTTGGAACTAATTAGAAAATCGAGCAGATTAGAAGGTACTATGAATCCAATCACAAGAAAGGCTATAGCCGATTTCTTAGACCTATGAATAGTTATTACTCAATTAATAGAAGCACATTATAATAAATCCCTTAAAATCGCTCTATCACCTCTCCTGTCAATAACTGGTACGTTTTAAAACAATTAGCCGTTAAACACGAGTGCACAGTAAGAATGTACAAAACATCTCCAACTTTGTAAATTGGTAGAAGGTCGTCTGAAACGTGAACTACCCCATGTTCTAGAGATAAACTTTTGATGTAGATTTTATCAATAATTTCCGCCCATAAAATCAACTCTTTTAAATACTAAAATTCAAGAACTGAATTTTAAAGTCGCTTATAATTGCTATTTTTACGTGAATTTAGGTTCGAATTTAGACTTTGAAAGAGGTTTTCAGACGAACTGAAGATAGCGCATAAATGAAGTATAAAAAAAACATACTTGATTTTTTTTTAAATTTATTAATCAATTAGACTTTAACATCTAAATTTTAAAGTCGATGAAAATGCCTATTTTTAGGTAAATATTAGTTAAATATAAATTTTCAGATGTTCTGTAGATTTTGGTGATTCTAAACTAATAACCATCGAATAATTATAAATGCAAAATAAATGACGAAAATATCAATACTGACGTACATATTTATACTGACAATTAGAACCATATTTGCACAAACAGACAGTCCACGATCGCTTGAATATTATTTTCAAATCGTAGACAGCTTAGAATTCGTGGAAATGAAAAAAGCAGGAGTTATTACCGACAAAGACAGTATTTCAGACCAATACTTTGACAAAACAAATCAAAGACTTAACGAAAAAGGATTTATGAAATATGCTGATATTAAAAAAGAAATTTATTTAAAATACTACAGAGACTATCATTTTTTACAAAGCATAAATTTCAATGATGACATTTATGTTCTCTATTTTTCAGTAGCTGGTTTTGACGATGTTGAATTTCAAATTTTAAAATGGGGAAAGAATGATTGGATTAAATCGGATAAACTAAGCAAAGACATCATTGATAAACCAAATCAAAAATTTCAAAAGGTCGCATTTAATTATGATGAAGGACCAAAGAATTTAGAAAATGTAAGAATATTTGTGAAGAATGATTATTTAGTAATGGAACGAAGTGGACTGTATCATTCACTTTACGATCTGAGAAAAAATGAACTATTGATAAATGACGAAAGTCCCTGGCATTCTGCAAGTGCAGATAATTTAGAGGATATGAATAAGTGGATTAAAGATAACATACACTTAAAAATTGAAGAGAAGATAGTTGGAAACCGTTAAAACTAACATATATTGGATCATTACTTTGTCTTCCTATACAATCCTTTAAGCCATGAAAGTACTATTTAGCAACCTATTCAAATACATCTCAACTTAATTTTTAATCAGTAAAGCCTAGTTTGATTTACCTAGCTTTTTTTTATTTTGTACATTCTTTAAAAAAGTCCTTATAAAGAATTAATTACAAAATATATTCCAGCAATAAATTATGTGATAGAATCAATGACAGATAACAATTGCACCAGATGGATAATTGTTATATGCAAACTCAGCAACAGGTCTTGGTAAATTAATACATCCGTGGGAACCATCTTTTTGATAAATATTTCCTCCAAACTTTTTTCTCCAACTTGCATCATGTAAGCCTATCCCTTGATAAATAGGCATGAAATACCTAACAAAACAACTATAACCTGGTCCATCTAAAGTCGTATTTGTTTCCTTATATCTAATATAAAATGCACCAGTAGGAGTTGCAAAACTAGTCTGATAACGACCAGTTACAATATCTGAACTTAAAACTATAGAATCGTTTTTAAAGAAATATATTTTTTGTTCATTAATGTTTATTTCAATGTAGTTTCTATTATTAGTTAGTAATTCATTAGGTATGCCCTTCATAAAAAACGGAATATCTACTTTAGTATCCTCTACTTGCTTGGTAAATCCACTAATTATACTTACAATTTTAGAGGTGTTTACACGTTTTCCTAACAAAGACCTGCTAACAGATGTCATTTGTCCAGAAGCAGGAAGGAAGTTAACAGGGGATTGAATAACATCGTACTTTTTAGCGATTTTAGCACCCAAACCATAGGCCATCATAGGATTTATTATGAGCTCCATTTTGTCATTGGTAGTAAAGTATGCTGACATTTCTTTTCCTGTTAACTCAACTGTTTCACCTTCATTTTCGAACGTTAATTTAAGTTTTGCTTTCTCTTTAGCTTGTTTGATTACATTTTGACAAATTAATTCATCTCCTTTGAATTTAGGTTTCAAATAACAATTTTCATTCTGCAAATCAACCGTATTATTTTTTTTATTTAAACTTTTCAAAAACACCTTTTTTAAGGTATCCCAGTTAAACTCATCTCCTTCTAAAGAAGGGTTAAAAACAAATTGATCATTTTTATAAGCTAACTTTGCATTTTTAGGCTTTTCGTATTTGAATTTAATTAATTCTTTACAAACAACATTCCACAAACTATCATTTTGAATTTTATCAAATGATTTATTAAGTGTATCATTTATAATTAAATTCCAAGTTTTTAGAGTTTTTTGATGTTCAGACTCTAATACTTTTAACAAAATTGAGAGGTTATTTTTCCCAAGAAATTTATAAGTAACTTCTGTCTTATCTACAAAGTGAATCTTTTTGATTGTATTTACTTTATTTTTACTGTTACAAGACAATACTAACAGAACTAAGTATAAAACAAAAAACTTATAATTCATGATTCAATTTTTTAATAAAAAGTTCGTAAAATTACCTCTTATTTCATCCAATTCAACACGTATTTTTTAACACATCTAGTTGTTTTTTAACAATATTGAAATATTATGTGATTTCATTCTTTCTGAAAATGTAGTTTAATTCAATTTTTGTTACTTAATAAGTTATTTTTTAATTTTTAGTATTATTACGAATTATGCAGATACAAATTAATTGAGACACTATTTTTATATACCTTTGACTCCAGTTTTCTAAAGGAAATAAATCAAAAAAATGAAATCAAAAATAGAGTTTACCAAATCAGAAACATTATCAATTCTTATAATAAAAAATAGACCTAGAATTATGTTATTGAGTATTTATAGTTTATTAGTATTGTCATTTGCTTCTTGTACTGAACAAACCCAACCTAACAAATCAATTATTGAAAAACAAAAAGATACCACTTCTATTGACAAGGAAATTGTTGATAATGGAATTTTTAAAGAACTAAAATTGGTTAAGATAATTCAAAGTAAAATTATGTCTCCCACGGACCCAATTTCTGTTTATGAACCTGCAATTAATTCGCCTAAATCTGCAACTTATTCTGCTGATGGTAGTAAATTCTATATTAATTCACTAGAAGGATATAAAACTGTAGTGTTTGATTCTAAAACATTTAAAAAACTAAAAGAAATAAATCACAAATTCGACAATAAAAACAACAATCTTTTTAAAGATAACGAAAACAGTGTTTTTGATTATAAGTTCAAACAAAATAAATCTGAATATAATTATTTTTTAGGAAAACCAGTTGAAAGTTGTTTATCGCATAATGGAAAGTATTTATGGGTAACATACTATAGACGCGATTGGGATCCTAAAGCAGAATCTCCATCAGCGGTGGCAATAATTGATACTGAAAAAGATGAAATTGTTCGAGTTATGCCTTCAGGCCCTCTTCCTAAAATGATTGCTTGTTCTGGTGACAATAAATATATAGCTGTTACACATTGGGGAGATAATACTGTCGGTTTAATTGATATTTCAAGTGACGAGCCTATGGAGTTTAAATACATTGCTCACATTATTGTTGATAACCGATTAAGTATGAATTTTTCTCAAAATACGGATAGAGATTCTGATTGTGGTAATTGTTTAAGAGGAACTGTTTTTACTCCTGATAATAAAAAAATATTAATTGCAAAAATGGGTGGTAATGGAATTGCAGTTATTGATGTTGAAACTCGAAAATATGTTAAAACAATCACTGGTTCCTATTTGAATCTAAGACATTTAGTAATAAACAACGGCTATTATTATTAAGCTCAAACAAATTCGGAGTTGTACAAAAAGCCAAGTTAGAAGCTATTTTTCTAAAAGAATTAAATGACAATGATAAAATAGATTTTAAAGATTGGCAAACAGTTGATGTCGGATCAGGTGCAAGAACAATTGATATTACAGAGGATGGTAAATATATTTTTGCTTGCGTAAATAATGGATGTAAAGTAGCAGTTATCGAAGCTTCTTCTATGAAAAAAATAGCAGAAGTTGATGCTGCAAAATTCCCTGTTGGAATGGCACTTTCTCCAAATGGTAAACAGCTTACAATCACTTCTCAAGGAAAAGATTCTAGTCCGGGTTCAGGAAATACAGTAATGGTATTTGAAGTTGTTTATGACAAGAAATAAATTAAAACCTCTCTATCACCTCTCCTGTTAACAACTGATACGTTTTAAAACAATTAGCCGTTAAACATGAGTGAACAGGAAGAATTAACAAAACATCTCCAACTTTGTAATTTGGCAGAAGTTCGTCTGAAACGTGAACTACCCCATGTTCTTGAGATAAACTTTTGATGTAGATTCCATCGATGATTTCTCCCCATCCTTCTGGAGTTTGTTTAACAACTCTTCCATAAATGGTGCCCAATTTTTCATCTACAAATGCGTCTTTTGCGAAGTGTACTCCACCTCCGTGCATAATCATCACGTTTTTTTCAGGATGAATTGCCACAATAGGGCACACCATAGCGATTGCAATATCTTCAATGGTGTTAGAACCTATTGAAGCTTGTTGAATGTCGTAAAACACAAAATTTCCAGGTCTAATTTCATCAACCATTGAAAAATCTTCCACCACACTGCATGTTGGTGTATCACCTACAGAAATAATCAGATTTGGGTACTCCGTTTTATACTTTTCTTTGAATGGTAAGATGATTGAAATGCTTTCTTTATGTCTTGCTTCAATTTCCTCGTAACTTGAAGATTTATAACTATGACCAGCATGCCCTAAAAATCCAAGGAAATTTAACTTTTCGCTTTCTTTACTTTTAGCAAGTATGGCATCGATTAATTCAATGTTATCCGGTTGAATTCCAGTTCGCTTATACCCAACGTCGATTTTAATGAAGAAACCAATGGAATGAGTAAGGTTTGCTAAAAGAAAATCAACTGCCTCCAAATTTACAATCACTACATTCAATTGGATTTTAGAAGCCAATTCATTGATAGTGTCAATTTCTAAAAAATTAACTGGAAAGGCTACGGTGATATCGTTCCATTCAGGGGCGAAATACTTTGCCATATCCAAGGAAGACACGGTGATCTTATTTACACCCGCATCCTTAAACCAACGTCCAATTGCTAATGATTGATGTGTTTTAAAATGCGCTCTAAATTCAACATTGTTACGTTTTGCTTTGTCCGCAATTTTTTGAATATTAGCACGACATTTTTTTTCATCAACAAGGAAAGTAGGTTTAGTGATCATGATTTGAAGTTATGAGTTATGAATTATGGTTTATGAATGATTTTATTATTTGTTTCAAAATTAGTTAAATTAGAGAATATATCTACCATTTTTCATTGCCACCCTTAGAGAACCTCAGTGTGCAATTTCAAATTCGACTACCTACTATACAAACTATGCTAAAAATTATAAACTCGTCGTTCCTCCTCAAAGATATATATTCTACCTTTTTTCATTGCCAAAAAAGGTAGAGCCAAAAAGTCTAGCGCTGTATTTTTATCACTTCGTTTCACTTCTGAAATTTCGACCACTTCGGTGATC
>VFQS010004271.1_pt1 | contig 10456 bp, 8 predicted proteins | sample 3512361 | NCBI WGS metagenome assembly VFQS01 (sample SAMN10412375, study PRJNA504923) | tailings metagenome | isolation source: Relicate 1 Philex TSF3 active mining | place: Philippines | reverse complement strand
CCCCAAAACCCCAAAACCCCGCAGTCTTTAGAAATGGAGAGAAATCTAATCAAAAAAAGAAAGATCTACTATAATCAACTCTTAATGATATGTCTCAGTCTCTTTCTTTTTATTACCTGCGATCGCCTACTCAACTTTTTTGGCGATTCTGTTTCTTTCTATGTTAGCGTCGCATTATTCTTTGAAATTTCGTTCTTGCTCTCTACCGCACTTCTCTTAGGCTCAACGTATTCTTTGATGAACATTGAATACGAGTATTCGCCTCCGAAACCTATAATTTTCATTATTTTCTTAGCCTCTTCACCTCTACTTAGCTTGGATGAAAAATGTAGAGCACAAAGTAGGGTTAAGAAGAGACTTGTGCCAAAGGAAATTGCGAGCGAAGAGAGATAGAGCTTGAGTGTTTCTAAGGATTTGAGCTCATCGTATTTTTCAAGTGTTAGCCTCTTATTCCACAAGATTAGGGTTATTAAAAGCATGCCTCCATTGATTATAAGGCCATGGGTGAGCCAATAACTGAAAGATGGTGATTTCATTATCAAACTATCTTGATGCTCATCATATTCAGTAGTAGCGATGTTCACCGCCACGTTTTTGCTATTTTCGCTTTCATAAGGGATTGCTTTTGTTGCGGATATGGTTTTGTCATGATTGAGTGGTAGATTGGAACTAAAAGACTGCGTAGCATCCTCATGCTAATTAGGGTTGGTTAATTTCAGGTGATTCAAGGCAGACGAAAATTATTTTTCTTCCTAAATTTGAAGATTGTTACTGTGGTTTGATTATTGATCTGAATTCGATTAGTCAAAGACCAATTATCTGGCCAGGGCATTTCCAAGAATAATGTCAGTTCGTAAGGGAGATCTGAGGGTGGTGAATTTTTCAACGGGTTGGTCAAACTCGAGCTCTACACTTCTAGGCGATATCAACGTGGGGATGCTCACTGTGTCTGTTTCAAGCAATCGCCTTGGTTCGACATTCGGATGTGACGGCCCAATCTCTGTCTCCTGAACACCCCTTGAATTGATATCGAGCTCACTCATCGAAAACCGTCTTGACTTATTGTCCTCTTGCTCGTCTTAAAATGGATCTACTAGGTTCAAATTTTATTGAGTAGCGGCAAGCTAATTTTTCAATTCATGAATTTGTTATTATCTCTATCCTTCCTCTTGTTGCGAATCAGCCACATCCAAATCTTCCAGATTCCTCATCTCATCTTTCTCATCCTCTTCAATCACCTATTCGACTGCCTTCAGACTCAGTCTGTGCGGTGAAGTCTCCTGCTACAAGATCTCTTTGAAAGTGCTTGGAGATTACTCTGGGGGCTTATTGTTTTTGCGTCTTTTGGCCGCTGTCTGCCACAGCTTTATGCCGGGACTCTGATGATCCAAGCGTTGCCCTACATCCGGTGACTTCGTGAGCTATATGGTGACCACCCTACTCATCTGTTGGCCTTGCACCTGGTCCATGGATTGATACCGAGACTCAGTGGCCACGCTCATCGACTGCTCACCGTTAATAACACTATTTGTGTGGTATCTCTCACCCTTATTTTCTTCCTCTTGCGTGAACAATGTGTTTCCGCCGTTGTTGCTGTCATGATACCTGTATATGAGTCGTCTAGTCGAATTCTCGGCCGATCTTTGGATTTATCCAGGGTCTACTATTGCTGGGTCAGTTCGATTTTCTGAAAGTGGATTTGATGTCTGTGAGCTGTATTGAGCGTAAAGCTGATCTTTCACAAAGATCAATGCGACATCAATGACAAAAGATATGCCAATTGCCAGATATAGGCTTTCGTAGATGCGAGGATAGATTACCATGATAGTGGCAAACAAGAGGTAGACACAGTTTGAGGTTAGGACAAGCTAGGTTCTTACCAAGATTGCAGGAAGGCTATCTTAAGAAAGCGTGAACAGGTTAAGTATCTAGAAGTTGTATAAGAGCAAATGAAGGAAGAGCTTGCTCTGTGAGAGCTCATTGACAGGGTCTGTCAAGCGTTTCAAAGTCTTAAGAGATGTAACAAGTGACTTGAGTTGTCGGTATTTAAAGTTTTGTTTTGAAGCATAGCATGCTAGGATTTAGATGAACATGAAAGCCAAGCAAACGAATGTTGAAATTAAGATGTAAAGTACTCTGGTGAGATTAAACGATTGCGTTATATTGTTTTCGATAATTTAGGGTGCAAGGATTTTATCAATTTTTTCCGGTGGATCTTTAATCACTATTGGCATCCCAGATTTTTTGTCAAGCATGACCAAACCAATGAGCTATCCAGTAGAATTTACACTGCACAAAACTTCTCCTTGGATCTCTTTTAATGTGATAATATCAAACTTCCATTCAGATCCATTATACCAAGAGCAAGTACCGTTCTCCCACTCCTCTTAGGCCAATGCTTTGAAGGTCACATTGAACTCAAATTAATGATCGACTGCTTCAAGTTTTCTGTAAAATATTTCAATCAGGACAACCGCATCTCCGATAATTTGTACGCCCGTTTCATTTTGGTACGAAATCAGCTTGTACGATAAGTAGTTATTTGAGGATTAGTAGAAACTTATCGATGTTTGATTAAGTCTCAATTAAGTTAAGGAATCTGTGTTTAACATACGATAGAGCTAAACTTAGTAGGTGCTTCATGTAAGTAGTAGTGTGTTTAAGGGGGGTAGTGTCATAAAGAATCCTCTGTCTAGCTATTAAGGAATTACCTTAATGTTTAATGAATTAAATGTTTGTTCGAACGATTAAGCCAGATTTTTGTTAAGATCTTGCTGAAACATAAGATTTGCCAAATCTTCTTCAGAGAAGTATTGAAGAATTATTTCTTGGCTTAACGCTATCTGCTCTTTTGTCATCATTGACCCTTGATCTCTGACTACTTTAGTAAACATCTGAGCACTCTAAGCCATCATCTGTGCAGCACCTGTGTTGACCCCATACCACCCCAGTTGCCCATTTCGTTTTTCGACCTGTCTCACTATCTCCGCATTCACAAACTACAGCCTCTCTAATATGACCCCAACATCAGCAGTAACCTAGGCCACTTCAAGTGAGTTCAATATCTCAATGACATCTTCACCGTATGAGACATTCAACATCTTTCGGTCAAATGTAGCATTTACATAGATATCAGGGGATATCTCTCTCGCAAACACGGAGCCATATGAGTCGACAATGACTGCACGCATGCGTTGAAAGCGCGGGACTATCAGTTCCGGTATGTATTGCAAGGGTTGCTGCTGTGAAGGTATCAGTGGCAACAAGAAATGCCAGGTACCGCTCTCTAGGTCTTGATATTGGACCGAGTGGTAGAGGGATAAGGGTTGTTAAGAGAGAGTGTCGATGGAAGAGGCCTCTGGGGAGAGCGTGATATTGAAGGGGGATTGGTAGAAGTAGCCGAAAGAGGAGTTGAATGAGGTGAATTAGAGACCACGGCCAGAGGAAATGGTTGAGGGTATTGAGGATTTTGTATTGATTAAGATGGTATATTTGAGTACTTCAGCCGTGTTTTTGTCAAGTCTCAGGGTTGCATTGACATAATATTCTTGGTTTACGTCCATTTAATAACTATTAATGATCGAAGCGTTATTTGATAAGCTATCTAAATTCCAATTTTGTAATGTTTTAGAGTTAGTCAAGGTCCAATTCAATCTGTAATAAATGATATCGTTTCTTTCGCAATATAAGGTAAGATAGGTTGGCTGCGATATTTAAAGTAAGTCTTCTTAAGTGTGCCGTATTTTGCAGTTTTGAAACTGATCAACAATAGACTTATTGAGGTTTGTAAGATAGATAAATTTCGGTTGAATATCTGCTAACTTTGATATTGCATCCACTCTAATCGTGTCCCCACGATTCAATAACTGATTGTAGACCTACAATTAAATATCAGTTCTAGACAACTTCAACTGGTTTGATCTTGTCATAATACACTTTGTGTCAATTAACATCCGCTTTTCACACTTCCACTGCTCCACAGCAACTCCATCATCAACTCTCAACACCACGCTCTCACTATTCAAATTGACTATGCTTGGTCCCTCAATGCCAACCCTCTCTAATAATTTATTCTGTTGTGACTAAAAGGTTATATTCGATTAAAGCTCCACTGCCGACCGGAAGTTATCATTGACTTGATATGATACCCGCAACAACATTAAGGTATCGGAGTCCACATGTTATATTAGTTGGTATAGGGTATTCTTCTGCTATAAGAGTCAGATGGTAGTTGTTGAAGTGTTAAGGAAGATGTCGAGGCCTGTTAGGGTTAGATTTGGGCAAGAAAAGGTGAGTTTATACTGGGTGATAAGAGGATAAAGAAGGGGTGAAGAAAGTTTAAATGAAGGAGAGATGTTTGGGGAGAGTGTTAGGCAATCTTGGCCTGCGGGGGGTGTGATGAAGAGAGAGCAAGATGCCCATTGAGAGGTCCTGTTGTCGTCAAATATAAGAACTTTGAAAGTGTAAAAGGATCCTGGAATATCTAAGTTGAAGTTTTTTCTCACTTAAGATGATAGTTGAATTGAAGATGTTTTATTGTTATTTGGACATAGTTTTGATGGGAAATTTGAAGAGCACTCCCATCTGAAACTAAAATTGGAATTTTATGCATTACCTCCATCTCGAGAAAGACTCGCATCTATCACTACACTGGCCGTAGAGTTAGCTCTAATAGATATTTGATCTTGTCTAAGCTGCGCAACCAGTACCCCATCCGTTTTAACCCTAGTCACCTGAATGTATTTGAGGTATACCTTGATATCAGCTTATCCACTCAGCCTATAGTACATGTACACTCCAATCCTGTGCTCCTTATCAAACTCAAGCATACTGAGCTTGCTGCCCTCGATTTTGATCCCTTGGTTCAATAATTACATCAAAGGTGGAGTACTCACTAGCCTTCCATCGCTCTCATCAGTGTAATAAGCATTGAGAATCGATATTCTATTTTTGCAATTGAGCTTCAAAGAGGGTTGAGAGATAATGATATCTGAGAAATCATTGGTCACAGTGATATAATAGTTGTCATCAGAGAAATTCCTTTTCAAAGAAGATTACTAACCTGTGCTAAACTCATAGGCCGGACAAAGTCCGATGCCCTGAGTCATTGGAATTGGTTCAAGGTAGACAGTGAAATTTAAAAGCTGTTACTTCGACGTTTTTGGATTTTGAACCTGCAACCATAAAGTGTTGTTTGAAGCATATCTCCAAAGAAGTGCTATTTTCTGTTCTTAAGAAAGTCTTAGTATCAAAGGGTTAACATTAGAGGGACATTATGATTTTTGGCTTACCCAAGTTGGGCAAACCCAATTATAAACCAAACTAGTTCCAGGGTCTTGAGGATCAAATGAACCAGTGATATTGATAGCAACAGTTTCATTAAAGTAATAGCTTTTAAGCCCTTGTACCTTCATTTTAAAATCACTGTCTATTATCCTCAGCTCGGTACTGACAACTATGTCCACCTCTCCTTCATAGCTTACCAGCTTATACCTAATCGACACATTGACAACTTGTCCTGTAGGCATCCCCAACAGCCCCCCGTCTTAAGCCCTAACAACACCATATATGCCAGAGTCACTCTGTTGAATCAGTTTTTCATCAGATATATTCCAAGTCACATTTAACACTGAGTAACTAGCAACATATCCGCCAATTCTCTGGCACACCAGGTTTAGCACAGATGGAAAAATCTATATGTCGGTGGTGTTTTATCGCACTCTCAGGTCATACTTCGAAATGTTGTAGAAAGATGGAAACTTTATCGAAGGGCAATCCTACCCAAGGGGGGCTAGCGGTGCGTAAGAGAAAAACAGGGTCTATCTGACATTGAGGCTTTCTTGGTTTCTTACACTGCCTGTCACTGATAAGGTGTACTATTGAAAGGGGACTAGGTTAAGTGCAGTAAGAGGCATCGTCAAGATACCTCTATAGTCCATGAAGCACCATTTCTTAAAGTCATCTGATGTCTTGAATAAGGTTCTTGGACAGTCAGCTTAGAATCTGACTTAGTTTCCAAGGTAACTGGGATGTATCACGGTTGACAAAGATGCATTGAATATTATGTTTGGATTATTATTTGAGAAGACGAAACTATTATTAGTTGATATGTAGCCTGTTTCTGTGACAAAGATGATCACGATTGGGTCCGAAGTCACTTTCAAGTCAAACTATTATGAGATTGATACGGGACTCTCCCTGATTAACTTGTTGATGTAGTACATCGTTACCACAATTTTTTGAGTAAAATTCTTAGGAATCAGATTGCTCTTTAAGTTTTGAAGGGTTAGGGTCGTATTTTTATTTTGGTACCCAATTTTAAACCACTATTAAACGCCAAAATGCGTCCATTCGTACCTGATTGAATTCTTATCCAAAAACTGATCGGTTTAGAAGCAGATAATATTAGCCATTATATTTATACTTCGTTGAGCCTCAACATTCTAATCAAAGAACAAGGTTACACTTCCGGTCACTGGATCTCTTTACTATATATCTATCCCAGGGCAATCAGGCCTCACCCACACCGCTCTCCTGACACTCTCCTCCTAATAATACACATTGGTAATCCTCATCTCGACCTCGATGTCGCCCTCAATCTTGTATCGTTCAAACTGACTCCACGGCTTCCCTTGCTCAAGCACCAGGCTCTTCTCAGCCAGATATGCCTGCAGTCTGTTCTTAGCAACGCCGACTGCATTCGTGAACTGATAGGTTATCGTGAAGGGTTCGGGGTTCAGCGTCAAGTTCGTGAAGTTGAGCCCCGAGGTGACCACGATCAGGTTGGAGAGGGGGTTGAAGTAGGAGGTCAGGGTTGTTGTGAAGGGGAAGGCCGGGAGGCAGGAAGTGGAGCCGGAGTTGTGGTTGAGGTAGAGAGGTTATGGGCAGATTTGAAGGTCTGTAGTGAGGTCTTGCTCAAAGGACAAAGGGGAATCGATGGGGAGAACATTGGTTAAAGTGAAATCAAAGTTGCCTCCTTTGGCAGCGTTTGAAGAAAAATCAGTTATTCTTAAGTTGTCGCTGTCTCCAACCATTTTAAAGTAGTGAAGCAGATTCGCTTACCCACTTTTAAGTTCAATGTTTCTAAGCATAAAAATGTCTTTAGTTGATCGAAATTCGCTGAAAATCCTAAATTCTCTTATCATGCCGAAGTAAGGACTATTACCTTGAGGATTATTGCCTAAAAATACTGTAGCAAAGTTTGGCATCAGCATGTTGCTGTATACTGTAGATTTAGTGGCGTTTATCGAATTTAACCTTTAAGTGTCAAACTCCAACACTTCAAAGGATGTTAAATTTAGAGTATTGCTTGATTTAAAGCTTACATGAATCCATTGATCGATCTAAGTGACATTCAGTTGCACTCGTACTGTGTTAAAGTAAGCAATCACGGATTTATTTCCAACTTCAATTCGCAGCCTTTCTCTCTTTGTACTTCCAGCCCCTTCCTCCACAGCATATATGGATCCATAGCCCCTGGGCAGAACCCATACCTCGTATGTTATTTCAGGCGCCATTGCTTGCAGCCTCGCTTTGAATTAATTTCTCGATCCCTTATTACTAAAGCTGGGGTACCATCTCTTATCATTGCACTGCCCATCACCCTGAGAGTTTTCAACCCACACATTCTAATGGTCTCCACATATCGTGTTATCGAATCTAAACTCATACTAAGCGGTCCGGGGCAGTGTCAGGTTGTTCATGACTGCGGTACTTATTAAGTTTTCTGCTGCATACTATGGATTTGTCAATTGAAGGTCCGTAAATTTGAGGTCCACACCACCGAAGTCTTGGGCTGAGTATTATCTAGAGTTTGAACCGTCAAGGTAGCTTGATTTGAAGAAAGCGTCTGAAAGCATTAATAAAGATTGAGAGAGTCTGAGCCGATAGAGAGAAAAAGTGAATTGTGAGCCCAAGGGGTTGAGGTTGAATGAGAGGGTAGTGGCTGATGGGAAGGCAAGCTGAGAGCCATAAGTTAGGGTTGACAGTTTCTCTCCATTTCTAAAGACTGCGACTTCTCTCATTGTGCTGTTTATTCGTACACCAATTTATGTCCATTCTCTATAGTTGATCTTGAAGCCATTCACATTTCTCCAGTTATTATCCTCTCCAATCATCACTTGCATACCTAATAAACCAACTCTCACTCTGATGACTCTATCCACACGAAAAATCTCGCCTCTGTTAGACTATTCACCCCTGCCACTCCATATCTTAATCCACGCTTCAATCATTAAAGAAGCACCACTCCCCTCAAGTGTGATATTCTGACTCAGCACTGCTTAGTTATTGGCGGTGATAACTTTCAAGGGCTGGCCGTAGCATTCACAAATTTATCTAGGCTCCTGGATGTTCAATATGTCAGTCCTATAGAGGTGGCTGTCCGTGGATAGATGCGAGGTACGATTAAGATACCAGTCGGTCAAAGGGAGTTCAGAGTCGAATCGAAGGTAGAGAAGGGTGTCTTGGGTCGGCTGGGGGTACCGATGGGTTGGAAAGAAGGTGGCTTGACGAGGAGCTGAAAGGATCTGAAGATAAGCTATATCCGCACTTAGAGCAGAAGTGCTTAAAGCATTGCTATTTTGATTGAGACTGATTGACTGAGCTGTTGAAAAAGAATTGCCTACTATGCATTTTCCTCATCCAATTAATCTATCAACCGAAGGAGCATTTCTTATTCGACACTATGATTATAATTTGCCATTTATGAATATTCTAAGAGCCATTTATTAGCCTAGAGCAACACTGTAGTTGCTATAAGAGACAGCATAGTGGACCCATGAGTTGAGAAACTATTTTTGGAACTCTCCCGACATCACGTCGAATCGGTATTCACAGGTGGCACCCCCTGCTTGCCACACCATGAATCTCTCTCTTGATACTGTGATTTCCACGAAGTTTGAGCAGTCTAGGATGGTCGCCACTCCGCTGAATGTTTTGTTGTCTGAATCTGTGGGCCTCAACCTCATGTAAAGCTCGAAGGTGTAGGATGTCAAGTAGTTGGATTAGTGATCAATGACGTTATTGAATCTTATAAACGACTGTTGATTTCTCCTTAACGTTCTGACTTGATTGAAGTTAGTTGGATAGCCATCATATATCAACGGCTGACTATATACTAATGAGAGCAGCAGTACTGCAGCAAAGGCTATTAGTCAAAAATTAGAGATTGATGTGCGGGTTGTTTGTTAAAGTTGTTATTATTGCGACATTAAGTTTATTATTTGAAAATCATTATAAATCATTTTTGGGCTCCCTTGTGAATCACGTACATCATGACGAACTCCTGCCTCTTGGGGTCGTATCCCTTGCGAGGCTGTCCACTCGCATCCTCTTCCTCTTTGACCTCTTCGATTAATACTGGGTCCTCTTATACACTTTTGACCTCTGGTTCCTTGATAGTCGATTCAGTGGTCTAAGGAGGTGAAGTCTTATTGAGCTTCATCTGAGCAGCTTTCATCATGAGCCTTAGAAGTCGCTTCCTTGGGTCCTTTCTCTCTTCTTGCTCCCTTCGCCTCTGCTAGGTCTCCTGCACCATTCCTAGAGCCTTCTTGAGAAGTTCAGGGTCCTTTAGAGCGTAGCTCAGTGGTTTATCTTTCAATTCAGTCCTCAACACGTTGATCAGGTGCGACATCGAATTGAGCTCAAGCTCAAATGAGGAGATGATATCTGACTCAGATTTGAAGGATTCAAGAAAGGGAAGTCTCTTATCTGGGGTGCCGTTGGAGATAATGACAACTGCTTTCCTACTTACTCTCATCATCTCTTTGACCAGTTTTTCGAGTATTCCTTTACTCTCAGGACCGCACTAAACAGAGATGTGATATCGAAGAATCTTACTGCTAGTGCATCATAGGTACCCTTGTCCAGACAGATGTCAAAGGAATTGTCTCTAAAATCCATACGTGTGGCATCCATGCAAAGGTCTACAATCAATAGTTAGAGTTAGTCACTTACATTGGAAATCACAGATCTTTTGGGGCTTTTGATCCTCCGGGTTTCCCTCGTTAATGGTGTATAGTTGCTTCATTTTGTCAAGTACTACTTGGCTGATGTCCATGTTGGTGATGTTTTGGTACCCGTTTTTGTACATCTCCTCCGAGAGCTCTGCAAATGAATGTGCTTGTGTACTTACTTGAATTTCCGCAACCTACCATCAGGATGGAGTCAAGTTTGTCTTGAAACATAGGCTAAAAGTTTTAGTAAGATTATCAACCTTACCATGAATCGTGGCTTGATTTCGGGCCAGCTCCCGTACCAGTCAAAGAAACCGTTAGTCCTATTTAGATGTAACGAAAAATGGTTACTCCTTGAATCGGTCGTCCCAAAAGTCCTTTTTAGCGTATTCATCTCTGTCGAAAACCAGGCTTTCCTGCTGCTATATTGCGGATTCCATTAATTTATTTAAATTTGTTAGTGTTAATAACAGTTTAAATGGGGTTTTGGGGTTTTGGGG
>VFQS010004269.1_pt1 | contig 10457 bp, 13 predicted proteins | sample 3512361 | NCBI WGS metagenome assembly VFQS01 (sample SAMN10412375, study PRJNA504923) | tailings metagenome | isolation source: Relicate 1 Philex TSF3 active mining | place: Philippines | reverse complement strand
ATTTGGGGCTGCCGGATTGCCCAAAACATGCGCGCCCTTATCGGTCACCGAAACCGTGGAAAGCCATTTGCTTGGCGCAGGGGCCGCGGCCAGAGTCGTGGAAAGCGACGCAGCGCCCAACAAGATGAAAAACAAGGACTTTTTTGCACGCAACATCAACATAGCCTTAGCCATTGAAACCATCCCGTGCATCTGGAATCACTCGCTGCCTTTGGCAAGGCTTTTTGCAAGGCTTTCGAGCACGGCAAACAATTCAGGATCACCGATTTCGCGCAGAGATTCCCCCAGTTCCATCGGTATAGGCTTTAGCGAAGGCGGCGCTATCGGTTGCTGTGTAGGTGGCTTTGCCACTGGCCCTTGGCGGACCTTCACCCGTGCGACCGCGCCATAGCCAAAGAAACGATTCACCCGCTCGATAATCTCGGGAAGCACATGCTGGATCATCGTCGCATGCGCGCCTTCAACGGTCAGCTCAAGCGTGCCATCGGATTTCTTGCCAATGGGAAAACGGATTGCCTCCGGCGCAGACACAGCGGCGTATCGTGCGCCAACGATTTCGTCCCAGCGGCTGACGACTGAACTTTGCACAAAGCCAAAGCGTCGGAACGCGGCCCTGCCGATTTCGGGCATCAGTGCGGACACCGCTTTGGCCTCGCCGCCGCGCGGACGCTGAAACGTCTTGGGCGTTCCCGGCTTTTTCGTGCCCTTCGGCGTTGTTGGTGGCTTGCCTTTATCCATCACCTAATCCATGCCATTTTACATGCCTGCCGTCCAACAGACTGACCAGAATTCTGGGGATATCGCTGAGCGTCTGCTGGCGCATTATGATGTTCATGCCCGAACCTTGCCATGGCGGAAACTGCCGGGGCAGGGTTTCGCGGACCCCTATCATGTCTGGTTGTCGGAAATCATGTTGCAGCAGACCACGGTCGCCGCCGTCGGTGCCTATTTCCGCACATTCACCCAGACATGGCCCAATTTTGCCGCGCTGGCTGCAGCTGATGATGCGGATGTTATGGCCGCATGGGCCGGGCTTGGTTATTATGCCCGTGCCCGCAATCTGTTAAAATGCGCGCGCGTGGTGGTTTCCGAATATCAGGGCCAATTGCCGTCTTATGAAGCAGATTTGCTCAAGCTGCCCGGCATCGGTCCCTACACCGCCGCGGCGATTGCCGCGATCGCATTTGGGCGGCGCGCAGTGGTGGTCGACGCCAATGTCGAGCGCGTGGTCGCGCGGCTATTTGCGATATCAACGCCGCTGCCGCAGGCAAAGCCGGATATTCGCGCGGCTACCGATAGCATCACGCCGGAACTGAGAGCAGGCGATTTTGCGCAGGCCATGATGGATCTGGGCGCGGGCATTTGCTCGGTACGGTCTCCTTCGTGCCTGATTTGCCCCATCCAATCCGCATGCGCCGCCTTTCGCGCAGGCAATCCCGAGACCTTTCCCGCAAAAATGCCGAAAAGCGCAAAGCCGCAACGGGTGGGGCATGTGTACTGGATTGAACGGGACGCCCATGTCTGGCTGCTGCGCCGGGATGATCGCGGTTTGCTTGCGGGCATGCGGGCATTGCCGGATGACGGATGGACAGCGCGCATCGACGGTGATGCGATCCCACCTGCAGCAGCCAATTGGCAAAAATTGTCGGTACAGGTTGCGCATATATTCACGCATTTTTCCCTGACCCTGAACATTGCCGTTACGTCATGGCCAGCAGACGCGGACGGCCCCGGTGAGGGCGAATGGTGGCCGCTAAAATCGCTCGACAAGGCTGGTCTGCCGACCCTATTCAGAAAAGTGATTGAGGCGGTTTTGAACGCAGGAGAGAGATGATGGACGTACAAGCAACAGGCCAGATCATGTTGGGTCGGCGCGGATTACTCGCATGGGGCGGGCGACTGGCAGGCGCTGGCGCCGTTGGTGCGTTCCGGCCCGGCATGGCTTGGGCGCAAGCTGCCGAAAAATATCCAACGATTAAAGCCGAGCTTGAAAGCTATGTTTCATCGGGCAAGCTTCCGGGTGTTTTGGCAACGATTGGCCGGACGGCTGGTCTGCCAGACGTCGTTGCCGTTGGTACGCAAGGACTGGGCGAGAAAACGCCTGTTAATATCGATTCATTATGGCGCGTCTATTCGATGACGAAGCCTATCACGGGCATGGCCGCGATGATTTTGGTTGGTGAAGGCAAGATGAAGCTTGACCAACCCATTTCCGAATTTCTGCCTGAATTCGCCAATATGACGGTGCTGACCGATCCAGAAAAAAGCATGGATGCGGTTCCGGCCAAGAACCAGATTACGGTTCGCCACTTGTTGACGCATACGGCGGGTCTTGGATATTCCATCATCATCAAGGGGCCGCTGCTGCAGGCTTATTTGGACAACGGCATTACGCCGGCCATCGTCAGTCGCTTTCCTATTCCCGGTCAGCCAACCAGCACGCCGACCCCTGATCTGAAGACATTTTCGGAACGGCTTGCCAAATTGCCGTTGATTGCCGAACCCGGAACCAAATGGAGCTATTCCATCTCGCTCGATTTGTTGGGCCGCGTGATTGAAGTTGCCAGCGGTATGGATTTTGAGGCCTTCCTCAAGACACGCATTTTTGAGCCGCTGAAAATGAACAGCAGCTATTTCCAAGTGCCAAAGTCGGAAACACCGCGATTGGTTTCCAACTATGCGCCCGTGAACGGCATTCTGTTCCCAATCGATCCCGCGGCGACGAGCATCTATCTCGACAAGCCTGCCTTTGCATTTGGGGGTGCAGGCATGGTCTGCTCGGCGCGCGATTATGACCGGTTCCTCAACATGCTTGCCAATTATGGTGAACTGGATGGCGTGCGGATTATGTCGCCCAAAACGGCTGCGCTCGCAATGTCTGACCTTTTGCCCCCTGCCGTATCAACCGACGGTACTTTTGCGGAAGGCGCAGGCTTTGGCGCGGGCGGACGCGTTGGCAAGGGCGCGAACGACGGTGTGTACGGCTGGGGTGGTGCTGCTGGCACCGTTGCTTTCGTCGACCCGAAGCGCAAGTTGCGCGCGGTTTGCATGGCGCAATATATGCCAAGCAACACCTATCCGTTCCACGAGAATTTCGCAAAATGGGTCCTGAAGGACCTTGGCCTGCCAGCCTGATCCGATGATGTCGCCAGGGTTCACGGGCTCACCGCTCGATCGCGCTGACCGCATACGCAATGATGCAGAAGCCTATGGCGCTTTGCTTGCTGACTGGCGTGCGCGGGTTTTGGGTCTCGATGGCCTTGATCCGCGCGTCAGCGACGCAGGCGGCTTGCATTGGCATTCGATGGCAGAATTGGATGGTTCGGAAGAACTGATCTTACTTGGCCTGTCCGATGATAAGCCGCACTTTGTCGCCGTGGTTGAGGCGACTGGGGACGCATTTCGTTCGCCCGCTATCTGGCGTGCACTGTCCATGCTGCCTGCCGAAGATGCCGCAATTTACGGCACCGCGCGCAGCCTGATTGAATGGCACAATAACCATCGCTTTTGCGGGCGTTGCGGACATGCGACCGTGCTGTTTCGCGCAGGATGGGGCCGCAAATGTGGCAATTGCGCGAAAGAGCATTTTCCGCGCACGGACCCTGTGGTCATCATGCTTGCCGAATATGAAGGCAAAGCGCTGGTGGGACGCCAGTCGCGCTTCCCGCCCGGAAATTACTCGGCACTTGCTGGCTTTTTGGAACCCGGCGAAAGCATGGAGGAAGCGGTGCGCCGTGAAATTCATGAAGAGGCCGGCGTCACCTGCGGCGCTGTGCGTTATGTCACCAGCCAGCCATGGCCATTTGGTGGGTCGCAACTGATGATGGCATGTATCGCCGATGCGCAAGGCGACGCACTGGTCCTCGACACCACTGAAATAGAAGACGCCATGTGGGTCACAAAGGAAGAAGCCCGTGCTGCGCTGGAAGGTGCTTTGGACCGCCGTTTCAACGCGCCGCCGCCTTTTGCGATTGCGCATAGCCTATTGAAATATTGGGTGTCACAATGAGCACGTCCGCCATTCCGCTGCGCATTGATATTGTCTCCGACGTTGTGTGTCCGTGGTGCATCATCGGTTTAAAGCAGGTGGAAAAAGCGTTGACGCTGGTGGGCCGCGATCTGGCCGTTGAAACCCATTGGCACCCGTTTCAATTAAATCCGAATATGCCCCCTGAGGGTGAGGACACCGCCGAACATATTGCCCGCAAATATGGCAGTACGCCCGAACAGAGCCGCGCCAACAGGCAACGGCTGAGCGATATTGGCGAAAGCGTGGGTTTTGCGTTCAACTATGGCGAGGGCATGCGCATCTACAATACGTTCAATGCGCATAAATTGTTGACGATTTTCGGGAGCGAACGCGGCTGGAAAGCGCAAACGGATCTGAAAATGGCACTATTCAAGGCCTATTTTCAGGACCGCCGCGATGTGAGCGACACCGAAGTCTTGTGCGACATTGCCGAGGCGCAGGGGATGGACCGCGCAGTGGCAGCCGCGTGGATCGCCGACGCAGCGCTGACCGAAAGCGTGCGTGCAGAAATGGCGCATTGGATGGACCAGAATATCACCGGCGTCCCCGCGATCATCTTTGACCAAAAATTCATGGTTCCGGGCGCACAAAGCGCCGAGACTTTTGCCGATGTGATCAACAAGGTGCTCGCGAAACGCGAAACGGCTTAAACCAGACCCATCTTCATAAGTTCGCTTAGCATCTTTGGGGACATTTCGTCACGGCCATCGGTTTCGACAGAATCGAGATCCGGCGGCGTGTTCGCTTCCTCCAGATAGCGCCAGCCCTGATGCGCCCTTTTCGGCGTTGAACGCACCGCGATGAGGCGCGGTTGGAGCCGGATCCAATGGCGACCGGCACCATTTTCCATGAAACCCAAAATCGGGCTTCGGCCGATGATGGTATGCGTGTGAATCCAGAACAGCGATCCACCCGCCATTTCGTCAACGCGCTTGGGCAAATAACGCGTGGTCAGGCGCACTTCACCATCCTGCGCATAGGCCGCGAGACGCTCGCGCAAATGCTTCGGGCTTTCCGCGCCGAACGCGATTTTGGTCATGTTAAGAGGCATGGGCGCGATTTGGGGACTGTGCGGCTAACCGGCAAGGCCGCTGAAGACCGCAAGGCCAAGAAAGATGAGAAAACCCATCGAATCGGTGATCATCGTGACAAAAATCGAGCTTGAAACTGCGGGGTCTTGATCCAAGCGGTCCAGCAGCACCGGAATGGCGACGCCCGACAATCCCGCGAGCGAAATATTGCACAATATTGCCGCAGCAATGACGCCCGCGAGCAGCCAATTGCCGAAAATTAGACCCGCGCCGAAGCCTGCAATCACCGCGATCGTTGCACCAATGAGCAAGGCGACGCGAATTTCTCGCCAGATCGACCGCATCGTGTTCGATTGCGTAAGCTGATTGGTTGCCAGCGCGCGCACCGTAACCGCAAGCGTCTGCGTGCCTGCATTACCACCAATGGAGGCAACAATGGGCATGAGAATCGCCAAGGCGACCATGGTTTCAATCGCTGCACCAAATTGCGCGATGATGAAGCTGGCCACCATCGCGGTGCCGAGATTGGCAATCAACCAGCGCACGCGTGCTTTATAACTGTCCGAAATAGGTTCGTTAATGTCACCTTCACCGGCACCGGACAGGCGCAAGATATCCTCGTCCGCTTCTTCCTGAATGATGTGCACGATGTCATCGGCCGTGATGACGCCGACGAGCCGTCCCGCGCCATCCACAACAGCGGCAGAAATAAGCGCGTATTTCTGGAACCGAAGCGCGACTTCTTCCTGATCCATATCCACGGGAATCAGCGTCTGTTCGTGCTTCATAATGTCGCTGACAGGGACCTTGCGCTGGCTACGCATGATCCAGCTGAGCTTGCACGTACCCACGGGCTTATGCTGCGGGTCGACGACAAACACTTCCCAGAACTCTGTGGTCAGCTCATGATGGTCGCGCAGATAGTCGATCAATTGACCCACGGTCATATGCTCTGGCACCGCCACAAGCTCGCGCTGCATGATACGGCCAGCGGATTCTTCGGGGTAGGACAGCGCGTCTTCGATGACGGCGCGGTCTTCGGGGTCCAGCTCGGCAAGAACGGCCTGCTGGTCCTTTATTTCCATATCCTCGATGATCGCAACCGCGTCATCGGTGTCCAACTGCCCGGCCAGTCCAGCAACTTGCGCTGCAGGCAAGGCGTCAATGATATCCTCGCGGACATAGTCATTGACCTCGGCCAGCACTTCGGCGCTCATCAACTCGCCCATGCTGATGGCAAGGTCGCCGCGCCGTTCAGATGGCGTTAGCTCAAGAAGATCGGCAATGTCTGCTTCGTGGAGCGGTTCAACAAGCCGGTAGACTTCTTGGGCGTCGCCCGCTTCCATCGCGTCGAGCACGCGATCGACATATTCGCGGGTCAGACGGTTGTCTTCGTCCAGCGTTTCCAAAATTTCAGTGTCGATGGTCAATGGGTCGGCGATATCGCTTGTCATATGCGGGCCTCCCATTCGTAATTTTGTGCCTGAACGTTGTAATTGCGCCCCTCCTAAGCTTGCAGCGGTAAATTGCAATGATTTTGGCTTTGCACGCGCGCAATGCATACCCTAGGGGACCGTCAACATTTCCCCAGCCTAAAGGATTATATATATGGCCGATGAAACGCTTACCCTTTCGCTCGACAGCGGCGACGTTGTTATCAAACTTCGCCCTGATCTGGCGCCAAACCATGTTGCCCGTATTAAAGAACTGGCTGGCGAAGGCTTTTACGACGGTGTGAAGTTCCACCGCGTGATTCCCGGGTTCATGGCGCAGGGCGGTTGCCCGAACGGTACTGGCATGGGCGGTTCGTCCAAGCCAAATCTGGCGCAGGAATTCAACGCTGAACCGCATGTGCGCGGCGTATGCTCCATGGCGCGGACCAATGACCCGAACTCGGCCAACAGCCAGTTCTTCATCTGCTTTGATGATGCGACCTTCCTTGACCGTCAGTATACGGTCTGGGGCCAAGTCACCAGCGGCATGGAACATATCGATGCTTTGCCAAAGGGTGAACCGCCTGCGAATCCAGGCGTCATCCGCAAGGCGACTGTGGCCTGACATTAAAAACGCGCGGGAAGCCCGATGGCCGCCTGCGCGTTTTATCCTAGGTCCTGACCCTAATATTTTAGGATAATTTATTTGCCTTCGGTCTGGCCTTGCGCAGGCTCGGGCGGACGCATTGCTTCCATGGCAGTTTTCAGTTCAGCCATCGAAATCTTGTCGTCCTTATCGGTATCGATCATCCCGAAATACTGGACCAATGGTCCCTGTGCTTCGTCCTTACCGATGAAGCCGTCTTTATTTGCATCGAGAAAAGCAAAGATTTGCTCGGGCTGCGGCACACCACCGGCGGGTGGCGGCGGAGGCGCGTCCTGAGCCATCGCAACAGGGGACAGGACGAGTGCAGCCAGTATGGCCAATGATGTACGCATGAATAATCCTTTGAACAATGGAATGACTGTGATGGTCAGCCCAAGCTGAACATACCCTTTACTACCGTAAAACAATGGCCTGACAACCACACACGTTCACCGTCAAGACGACAGCCAAGATAACCGCCTCGCGCCGATGCCTGATAGGCCGTAAAATTGTCACGGCCCAGCTCGGCAGCCCAATAAGGCGTCAGTACCGCATGGGCGCTGCCGGTAACGCTGTCTTCGTCCACCCCTGCACCCGGAACAAAAACACGGCTGACAATATCGGTGTCCTCCCCGCGCGCCGTGGCGGTGAAGCTGTCATCGCCAAGTGTCGCAAGCGCCTTCATATCGGGCTTCAGTGCCAAAATTTCGGCCGCCGTTGCATAAACGAACATATTATAGCGGTCGGGGTTGCTGCGCATCGACAGGGGATTGCCGCCCATGGCCTGCATCATTTCGGGATTATTCACCGGCTCTGTCGGGATTGCCGGCAATGCGACGGCATAGGCATCACCTTCCCGGCGCACTTCCAATATGCCCGCTTTGCGTGTCCGGAATGTCACGCGGTCAAGCGCAGGGTCTTCGTTCAGCACGATATGCCCGCTCGCAAGTGTCGCATGGCCACAGAGGCGGATTTCAACCTCTGGCGTGAACCAGCGCAATTCATAATCGGCGGCGCCGGTTTCATCAGGCACGTAGAAAGCCGTTTCGGCGAAGTTGTTTTCCTCGCCAATCGCCTGCAGCACAGCGTCATCCAACCAGTGCGTGAGCGGCATGACGGCGGCCTGATTGCCGGTGAATGGCCGCTGCGCAAAGGCGTCTACGTGATAATATGGCAAATCAGTCATGTGGATGCTCGTGATGTTCGATGGTTTCGGATGGGATATAGCCCATTTCGTCTTTATGACCTTCGGGATCGGGGTGGATCAACACTTCGACGCCGGGGAATTCATCCATCAACGCTTGTTCGACTTCGTCCATGATATGGTGGGCCGCCGCGACGGTCATGTCGGGATCGACCCAGACGTGAAACTGGCAAAAGTCGTGCGCGCCGCTTGAACGGGTGCGCATATCGTGAATGCCGCGCAGTTCGGGGTGGCGCATGGCAACTTCGATGAAGCGCTGGCGCTTTTCGTGCGGCCATTCGCGATCCAGCAATTGGTCCAACGCCAGACGCGCCGCATTGTAAGCGCCCCACAACAGCCATGCGGCAATCCCGATGCCGAACAATGGGTCTGCTCCGCGCACACCCAGCATCGTATCAAGAACGATTGCGACAATAACCGCAACATTGAGCAACAGGTCGCTCTGATAATGCACATGATCCGCTTGAATCGCGACTGATCCGGTTTTGCGGACAACATAACGTTGATAGGCAAGCAGCCCGACCGTCGCCACAATCGCGATGAGTGAGACCCCAATGCCATATTCCGGATGGGACGTTGGCTCCTGCGAGCCGAGCCGCACAATCGCGCGCCATGCAATCAGGATGGCCGATACAATGACGAGGACAACCTGCACCAAAGCGGACAATGCCTCTGCCTTGCCATGGCCGAAACGGTGATCGTCATCGGCGGGCATCGCGGCGTAACGGACGCTGAACAGCGTGAGCAACGAGGCGAGAACATCGAAGCCTGTGTCCGCTAATGACCCGAGCAGCGCAACTGACCCGGTCTCCGCCGCTGCAAATATTTTAAGTGCAAGCAGGAACAGCGCCATCGACACGCTGGCGATGGCCGCATATTTGGTGAGTTCACCATGCGCATGGTGATGGTGGCTATGCCCAAGGCTCATGTGCGGCGCTTCATGGATATAACATGCCCGTCGTCCAGCCGTCGCCGTCGCGTTCATATACCCAACGTTCATGCAGGCGGAATTCGCGGTCTTGCCAGAATTCGATGCGGTGCGGGCTGACCATCCATCCCGACCAATGTGGCGGACGCGGTACGTCTTGGCCTTCAAAGCGGGTTTCTACCTCGGCAAAACGCGCTTCGAATGTCGCACGGTCTGCCAAGGGACGCGACTGATCCGAAGCCCATGCCCCCAGCTGCGAATTGCGTGAGCGGGTGGCGAAATAGGCATCTGCGGTTGCATCGTCGACGGGGTTCGCCGCCCCCTCAATCCGGATTTGCCGCCGCAACGATTTCCAGTGAAACAGCAGCGCAACCTGCGCATTGTCCGACAATTGCATCGCCTTGCGGCTTTCAAAATTCGTATAGAAAACAAATCCGCCACGGTCGCCAAGGTCGGGGCCATGGCCTTTCAACAGCACCATGCGGACCGAAGGTTGGCCGTCTGCGCCCGTGGTCGCCAATGCCATTGCGTTGGAGTCGTTGATTTCGGTGGTCCGCGCTTCGGCAAACCATGCGTCGAACAGGCTAAAAGGATCAGGTCTTTCCATAGCCCACCGATAGGCTAGACTGATGCGGGTTAAAAGGGGCTAGAATATAAAATGAACTGGGAAATGATATTCGGTGTCGCAAATGCCTGGGCGCTGCTTGGCTGGGCGGTTTTGGCGCTCACGCCGAAGCGCGAACGGGTCGTGCCTTATATATTTTTCGCAGGAACGGTGTTGCTCGCCTGCCTATATGCGGGTCTTATCATCCCGTTGATGGCTGGATTTATATCCGATGGCGGTCCCGCAGGCCGCGCGCCTGTGGATTTCACGACCTTGAAAGGGGTCATGGCGCTGTTTGACTCGCCGGGCGGCGCAACGATCGGCTGGATCCATTATTTGGCGTTCGATTTGTTTGTGGGCATGTGGATTGCGCGAAATGCCGACCAGCACAAGATTGCACGCTGGCTTCAGGTGCCGATATTGTTCTTCACGTTGATGGCGGGGCCGATTGGCCTGTTGCTATATCTTCTGCTACGCCTGATTACCGGCAAAAAACAGGATAACGCCCTGCTTCCGAGTTGACTTGGGGCACTGTAATACCAATGTAAGACGGATAAGCAGGGTAAACAGGGACAAGAATG
>VFQS010004268.1_pt1 | contig 10461 bp, 9 predicted proteins | sample 3512361 | NCBI WGS metagenome assembly VFQS01 (sample SAMN10412375, study PRJNA504923) | tailings metagenome | isolation source: Relicate 1 Philex TSF3 active mining | place: Philippines | reverse complement strand
GGGGTCTTTAGAGATAGATTTCAGGTAGGCGGCGCTCATTTCGCGGTACTGCCGGTGTGCTACGGCCACGACGATGGCGTCGTAGTCTGAGGAGAGGTGCTCGGTGAGGGTGAGGTGGTATTCGTGGGCTGTTTCGTTGGGAGACGCCCAGGGGTCGGACACATGCACATTGATGGAGTAGCCCATGAGTTCGTTGACCAGTTCCACGACTTTGGTGTTGCGGATATCGGCTACATCTTCTTTGAAGGTGAGGCCCATGACGAGCACTTTGCACTGCCCCGGGTTTTTGCCTCTTTGGATGAGGGCCTGCACCAGTTTTTTGGCGATCCACACTGGCATGCTGTCGTTGATGCGGCGACCGGCGGCGATTACCTGGGGTTCCACGCCGATTTGGCGGGCTTTGTGGAGCAGGTAATAAGGATCTACGCCGATACAATGCCCTCCGACCAGTCCCGGGTAGAGGCGGATGAAGTTCCATTTGGTGGCGGCGGCATCTATGACCGCGTTGGTATCAATGCCCATGCGGTCGAAGATGAGCGCCAGTTCGTTCATCAGCGAGATGTTGAGGTCGCGCTGGGTATTTTCGATGACTTTAGCCGCTTCGGCCACTTTGATGCTCGGGGCTTTGTAGATACCTGCCCGGATGATATGGCCATAGACTTCGGCGACCGATTCGAGGGCTTCCTCATCGGAGCCTGAGACGATTTTGAGGATGGTAGTGACGCTGCGGTCTTTATCTCCCGGGTTGATGCGTTCCGGGGAGTAGCCTATTTTGAAATCGCTACCGCATTGCAAGCCGCTGCACTGTTCCAGGATGGGCAGGCAATCCTCTTCGGTACAACCCGGGTACACGGTGGACTCATAGACCACGTAGTCACCGGGTTTGAGGGCTTTTCCCACTGCTTCGGAAGATTTCTGCAAGGGGGTCAGGTTGGGCACGCGGTGCTCGTCTATATCGGTGGGGACGGCGACGATGAAGAAGTGGGCTGTTTTGAGGTCCTCCGGATCGTCGGTAAACAAGATATCGGCTCCTTCGAAGGCGGAGGCGTCCAGTTCTTTAGCGGGGTCTATCCCCTGGCGCATCAGGGCGAGCCGGCTTGTATTGATATCGAAGCCGACGACCCGGAAGTGGCGGGCGAATTCGAGGGCCAGAGGCAGGCCCACATATCCCAGGCCGACGACGGCGATGGCTTTTTCTTTACGGAGCAGTTGCTGGTAGATGTGCATTTTTGCTTAGGTGTGGGTTTTTTTTAAAAGGTCGGCGAAGGTACGACAACAGACGTATTACGAGGGGTCGGCGAAGCGGGAAAGGGGTATCGCATTTAGAATATTTTGGGGTTGTATAATAAGCGTCTTCGCTGCCCGAAGGGCTGCCATGTCTATAGCACGCGTGCGGCCCGGAACCAGCCTGCTGCCCGAAGGGCTGCCATGTATCTAACCTCATCGCCAAGGTATTTACATAACTGCCCGTCAGGCAGTGGGATGATGCCGGGCCGCATTGCGGGCTATACACATAGCTGCCCGTCAGGCAGCGCGACGGTTCTGGCTATAGTGCAGGCTATACCCATAGCTGCCGAGGGGCAGCTATGAGCATGGCTTCGCCGTCGAAATGCCGCAGGGGGTTTCGTACATACGGACTTGGGGAAAGCGGCGACTGCGCAACAAGTTTATTAGACTCTTTTTTCCCACCTCGCAATCTATTTTTCTACAGTCTGGGCCTGAACCTTTCGGACTTTATCCAGTTCGACCTGCATGCGCAGGGCAAACCCGAGGCGTTCCAGTTCGACCACTACGAAGCGGCTGTTTTTTTGTTCCACGAGGGTACCCTGGATGCCATAGAGGCGGCCCTGGGTGATTTCCACCAGATCTCCGACTTCCGGTGCTCCGGTAGAAGGAAGTACTTCTACGGGGATTCCCTCGCCGGTCACTGCTTTCAGGATGTTGATTTCCCGTTCAGGTACCGCTATGAGGTCGGATTTTTGCCGTACAAAATACAACACATCCGGGTCTTCGAGAACAGGGACGTAGCCTTTGCGGGTTATTTTCACAAAGATGTAACAAGAGATTAACGGCAATTCGGCACGTCTGATTTTACGAGTGTAGTAACGCGTGACCTTCTGCAGGGGCAGATAAATCTCTATATTATTGGCTACCAATCTCTTTTGCACCATTTTTTCGCGTTTATAGCGCGTATAAACGGCGAACCAGCGAGGTTCGGACTCATGGAGCTGGTTGACGGGTTCTTTGGGTTCGGACATTTGAATCACATTGAATTTAGCTTTTAAAATACCTTTTTCTCATTCAAACATGCCTTATTCTGTATGAAACTACAAAAAGAAGGCCTTTACGGTTGAGGAGATAAAGTCGAGTTGTGCATCGGAGAGTTCGGTGTGCATAGGCAGGGAGAGGACGGTTTTACACAGGTGGTCGGTTACGGGCAGGTAGCTGACCTCGGTAAACGGTTTGAACGCATCCTGGTCGTAGAGCGGCAGCGGGTAGTAGATCATGATAGGAATACCTTTGCTTTGGAGGTATTCCTGGAGGGGCTCGCGTTTACCGTCTTCCACGATGAGGGTATATTGATGGAAGACGTGTGTCGAGTTGGGTTGGCGCCAGGGGATATGTACACCGGGCAGGTCCTGGAAGGCCTGGTCGTAGTAGTGGGCAGCCCGTTGGCGGGCGGCGGCATACTCATCGAGGTGGCGGAGTTTGATATCGAGGATAGCCGCCTGGATGCCGTCGAGGCGGGAGTTGCAGCCTACGACATCGTGGTAGTAGCGGCGCACCTGGCCGTGGTTAGCGATTTTGTGGATTAGTGCGGCCAGTTGATCATCATTTGTGTAGAGTGCTCCACCGTCTCCGTAGGCGCCCAGGTTTTTGGAGGGATAGAAGGAAGTACAGCCGATGTGGCCTATGGTACCCGTTTTGGCTACCCGTCCATTGCGGAAGGTATAATCGGCGCCGATGGCCTGGGCATTGTCCTCGATTACCCGGAGGCCATATTTTTCAGCAACCTGCAGGATGGGCTCCATATCGGAACTTTGTCCGAAGAGATGCACGGGTACGATAGCTTTGGTGCGGTCGGTTACCGCAGCTTCGACGATATCTGCGGTAAGATTGAAGCTGCGCGGGTCCACATCCACCATGACCGGCTTCAATTTCAGGAGTGCGATGACTTCTGCGGTAGCCACGTAGGTAAATGCCGGCACGATGACTTCGTCGCCCGGTTGCAGGTCCAGGGCCATCATAGCGATTTGGAGGGCATCGGTGCCGTTGGCGCAGGGGATGACGTGTTTTGCGCCGAGGTACTGTGCCAGGTTTTGTCCGAAGCGCTTTACGGCAGGGCCGCCGATGAACGCCGTCTCCCGGATGACCTCTGCGATAGCGGCATCTATTTCGGGTTTCAGTTTTTCGTATTGACTCTTCAGGTCAACCATTTGTATTTGGTTCATAGATTTAGTATTATATGAATAGAAAATCAAAGTTGCCGCAGGGTTTTATCGGCGATATAGCGTCCTATGGCCAGGGAGGCTGTGGCTGCCGGGGAGGGTGCGTTACAGACGTTGACGATGCGATCGCTTTCCAGGACGAGGAAATCGTCCACGAGGTTTCCCTGGCGGTCGCAGGCCATGGCCCGCACGCCGGCGCCGCCGCGTTCGAGGTCATCGTAGCCTACCTCTGGGATCAGGTGTTGGAGGGCCCGCACGAAGGCACTTTTCGAGAAGGAGCGGTGGAACTCGTCGAGGCCGAAGCGCCAGTGCTTGGCGGCCAACCTTTGGAAGCCCGGGAAGGAGAGGGTTTCGGTCAGTTCACCGGGGTGTATATCCCATCGGCTGTACCCTTCGCGGCGGAAGGCGAGCACGGCATTGGGGCCGGCCTCGATTCCACCGCCTATCATGCGCGTATAGTGCACGCCGAGGAAAGGGAAGGCAGGGTTGGGTACCGGGTAGATCAGGTTGCGCACGAGGTGTTGTTTTTCCGGTTTCAGAACGTAATATTCGCCCCGGAAGGGTAGGATTTTGAGGGATTTCATATCCTGGCCTGTCATGGCGGCCACTTTATCGGAGTAGAGGCCGGCGCAGTTGACCAGTACGGTGGCCCGCACTTCGCCGGTTTCGCCGAGGGCCAGCACCTCATCTGCGTTGCGCCGCACCCGGGTTACGTGAAAGCCCGTCAGGAGGGTACCTCCTTTTTCCTGGATGAGTTCTGCGTATTTTTCTGCCACCTGGCGATAGTCTATGATGCCTGTCTGGGGCACCCAGATTGCTTCCAGGGCGGCCACATGCGGTTCGATATCGCGGGTTTCTTCGGCGCTGATGCGCCGGATACCGGTGAGGCCATTTTGGATGCCGTGGTCCAGGATTTTGTCCAATTGGGGGCGTTCCGATTCGCGGGTTGCGACGATTACCTTTCCGCAGATATCGTAAGGGACGCCGTGGCGCTCGCAGAATGCCAGGAGGGCGGCGTAGCCTTCCAGGCAGTTTCGGGCGCGCAAACTTCCCGGCTTGTAGTAGATACCGGAATGGATCACACCGCTGTTGTGGCCGGTCTGGTGATTGGCGACGCGGGATTCTTTTTCGAGCACACAGATTTTCAGGCTGGGGCGTTGTTCCAGCAAGTTAAGGGCGGTTCCCAGTCCGACGATTCCACCTCCGATAATGACTACATCGTAGCTGCTCATTTCGATAAAATCTAGTATAGACCTCTGCGTCCAGATTCCGGCGAGGCGCTCCTCTCTGCAGAAGGCGGAACCGCGTTCCCCGGAACAGTCTGCAAAATAGGACAAAAAGCCCTATTGCCCAAAAAACTACCCGACAGACTTGAAGTACCCGCCTCTAAGCGGTGCGGATATCCCGGAAAAATTGTATTTTGCGATTTAAAAAATAAGATGTACCAACGCGAGCACACGTACGTAGCCATCATGGCCGGTGGGGTCGGGAGCAGGTTTTGGCCTGCCAGCCGGGAAGCGAGGCCCAAGCAATTCCTGGACATTCTGGGGGTAGGGAAATCCCTGCTGCAACTCACCTTTGAGCGCTTTCTCCCGCTTTGTCCGGCGGAGCACATCTACATCGTGACCAATGCGCGCTACACCGATCTCGTATTGGAGCAGCTCCCCGGCATCTCTCCGGCGCAGGTGCTGGCCGAGCCATCGCGCAACAATACGGCGCCCTGTATTGCCTATACGGCGTTAAAGCTGCACGCATCGGACCCTGAGGCCAACCTGATTGTAGCGCCCTCCGACCACGTGATTCTCCAGCAAGAGGCTTTCCTGGGCAACCTGGAGCAGGCGCTCTCGATTTCTTCCAGCCGCGACGCGCTCATCACCCTGGGCATACAGCCTACGCGGCCCGACACGGGATATGGGTATATTGAATACGACAACGCAGACCCTGCGCAGGCCGGGGAGGCGTTCAAGGTACTGCGTTTCACCGAAAAGCCGCCCATAGAGACGGCCCGCGAATTTCTCGCGTCCGGCCGCTATCTCTGGAATGCGGGTATTTTCATTTGGAAGGCGAGTCACCTCCTCGAGGCTTTTCAGCAGCATGCGCCGGAGATCATCGAGATCCTGGGTGCCGGGCGGCCATACTTCAACACCCCTGCCGAGCAGGAATTCATCCAATCGGCCTATCCGGGCACGCCGAATATTTCCATTGACTACGCCATTTTAGAGAAAGCGAACAACGTCTTCACCATTCCCGCCCGCTTCGACTGGTCGGACCTGGGTACCTGGGCTTCCCTGCACGCTGAAGCGCCCAAGACGGAACACGGCAACCTGGCTACTGCCGACCCGGCGCTCCTCTACGACGTACGGGAGTGCATCGTGCGGGCTCCGGCGGGAAAACTGGTCGTCATCAAAGGATTAGAGGATTACATCGTAGTGGACGAAGGCGATGTGCTTCTGATTTGGCCCAAAAGCGAGGAGCAGGCGATCCGGACGGTCACCGCTGCAGTCAAAGCACTGGGCCAGGAGGATTGGGTATAAAAACACGAGCCTATGTTATTCAGCGCCCCTACCCTGCCGGAATCGGCCTATATGGGCAAAAGCCCGGAGGCGGTACTGCACCTGGCCCTGCACGCCGCCGGGGTGGGCCCCGGAGAACACGTACTGGCACCCTGTCTGGCCACTTCGGAGTTGGCCGGTGCGCTGTACCGCGCCGAGGCATCCCCTGTGTGGATAGATGTACATCCCGACAACTGGCTTCTGGATTTGGACCTTCTCGAGGAATTTCTGATGGGGCACACCCTGCTCAACGAGGAAGATGTGCTGGTCCTCCGGCGAAACCACGCTCCGGTGCGCGCCGTGGTGGCGGTACACCTCAACGGCAACCCCTGCGACATGGATCGGCTCCGCTTCATCGCACGGCGTTTCCATCTGGCGCTGATCGAAGATGCCTGCGAGGCCACCGGTGCGCGCTATGCGCAGCAGCCCGCAGGGGTTTTCGGCGACATGGGGGTTTTGTGCCTGGAGGGGCACCCGTCCAGTTCGGGCGACAAGGGCGCGCTACTGCTCTGTGAAGCGCAAGAACTCCTGCACAACCTACAGAAGCACCCTCTGATGGGAAGGTACCCTGAGGAGTTTCACCGGGTACACCTCAGCCTGGATCGCTTGCCCGTGTTGCAGGAGGCCTCCGCAAAGCGCGACCTTCTCCGCGGCATCCTGGACCGCTGGTTTTCGCAGCTTCCCGATATACGGTGGCAAACGGTGCTATCCCAGGCCGAGCCTTTCTGCAACACCATCAGTTTTGTGTGTACGCGGCCGACGGCCTTGCGCGAAGCCCTTGCCCGGGCGGGGATTGGCACGACTTCTTTTACGCCGCCGCTCAACCGCCTGCCCGCATTCCGGAGTGGTACCTACATTCGGATACACGACCATGCGCAGCAGCTTTTCGACCAATGCATCCGCATTCCCGACGCCTTGGAAAAAAGCGAGGCCGAGTGGGCCAGGATTTCGGAAACCCTGCGCACGCACTTCAATCCGGCATAGGCGGGGGCGGGGGATTGTTCCCCATCTGGACCCTCCATCCGGCGCTTTCTGCCATGAAGCGGATGGCTTCCAGGATTTTTATGCCCTGTTCAGACGCTTTGGGCAGCAGGTCGCTCTGCATTGCCTTTTGCTCGATGAAGTCCCGGGCATTTTGGTTGATTTTGTTGTAATCCGCCTCATTGAAGGAGTTGAACGTGCCCTCCGAGATATCATAATAGTCTAGTTGATGGTCTATGGAGATGATTTGGGCCGAGTCCGGGATATTTTTGATAACGATCAAGCTTTCTTCCGGCCGCACGTCGAAGCTCAGGTTGCTGAGGTCGAAGCCTGCCGACACTTTGGCTTTTACGCGCACGATAGCTTTTTTGCGGAAGATCCACCAATCGTACGCGTAGTAGTCTTTGTAGTTGTACAGTTCGGCGAAGTATCCCTCTACCGTGACCAATTTGGAGACCGTTTTGATTTTTTCCAGGATGACGCTTGCCTCTTCCTCTGTTTTGACTTTCTCTTTGGGGCGATACCAGGAGCGGGCCGTCCAGAAGCCTAGGAAGAACAGAGCGAGGAGGGCCAGGAGGGCCAGTGCGGGGCGTACGGAGCGCATGCGGTGAAATTTGGATAAAGATAGGGGAATCTGATGATTATTAGACTTGTTGCGAGGGGGATCATCGAGGGGTCAAAAAGGTCCTTTTCTTCCCACACTGCGCCTTTTTGTAGTCATATAGCTGGGCTATACTCCCACAAAAAGCCTTCGCGTGGAAAAAAAATGACTCTTTTTTCCCACCTCGCTGACCCCTCGCAACAAGTCTATTCTAAACCGGGAACCACTGGTACAAAACCTGTTAAGCTGAAGTATATTTGAATTCTATGGGTACAAGGAACTGTCTTCCTAGTGCGTAAGAAACTAATTTTTCATGCTGTAATCTTCCAATAATAATAGCAGGATGTGTGTTGAATTTTTCCGCAAATTCAATGATATCATCCTTCGTAATGCTGGATCGTTGTAAAATTTCCCTCTCTTCTTCTTTTGATAGTGTCCATTTGATAGCAAAATCATCTGCTTCTTTTTCTTTGTGTTTGTCTTTATCAGAGTAGTCAATATTTTCTAAGAAAATATCTTTTTTACCATGTAGTAAAATGTGCCCTGCTTCGTGAAAGAAGGTGAACCAGAAGCTATCGTTGCGTTTATATCTACCTGATAATTGAATCAAAGGTGTGTCATTCAGCCAGCGCGTACTTCCGTTTATGGGCGCTTTGTTGATGCAGGGTGTGTGCACTACTTTTACGCCTGCCTCCAGGCATAGCATTTGAAGTTGTGTAAAGAAGTTGTCGGGATGCTTTGCCATAATGCTCTTTATTTCGGGCAGGGCATCTTTGAAATCTTTTTCGGTATAGGTTTTAGTTGGCAATTCGGCTGCTTGCAATTCCCCTTTACGCAACCATGCAGAAATAGCATAGGGTTCTCTAACATGAGCCAAAGAAATGCGGAATACCACTTTTAGCTGTTGCTTAAAATAGTAATCCTCCCAAGCGGAATGGTTGCTGATACTGAAAAATGCCAACAACTCCGAAGTTTTTTCTTCCAGGGTGGTTTTGGCTGGTAGCCAACCTTTCTTTACCATGTCGGCAATGGGGAATAATTTCGCCCAAGCCGTTGACTCGGCCAAAAGTTCCTGACGTTCTTCTCGTGCCATGAATTCATCATAGTTGCGCTGCATGTTCAGCCAAAAGTGGGCAGGTATTTTCAGCACATGCTCAAACTGGACAGCCATTTCAGGAGTGATGCTGCTTTTGCCTTTCAGTATAGCAATTACCGTTTTTTCAGGTTTACCTGTTCGGATAGCAAACTCCTTGGGGCCCATGCCCAATTCCTCTAACTTTTCCGCAAGGGTTTCGCCTGGATGAAAAGCTATTTGCGGGTGGTATTGATTCTTTTTAGTTGCCATGTTATGTAGGATTTGCTTTCTTCGACTTATTTGCCGTGGTAATTGGTGATTTCTATTATTTCCACTCCTTTGATTTCAAACCAGATGTATTTGCCGTCTTCATCAGTAGGTATGGGCTGTTCGTGTGGCTCAAATACCAGCCTGTACGGTTGGTCAAGGTCACAAGCCCATTGCCCTTTTCGGTCGCCTGTAAGTTCGTGATAATGGCCGGGCAGGTGGCGAACATCTTCCAGTGTAAGGGCATTGCGAAGGTCGCCAAGGCGTTTGTTATAGAGCTTTGCACGGCTTGGCCCCATTTCCTTTTGGCACTTCTTAAAGTCATTCGCCAGTTTTTCCAGCTCATTATCGTCAAAGGTTATATCCACTGCAAAGATTTAGTTTTTTTAAATTACACCAAAGGTAAGTCAAAATTATAAAACAAGCAATTTTTTCCTCCACACTGGCCCCTTGCAACAAGTCTATTGAGGAGTACCCCCTTCGCTGCTTCCATCCTCGTGGGCGATTTTGGAGCTGAGCGGGTATTTCAGGCCGGAGTAGCTTTTCAGTACGACTTTCACGCTGCCGACGGAGATAGGCGATTCAATCAGGAGGGGCAGGTGGTTTTTATCATCGGAAGCCCACACTTTCAGTTTATCGTCTTCCTTGAACACATAGCCTTTGATGACGTCCGGGCTGAACAAGATGGTTTTGAATCGCCCCAGTTTGTGGATGTGTTTATCCGGGTTTTTGCCCTGGTAGCGCAGGCGCAGGGGCCAGGTCGTTTGATCCATGAAAATCTTGATGGGTACGGCGGTACCCTTTTCCAGGGTGCTGAAATCAATGTTCCGGGCGAAGTAGATGATAGAGAGCAGATCATGTACACAAGGCTCGACGGAGTATTCGGAGGGCGTTGCGCTATCCCTTGATTTCCCCCGCAGGGAGGTCAGGGTGTTGGCGGAGCGGTCGAAGGTGAGTTTATCGTACAGGCGGTACTTCCCTTCCGACACGGAGCGCACGGAAACGGTGGGCAGCAGCGTTTTTTTATCCAGGTACGTATCGTACTTATCGTTCACTTTGTAGAACCACTCGTAGGAGGGGTAGGTACTCCCGTAGGCCGAGACATGGTAGCGGTCGCCCAGGTCGCGCACCCGGAATACGACCTCCCCGGCGGCCATCCAGACGAAGTTCCAGTTGTAGTATAGTTTATAGACCAGTTCTTCGCCGGGTTCAAACACGTCGTTGCGTATCGAGCACTGGTTTATGAGGGCCGTTTGCCGCTCTGTTTCGCCTTTATACGGAGGCGGCGGCGGTACCTCGAAGAGGAAGGACAGGGTAGGCAGCAGGAAGATTGCAAGCAGGCGGGCCATATCGAAGGAGAGCATCATAAGCGATGTATTTGACGTATTGCGAGGGGAACGCCGAGGGGTTAAAAAATATTTTCTTCCTTGGTGACTCGTCGGGGGTGTGGAAAAAGCCTCGTCGCTGCGCTGGGCATTTTCGTAGTATCTAACCATTCGTTCTCTGCTTACTTTCTTTTTTTGCTCGCCCAAAAAA
>VFQS010004267.1_pt1 | contig 10465 bp, 6 predicted proteins | sample 3512361 | NCBI WGS metagenome assembly VFQS01 (sample SAMN10412375, study PRJNA504923) | tailings metagenome | isolation source: Relicate 1 Philex TSF3 active mining | place: Philippines | reverse complement strand
GTAGAACGCAGGTTTCCAAAACCTGATGTCGTGGGTTCAAGTCCTACAGGGCGTGATCTAAGAATTTAGATTCGTGGAGGTTGACTATGATTAATAAAAGGCAGTAAACCAATCATTCTTGCATTTTTAATTGCTTTTGCCATATATCTTTGTTGTTTAGCATTTAAACCACTTAATCTACGTGGTAAAATTTTTCCTTCTGCTGTAATAAATTTTCTTAATAATACAACATTTTTATAGTCAATAGTTCCTTGGAAAAGAGATGAGTTCGGTTTTGATTTTTGTCGAATAATTGCAACAACTGGTTGCTTCGAATATGCTTTAGATTTTTTATTCCGATTTGAAAAAATCATACTAGTTTTTTTACTCCTTAATAATAAGTTCCATTAATCGTTAACTTTTAAATTAACGATTTTATTAATTGACTAAAAGATTCTTGATCCCTAACAGCTAATTGAGCAAGAATTTTACGATTCAAAAAAATATTAGATTTTTTTAAACCATGTAAAAATTGATTATAATTTACTCCATAAAAACGAACAGCTGCATTCATTCTAGCAATCCAAATACTTCGAAATTGTCTTTTTCGTTGATTTCGATCTCTATATGAAAATCTTAACGCTTTCATTTTTTGTTGATTAGCTGTACGAAATAAGACTGAAGAAGATCCACGAAACCCTTCAGTAATTTTTAATGTTTTTTTATGTCTTTTACGCGATACATTGCCACGTTTTACTCGAGTCATTTTGTATTCCTCTGTTTTACAAATTCTTTTCAATAAGCAAAACTTTTAGTAAAAAATTTTTGGAATGAGTAATAAAAACTAAGAAACTCAATCAATTTTTTTTACTAAATTTTTGTTTATTTCAATTTATTAAAGTTTAAACGATATTATTTTTTTAATCAAATTTAAATTAAGTTATTTTATTAAAAAAGAAGTCCCTTTTTTTTTTAAGATTGACAATTCAAAAAAAATAAATTACTATTTGTTTATATAGAAAAAATACGCCCCCATCGTCTAGAGGCCTAGGACATCTCCCTTTCACGGAGGAAACGGGGATTCGAATTCCCCTGGGGGTATTTTTAATAGATAAAAAAAATTATTTACTTTTTTAAACAAAAAAGTTATTCTTAGAATACGTTATTTTTCTTTTTTTAGAAAAAGTTTAGCAATTTTTTTATTTTAAAAATATTTTTCCGGAGTTTCTTTATGGCAAAAAAAAGTATGGTTGAACGAGAAAGAAAGCGTCAAAAATTAGTTTCCAAATATTTAACTAAAAGAACAGAGTTAAAACAAGAAATTAAAAACTGCGTTTTTCTTGAAGAAAAATTAAGTCTTTATATGAAATTACAACAACTTCCAAGAAATAGTTCGCCAACAAGACTTCATAATCGTTGTAGAATTACTGGTCGTCCAAAAGGGTATTTTAAAGACTTTGGTGTATCAAGATTAGTATTACGAGAAATGGTACATGAATGTGTTTTACCTGGTATAAAAAAAGCAAGTTGGTAATTGATTAGAAAAAAATTTATATATTAGCAAAAATACTTTTTAGTTTTTCTCTAATCTTCCATTAATAAAAAAAGGTAAGATTAGAGACTAAATTTTATTAGGGCAAAAAGCTAGAAAAAAAACGTTAAAAACTATTTATTTTTTATGTTATACTAAAAAATAACGCGGGATAGAGCAGTCTGGTAGCTCGCAAGGCTCATAATCTTGAGGTCGCAGGTTCGAATCCTGCTCCCGCTAAAAAGTTTTTCTGCTGACAAGAAACTAAATTTTTTATTTTTTTTATATTAAAATTTAAACGTATGCCCAACAAAAAGTTGGGTCATACGTTCATTCAATATTTTAACCAAATTTACCAGAAGTAGAAGCAATTAAAAATGCTGCATAAGTTAAAATATAACCAACCGAGAAGTGAGCTAGACCAACTAAACGTGCCTGAACAATTGATAAAGCTACTGGTTTATCTCTCCAACGAACTAAATTAGCTAAAGGTGTTCTTTCATGCGCCCACGCTAAAGTTTCAATTAATTCTTGCCAATAACCACGCCAAGAAATTAAGAACATAAAACCAGTTGCATAAATAAGATGACCAAATAAGAACATCCACGCCCATACAGAAAGACTATTCATACCAAATGGATTATAACCATTAATTAGTTGTGAAGAATTTAACCATAAATAATCACGTAACCAACCCATTAGATATGTTGATGATTCATTAAATTGGTTTACATTTCCTTGCCAAACACCAAGATGTTTCCAATGGAAATAGAAAGTTACCCAACCAATTGTATTTAACATCCAGAAAACAGCAAGATAGAAAGCATCCCAAGCAGAAATATCACAAGTACCACCACGACCTGGTCCATCACAAGGGAAACTATATCCAAACGCTTTTTTATCTGGCATTAATTTAGATCCACGAGCATCTAAAGCACCTTTAACAAGAATTAAAGTTGTTGTATGAAGACCAAGAGCAATTGCATGGTGAACTAAGAAATCTCCAGGACCAATTGTTAAGAAAAGAGAGTTATTGTTATTGTTAATTGCCTCTAACCAACCAGGAAGCCAGAAATTATTTCCTGCAACAAAAGCAGCACTTGTTGGATTTGATAGTAAGAAATCAAAACCATATGCTGTTTTTCCATGTGATGCTTGAATCCATTGAGCAAAAATAGGTTCAATTAAGATTTGTTTTTCAGGAGTACCAAAAGCTTGCATAACATCATTATGAACATATAATCCTAAAGTATGGAAACCTAAAAATAAAGATACCCAACTTAAATGAGAAATAACAGCTTCTTTATGATCTAACATACGTGCTAGAACATTACCTTCATTTTGTTTTGGATCATAATCTCGAATAAAGAAAATAGCACCATGTGCAAACGCACCACACATAATAAAACCAGCAATATATTGATGATGTGTATAAAGAGCAGCCTGTGTAGTAAAATCTTGAGCTAAAAATGCATATGGAGGTAATGAATAAATATGCTGTGCTACAAGTGAACAAATAGTTCCTACCGATGCTAGAGCTAAACCTAATTGGAAATGTAATGAATTATTAACAGTATCAAATAATCCTTTGTGACCAGTACCTAGGCCACCTGCAGGAGGAGTATGTGCTTCAAGAATTTCTTGCATACTATGTCCAATACCAAAATTTGTACGATACATATGGCCTGCTAAAATGAATAGAACAGCAATAGCAAGATGATGATGCGCGATATCTGTTAACCAAAGACTTTGTGTTTGTGGGTGAAAACCACCTAAGAAAGTTAAAATTGCAGTTCCAGCGCCTTCACTTGTACCAAAAAGATGATTTACTGTATCTGGATTTTGAGTATAAACCGCCCAATTTCCAGTAAAAAATGGAGTTAATCCTTGTGGATGTGGTAGTGTTGTTAAGAAATTATCCCAACCTACATGTTGACCACGGGATTCTGGAATAGCTACGTGTACTAAATGACCTGTCCAAGCTAAAGAACTTACTCCAAATAAACCAGCTAAATGATGATTTAGACGAGATTCTGCATTTTTGAACCAAGATAAAGAAGGTTGAAATTTCGGTTGAAGATGTAACCAACCTGCAAATAAAAATAAAGCTGATCCTAGAATTAAAAAGATAGCTCCACTATATAGATCTTGGTTAGTTCTCATACCAATAGTATACCACCACTGATATACCCCTGATGTCGAAATATTTACTGGACCAGAAGCTCCACCTCTTGTAAAGGCTTCAACCGCAGGTTGTCCAAAATGTGGATCCCAAATAGCATGCGCAATTGGACGAACATGTAATGGATCTGCCACCCACTGTTCAAAGTTTCCTTGCCACGCTACATGAAATAAATTACCTGAAGTCCATAAAAAGATAATTGCTAACTGTCCAAAATGTGAAGCAAAAATCTTTTGATAAAGATTTTCTTCAGTCATACCATCATGACTTTCAAAATCATGTGCAGTAGCAATACCAAACCAAATTCGCCGCGTTGTTGGATCTTGTGCAAGACCTTGGCTAAATTTTGGGAATTTTGTTGCCATAATCTTATAGAAATCCTTCTTGTTTTATAAAACAAGTAGTTTTTTTACTCAGAACTTTGTAACTTTATAAAAACTATATCTTCAAAAACATGAACCAATTGGAATTAATTGGGTTCAAAAAATTTATAACACTAAGTTAGCGAATAATTTTTGAAAAACACAAATTTAAAAATTATTTTTAACCAACTGCAATAATTCTTGCTAAGAAGAATGACCATGTTGTCGCAATACCACCTAGAAGATAATGTGCAACCCCTACTGCACGACCTTGTGTAATACTTAAAGCACGTGGTTGAATAGCCGGAGCAACTTTTAATTTATTATGTGCCCATACAATTGACTCAATTAATTCTTGCCAGTAACCACGACCACTAAATAAGAACATTAAACTAAATGCCCAAACAAAGTGTGCACCTAAGAAAATTAAACCATAAGCTGAAAGTGCAGAACCATATGACTGAATAACTTGAGAAGATTGTGCCCATAAGAAATCACGTAACCAACCATTAATAGTATTTGCACTTTGTGCAAAGTTACCACCAGTAATATGTGATACACCAGTTGCATTCACTGTACCCCAAACATCTGATTGCATCTTCCAACTAAAATGGAAAATTACAATAGAAAGAGCATTATACATCCAGAAAAGACCAAGAAAAACATGATCCCAAGCTGAAACTTGACAAGTACCACCACGACCTGGTCCATCACAAGGGAAACGGAATCCTAAATTTGCTTTATCTGGAATTAAACGTGAACTACGTGCATATAAAACACCTTTTAAAAGAATTAAAACAGTTACATGAATTGTAAAAGCATGAATATGATGAACCATAAAATCAGCTGTACCTAGCGTAATTGGCATCATTGCTACTTTTCCACCAACCGCTACTAAATCACCACCCCAACTTGGACTTGTACTTGCTAGAGCATTTGGAGCAGTAAACTGTGGTGCTAAGAAATGAGTATTTTGTACCCATTGTGCAAAAACAGGTTGAAGTTGGATTGCTGTATCAGAGAACATATCTTGTGGACGTCCTAGTGCACTTAAAGTGTCGTTATGGATATATAAACCAAAACTATGGAAGCCTAAAAAGATACATACCCAATTTAAATGTGAAATCATTGCATCACGATGGCGAATTACTCGGTCTAAAAGATTATTATAATTATTTGTTGGATCGTAATCACGCACCATAAAAATAGCACCATGTGCACCTGCACCAACAATACAAAAACCACCAATCCACATATGATGAGTAAATAATGATAATTGCGTACCGTAATCAGTAGCTAAATATGGATATGGAGGCATTGCATACATGTGATGTGCTACAATGATTGAAAGTGAACCAAATAAAGCTAAATTAATAGCTAATTGAGCATGCCAAGAAGTTGTTAAAATTTCATATAATCCTTTGTGGCCTTCACCAGTAAAAGGACCTTTATGAGCTTCTAAAATTTCTTTCATACTATGCCCAATTCCCCAATTTGTACGATACATATGGCCTGCAATAATAAATAATACTGCAATAGCAACATGATGATGAGCTGTATCTGTTAACCATAAACCCCCAGTAACTGGGTTTAAACCACCTTGGAAAGTTAAGAAGTCACTATATTCACCCCAATTTAATGTGAAAAAAGGTGCTAATCCTTTACCAAAACTTGGATATAATTGTGCCATTAAGTCACGATTTAAAATAAATTCATGTGGTAATGGAATTTCTTTTGGATCAACACCAGCATCAAGAAGTTTATTAATAGGTAAAGAAATATGAATTTGATGACCAGCCCAAGCTAAACTTCCTAAACCTAGAAGTCCTGCTAAATGGTGATTTAACATTGATTCAACATTTTGGAACCATTCTAATTTTGGTGCTGCTTTATGATAGTGGAACCAACCAGCAAAAAACATAGCAGCTGCCATTACTAATCCACCAATAGCAGTACTATATAATTGTAATTCAGTAGTAATACCACTAGCGCGCCAAAGTTGGAAAAAACCAGAAGTAATTTGAATACCTTGGAATCCACCACCAACATCACCATTTAAAATCTCTTGTCCTACAATAGGCCAAACAACTTGTGCACTTGGTTTAATATGAGTTGGATCGCTTAACCAAGCCTCATAATTAGAGAAACGTGCACCATGGAAGTACATACCACTTAACCAAATAAAGATAATACCTAATTGTCCAAAATGTGCACTAAATACTTTTCTAGATATTTCTTCAAGATCACTAGTTTGAGTATCGAAATCGTGAGCATCTGCATGAAGATTCCAAATCCATGTAGTAGTATTTGGACCTTTAGCTAACGTTCTTGAAAAATGACCTGGTTTCGCCCATTTTTCAAAACTTGTTTCAACTGGATTTCGATCGACTACAATTTTCACCTTTTTTGCTTCACGCTCTGGTGGACTAATTGTCATCGAATTTCTCCTAAAATCAAAAAACAATCATTTGCTTTACCAATGTTATCTACTTTTCTTATTAATAGATTTCATTTATAGGCAAATTCTTCTATTTTACTTTTCTCTTTTTAATTTTGTTAACATTCACAAAAATTAAAAGTTATTGCACTAATTTAAAATCTAAATTTTCGACTTCACGAAGAAAAAAATTCCGATCAAAAGTGTAGTACTTTTTTTCTGATTAAAAATCTAAAGTTTTATCTTCGAAAATAAGTTTTAATAGTCTAGAAAATTTATATTGAAAATTTTCTTTAAATTCAATCAATTTAACTACTTTTTGATTTTTGACTTTTTGCGAATAAATTTTATTACTTAATAGATTGCATAAATAAAAAGTGCTTTAGGGGTTAAAAAAAAATGCTAATAATTCAGACTAATGATAGATTATACTTTAGTGAAGATTTTTTACTTGTAGCTCCTATCTGGATCACGAACGTTATTTTAAAAAGGAGACAAACGTTTCTCTCACAAGATCAAAATTTAAAATTTTATATGAGTTGAAAAAAACTACTCTGTCTATCAAAAATAGACAGAGTAGAGAAGAAATTCTATTTAAAAAATAGAAAATTTGTAAAGAATTAAATTATAGTTTATCAATAGTTTCGAATTCAAATTTAATTTCTTTCCAAACTTCACAAGCAGCAGCTAGTTCTGGACTCCATTTGCAAGCTGCACGAATAACGTCACCACCCTCACGAGCAAGATCACGACCTTCGTTACGTGCTTGTGTACAAGCTTCTAGAGCTACACGGTTTGCAGCAGCACCAGGAGCATTACCCCAAGGGTGACCTAAAGTACCACCACCAAATTGAAGACAAGCATCATCACCAAAAATTTCTACAAGAGCTGGCATATGCCATACGTGAATACCACCAGAAGCTACTGGCATTACACCTGGTAAAGAAACCCAATCTTGAGTGAAATAAATACCACGACTACGATCTTTTTCAATGTAGTCATCACGCATTAAATCAACGAAACCTAAAGTTACTTCACGTTCACCTTCTAGTTTACCTACAACAGTACCAGAGTGTAAGTGATCACCTCCAGACATACGAAGAGCTTTTGCTAAAACACGGAAGTGAATACCGTGGTTTCTTTGACGGTCAATAACCGCGTGCATAGCTCTGTGAATGTGAAGAAGAAGACCATGATCACGACAATAATTTGATAATGAAGTATTTGATGTAAAACCTGCTGTTAAATAGTCATGCATAATAATTGGTACACCAAGTTCTTTAGCACACTCAGCACGTTTTAACATTTCTTCAGCTGTTGCAGCAGTTGCGTTTAAATAGTGACCTTTAATTTCACCTGTTTCAGATTGAGCTTTATAAATAGCTTCTGCTACGAAAAGGAAACGATCTCTCCAACGCATAAAAGGCTGAGAATTTACGTTTTCATCATCTTTTGTAAAATCTAGACCACCACGTAAACATTCATAAACAGCACGACCGTAGTTTTTAGCTGATAAACCTAGTTTTGGCTTAATAGTACAACCTAAAAGACCACGTCCATATTTGTTTAATTTGTCACGTTCAACTTGAATACCGTGTGGAGGACCACTGAAAGTTTTTGCATAAGCTGGTGGAATACGAAGATCTTCTAGACGTAATGCACGAAGAGCTTTGAAACCAAAAACGTTACCTACAATAGATGTAAATAAGTTTGTAACAGATCCTTCTTCAAAAAGATCTAAAGGATATGCTACATAAGCAATGTATTGGTTTTCTTCACCAGGAACTGGTTCGATATCATAACAACGACCTTTATAACGATCTAAACTAGTTAGACCATCTGTCCATACTGTTGTCCAAGTACCTGTAGAAGATTCTGCTGCTACCGCTGCACCACACTCTTCTGGTGGAACACCTGGTTGAGGAGTCATACGGAAAGCTGCAAGAATATCAGTATCTTTAACTTGATAGTCTGGTGTATAATATGTTAATCGATAATCTTTTACACCTGCTTTAAATCCAGCACCTGCTCTAGTTTCAGTTTGTGGAGCCATTTGTTTTAACAAAGTAAAAAAATTTTACGATCATAGAATCTGCCCGTTTCTTATTCTATTATCAATAAACTAAAAAAGAAATTAGATATAAAAAATGAATAAAATATCTACTTAATAGGATATCATATATTAAGAATAACTTTTATTTACTAAAAAAGCAAAAACAATAACTTTTCTTATGTAAAAAAAAATTTTTAACGGTTTTTTTTTAATTAACTTTAGTAGAATATACTACTTAAAACTAAAACTACCATCTTTCTTTTCTTGATACATCTTTTGTGCTACTATATATTCAAGAGCCTTTTATTTCTCATTAGATTTTTTTAAAGAACTTTTTTAAAAATCCTCAAATTGAGTAGGTAGAAATTCAAATCTTTACTTGTAGCTACTCTATGATATTAGAATCGACAATTCTAATGAAGAATTGTAAAAACTATAGCTATAAAAAAAGAGAATTTTTCTTGGTCACTCTTTTTTTCTTTTATTACTCTTTGAAAATAAGATGATTTTTTGTATGATAATAATCCTTTTCTTGTTAATTTTTAACTAACAGAACTTTTTTATTTTGGAATTTTTGCCAAAATTGAAAATTTAATAATAAAACCCATTGGTGGGTTTTAATAAAAATTTTTAGTAACTTTTGATTTTTTTTTAGTATCTTATTATGAATACATCTGTAAAAACACAAAACAAAGGACGTATTACACAAATTATTGGTCCAGTAATTGATGCAACATTTCCACCAGGAAGTATGCCAAATATTTATAACGCATTAGTTGTAAGTGGTAAAAATGAAGCAGGGCAAGATATTGCAGTAACTTGTGAAGTTCAACAATTATTAGGGGATCATTGTGTACGTGCAGTATCAATGAGTGCAACTGATGGACTTATGAGAGGTATGGAAATTCTTGATACTGGAAATCCTTTAACTGTACCTGTAGGACAAGCTACATTAGGCCGTATTTTCAATGTTTTAGGGGAACCAGTTGATAATTTAGGCCCAGTTAATAATCAAGAAAGTTTACCAATTCATCGTTCTGCTCCAGCTTTTGTTGATTTAGATACTAAACTTTCAATTTTTGAAACTGGAATTAAAGTTGTTGATCTTTTAGCACCATACAGACGTGGTGGTAAAATTGGTTTATTTGGTGGTGCAGGTGTTGGAAAAACAGTTTTAATTATGGAATTAATTAATAACATCGCTAAAGCACACGGTGGTGTTTCTGTTTTTGGTGGAGTTGGTGAAAGAACACGTGAAGGGAATGACCTTTACATGGAAATGAAAGAATCAAAAGTAATTAATGAAGACAACATTTCTGAATCTAAAGTAGCTCTAGTTTATGGTCAAATGAACGAACCGCCAGGAGCACGTATGCGTGTTGGTTTAACAGCACTAACAATGGCAGAATATTTTAGAGATATTAATAAACAAGATGTTTTATTATTTATTGATAATATTTTCCGTTTTGTACAAGCTGGTTCTGAAGTTTCTGCTTTACTAGGTCGTATGCCTTCTGCAGTAGGTTATCAACCAACACTTGCAACAGAAATGGGTGGATTACAAGAACGTATTACATCTACAAAAGATGGTTCGATTACTTCTATTCAAGCAGTATATGTACCTGCAGATGATTTAACAGATCCGGCACCAGCAACAACATTTGCTCACTTAGATGCTACTACAGTATTATCACGTGGTTTAGCTTCTAAAGGAATTTATCCTGCGGTTGATCCATTAGATTCTACATCTACAATGTTACAACCGTGGATCGTTGGTGAGCAACATTATGATTGTGCTCAAAATGTTAAACAAACTTTACAACGTTATAAAGAATTACAAGATATTATTGCGATTCTTGGTTTAGATGAATTATCTGAAGAAGATCGTTTAGTTGTTGCTCGTGCACGTAAAATCGAACGT
>VFQS010004265.1_pt1 | contig 10472 bp, 10 predicted proteins | sample 3512361 | NCBI WGS metagenome assembly VFQS01 (sample SAMN10412375, study PRJNA504923) | tailings metagenome | isolation source: Relicate 1 Philex TSF3 active mining | place: Philippines | reverse complement strand
CGAAGCTGATTTAATCTTTTCTCTGGATAACCGCATACGACAATTATCGTCAGCCATAAGCAATGCGCCATTGGGAATACTCTGCTTAGGGTTACCGTCAATTCCGGCCATTCGTGAAAGCTTTTTATTGACAGTTACCAGTAAGAACGCAATTGACTCTGACCGTAAGCTAGTTAACTTCATGAAACGTCACTTCATTACGTTCGGACTGCTGGCGCTTGCCATCGGCGCTTATCTACTTGGCGTTGCAAAGGCATCTTTAGTGCTGATTGCCATCGGCTGCATGATCGAGGTCACGTTCTGGATTCGGTTGTTCCGTAGCCGATCAAACTAAGCCGTAAGACTATGTGACCACCGGTAACTCATCCCAGCGCGTGGTGCAGCGCGGCGATCGATGCGCTGCCCGCATCGCCCAAGGCTGCTCAAAGCCACTTAAATCAAATGGTTCTTCCTAGTCAAACTAACGGGGAACCCTCCGCAACGCCTGGAGGGGCAGCTTGATCAATCAACATGAGCTGCTCCACACTGAGCCTAACCTCTGATGCGCCTGCATTCTCGTCAACGCGAGAGGCTCTCCGAGTCCCCGGTATGGGGAATATGTCGTTGCCTTGATTGAGCAACCATGCAAGGGCAAGTTGTGCCGGCGTGATGCCAAATTCATCAGAAAGCTTGATCAATCCTGCAAAGCGACTGGTGTTGGTGGCCAAGTTACTCGCAGAGAACCGCGGGTTGTATTGCCGAAAATCAGTAGGTCCGAGTGATGGAGCAGTGCCGGTCAGAAAGCCTGCACCCAGAGGCGACCAAGCAACCAGTGCGATTCCAAGTTCTCTGAGGGTGGGCAAAAGACTGGACTCAACCTCGCGTCGCCAGAGCGAGTATTCATACTGAACCGCGGCAATTGAATGGACCTTATGTGCTCGTCTAACTTGTTCTGCGGTCATGTTGGACAGGCCAATGTGCCTAACCTTACCCGAAGCGACGGCATCGGCCATTGCGCCGACCGTCTCCTCGATGGGAACGTTGGGGTCTGGGTAATGGAGATACCAAAGATCGACCGCATCGACACCGAGCCGCTTAAGACTTGCATCGATCGAACGTCGCACATACTCGGGCCTACCGTTAATCTTCAGAGAAAAGCCCCATCCTGTCGGAACATCACTGCCCATTTCAGACGGGTCAAAGACGATCCCGAATTTTGTTGCGACAAAAGCATCGCTCCGGCCCTTGACAGCACGACCAACCAATTCTTCATTGTGACCGTTGCCATATGCATCAGCTGAATCAATTAAGGTGATTCCTTTGTCAAGCGCCCGATGAATCGTGGCAACCGCCTCGTCATCGTCGCTGGCACCGTAGTACCCCTCGAGCACCATGGCGCCGTACCCGACCCTGCCCACTTGGGGTCCGCCTAATCCAAGACTACTTTTCTCAATCACGTGTTCCTCCGTTGAGAGTGTTGGCGATATGACGATTGACCTCATCTGCTTTAACTTGGCCAAACTCAACGCAATACAGACGATAGAGTTCGTGCCAGGCGTGATGAATTTGAGGCATCAGCCTCAAACCCGCTCCTTCAATGCTGATCCATGTCATGCGACCTTCGCGTGTGCGCCTGACCAAGCGCTGCTTCTCCAATCGCTCAACGAGTCGGGTGACCGTCGATCGATCCAGGCTCATCAAAGCTGCAAGTTGTGACGCAGTCGTCTTTTGCTCGGGCACCTCGGTCAGGGCCATCAGCACGAAGGCATGGCTGGGCGACACATCTGTTGTTCGGAATGCCTCGGTTGCGAGTCGATCGACTCGGCGGAAAAGCGCCCCCGCCGAGAAGTAAAGGCAGCCGGAGAAATAGTCACTGAGCGTTGGATTGGTGATGGATTTGAGACCCATTATTAATTGTACATACAATTGTATGCACAATTACAAACTCTCCTCACCGCATAGCATGATCAAAAAGCTTCTTCAGATGATCATTGACCCCTCAACTATGGCATCAGTTGCAACACCGATGGCGTACTAAGTCATCGCTTCCCAGTGCACCCACCAGGCTTCGATAGCCGCTGACAAGGTCTGTGGATCACGACCTGACGGTAAACGTCGGAGGCCTTGTTTAAATCCTAATGCCCGAGCAGTTACTGCGCGGCCCACATCGAGCACGGTATCGAGGTCCTGCATGGCAAAGTCAATGTAAGCCGCTATTGATCCATAGGCTTCGATCGCCTCATCTTTTTTACCCTCCGTCCAAGCCTCCACTATAGGCACCAGGGCTGATGCTAATTCAGTGCCAGGGATCACGCCAGCTGCGCCGATCCTTAGATACTCGATCAAGTTCTGCCCGTGACGTCCAACCAAGAGGTCTAAAGGTGTCTCCAGCGCCGACAAGTGCGCCGCCAACTCGATACTGTTGTACTCAGCCTTGAGAAATCGCAAGCTTTCGGACAACCCTTCGATGCCTCTGATCGAGTCAGCCGTGAATGTGGTGTCAATCAAGCCAGGAGCAAGTTGAAGTCCGAAGTCCACATGCTTGGCCAACGCTGGCTCTGCAACAAGGCCTCGAAGTTGTGCTATCGATCGCCCTGCGTCCTTGCCGATCTGAAAAATCAATCCTAGTCGGTCACGAGATTCAACCGCGCAACCGACGAGATCTTCGACATCGTCGTCTGGTCGAACCGTGACAAGCAAGACCTCATCCGGCGGCAGTATTGAGCAGGTATGAGTCAGAAGTAATTTTCGTTCTGAGGGTGAAAGAGCGCTTCCTTCCGATACCAGTCCGAAAAGCGTTATGCCAGCCACACCCCCTTGCCGAACCCAGGCGATCTGCCGTTCGTGCGCCTCCAAATCGACAGCACCTGCTGCATCAAAGTAACTGTAAAGAACCGGGATGACTCCACCGAGCACAGGCTATCAGTCCAAGGTAGCCGGGTGGCCAGATTCAGCCAATTTGGGGATACTGCTCAGATCAATACCCAAGCGCAACCTCTCGAAAATACTCTTGTGTTCTATTTACAGACGTACGCATTTTTGTTGCGCATTGCTCCAACGGGGTTCCGGCCAAGATCCGCTTCGCCGATCTGACACCCAGGTTGTGCTTTATAACGCAACGGTGCCTTCTACTAAAACATGCGCCTGACTTCACCGGCACTGATCCTAAAGCAAATCCCGATCCCTACGATACCGCACTCACCAAAATAGCGCTCATGCACGAGCCGTGGGACGCGCCGTAACATCGGCAAACCAGCGCGACAAGTTCGTGAACTCAACAGGGATCCGCAGCCCCGTGGCCTTGCCCAGGACGCAAGCACACTGCGCGACGATGTCGGCGAGGGTGTAGTCATCGCCAGCGATAAAAGGCCGCTGAGCCAGCTCGTTATCCAACCATGCCATTGTCTCGAGGGCACGACCCCGCGACCAAGCAGCCACCTCGGGTACTTGTTTGATGCGCCCCCGAAAATACTCACCGCCGTGGCGGAAGGTCTCACCGATCATTCGTGAAAGCTCCAAGTCCATGCGTAAGGTCCACATCTCGATTTGGGCGGAGGCCTGAGGTGTCTGCCCCATCAATGGTGGCTGCGGGTGCAAGGCCTCCAAATAACGACAAATCGCCAGGGACTCGGCAATGGCGCTGCCGTCGTCGAGTTCGAGAACGGGCAGCTTGCCCAGGGGATTGAGCCGCAGGAATTCGAGTGTCATGTTAGCGCCGCCGGCGGCATCAACCTCGCGTCGCTCGATCGAAAGGCCTTTTTCAGCTATGAAGATGCGCACGCGACGCGGGTGCATGCCGGGGGTCAGATCGTGAAGAATCATGGTGCTCACTCCTTGCAAGGAACAGATTGTGAAGAGGGCCGCAAGCAGGCGATGTCTTGAGATTTCATGACTCGTCCGGTATCCAACTACCATGAAAGCCGAACGGCACGCGAACCGGCAGACGAATGACTGCTTGCGGTGGCCCATCGAAGCGGGTAGCGTCGATGATCACCAGATCCGAAGTGTTGTTGGGCACATTCAACACATAGGTCATCACCCAGCCCTCGCCTTCGCCGGCACAATCGGACTTTGGAACGAAAACGCACTCCGATCCGAATCGGCCCGGACCGAAGTCGTGCGCTAGTTCAACGCCGGTCAGTGTGTCGAAGCACAGCGCGGATCCGCGGTCCGTCTGGATTCCCGCGCCGTAGATGTAGCGGTGCGGACGACCGGTCAGCCGCTCGTCGATACGCGGAAATTCCTGCGGCCTGCGGGACAGCAAGCTCTTGTTGACGGTGCAGGCCATAGGATCCAGAGTCCAGCGTGAAAGGACCGGTGGACCCTCCCCAGGGCCTTGCAGCGACGTTCTGAACATGCTGCTGAACTCCACAAGATCGACCACCACGCTCCCGCCGGCAGCGTCGAACGCGTTGGCCATGTGAAAGACGTAACACGGAGGAACGGCGATCCAGACGAGGTCCTTCGCCAAACCTTCGCGCGGCAGCAGCCCGACCCGGGCTGCGCGGCCCTCGGACCACTGGTAAGGAAAGAGGTGTCCGCTTTCTGCTGCGGTGTCGTTCCAGACTACCGGCAGATCGAATATCAGCACGTATCTTTGCGTGAAGGCGAAGTCGTGCACCATGGGTCCATCCGAGACCGGGATCGCGAGCGAGCGCCGGACCTTGCCGTCGGTCCCCACGACCACGTGGCGGACCTCGTTCTTCACACCCGAGTCGTAGGTGACTGCGTGCCACTCGCCCGTCAGCGGGTCGAGGTGAGGATGGGCCGCAAAGGCTCCGCCGAGCGTGCCCTGGAAGTCCTCATAGGCCAGGGTATCGAGTTCGTGTGACAGCGAAATCGCGGGCGGACCAGACTCCACCAGGGCCAGAGTCTTGCCGCCGATGCGCTGAACGTGCGTGTTGACGACGTCGACTCGGGTTCGTGGCGTACCTGCAAGGTACGGTTCGCCGAGGCGATCACAGACCAAATGGCTGCGCACGAAGCGGTTGCGGTACCACTCGGCCTTGCCCGCACGAAGATAGACGCCATGCACCATGCCCTCTCCGAGAAACCAGTGGTGAGTCGCGGGGTCCGAGACTTCGATGGGGTTTGGTCCATTGCGGATAAACCGACCGATAAGGTCTTCCGGAATCCTGCCCGTCACGGGCAAATCAAACGCCGTGACCTCTTCAACCACCGGACCGTACGGGCCGATCAGATAGTGGTTGCCGATTTCTGCTGCAAACGGCGCCCGAAAACCGGTGTCAGTGCGGTCTTTGGTTCTGAGAGGAATCGCCCCCGAGGCTATGAGCGAGGCGGCTGGTGGGGTTGTCATGGATTCTCCTTGAGGTAATCGTTGGCGGGTATCGTCATCTCAGCGAGCGGACGACCCGGTCGGCCACGTCACTGGCCAGCCCTGAAACGGGACCGAGGGCCGCTGGCACCCGGCCCGCACGCAGCGTCGCGGTGCCGTGGACCGCACTCCAGGCAAACAGCGCGTCGCGCTCATCGGGCGCTCGCGCTACCAAGCCACAGTGGTGCAGGCCCATCAGTGCTGCCGGCAGGTAGTCGTAGCTGTTTCGACGCGCCAGCGGGTGCGCCGTCGCGCGGTACGCCGCAGCCTGTGATCCGAACATCAGCCGCCACAGGGCGGGTTCGTCATCCGCGAATCCTAGGTAGGCATGCGCCAGCCCCTCGAGGCGCGCTCTCGCATCGGTCACGCTCGCGGGAGGGAGATCGATGTCGAACACTTCGGCAAACTGCTCCTCCAGTCGGTCAAAACCGATGCTGGTCACCTCGCCGAGTAGATCTTCACGACTGCCGAAGTGTCGGTAGACGGCTGCGGGCGTGACGCCCACACCGGCGGCGAGCTGATTGAGCGAGAGCCCTTCGATGTCGGGCGCGGCGAGAGCGGCATCGAGCAGGGCCTGCTTCAGGTTTCCGTGGTGAAAGCGCTTGACGTGCGGCAGTGAACTTGGCGTTGACATGGACTGTAGATATGGCATCTCTTGTGGCATGTCGGTATGTTAATGGTATTTACTTTAACTCTGCAACTGGTTAGACTCAGATTCGACAACTCGCACCCTTCGCCGCACCATGCAGCCTACTTCATTGCCCTTGCCACGAGGTCTCTCGGCGGCACAAGCCTCCTGCAAGCATGAGTGCCTCGGCGCGCTCATGCCCCTCATTGCCACGGACGCGTTGGGCGCATGTGCGGATTCGCAAGAGAAATCGAATCGCATCCCTGTCGAACAGCCAACCCCCAGTCAACTCGCCTTGTCGCTGCCACCCCCCGCGGGCATTCCCACCGAAATTGGACGCCTGGCCGTGCGTGACACAGGTACAGCCGGCTCCTCGACCCAAGTGATCGTGTTGTGGCCTTCGATTCTGGCCGACCACCGCATCTATCGCGCGCCAATCGAGGCGTGGCGAGGGCGACACCGACTGGTAGTGATCGACGGTCCGGGGCACGGCGACAGCGGTCCCGCACCAGGCCCCTTCACGATGGCGCAGTGCGGCCAAGCGCTGGGTGAGGTGCTGGATGCACTGGGCATCACCCAGCCAGTCGTCGTCATCGGCACGTCTTGGGGTGGTCTCGTCGCCGGGGAGTTTGCACTGGCACAACCGAAGCGAATTCTTGGCTTGGTCATGCTCAATACGCCGGTCATCAAGTCTCCCAACAGCCCCAGCCTGAGTGACCGGTTTGTGGTCTGGGGGGCCCGCTGGATCCATGCTTCGGGGGCCTACAGAAGCGGGGTCGCAAAGGCTTTCTTCCTGCCTTCCACCATCGAACGTGGAGGTGTCGTTCAAGAGGATTTTCATCACCATCTTCGTCAAGCGGATGGTGCTGCGCTCTCCCAGGCGGTTCGATCGGTGCTGATCGATAGGGAGCCGCTGGCTGATCGCATGAACGGGATCAAGGCACCCACACTCTTTGTGGTTGGTCGCAGAGATGCGATGTACCCCGTTGACGCCCTCCAAAGTGCGGCAGAGGCCCTACCCAATGGTCATTTCGAGGTTCTCGACACGGCCCATATTTCGGTCGTCGATGATCCGCTGAGTGTCACTGCACTGATTGATGATTTCCTTCGGCGTCAGATTGAGTCTTCCAGGGAGCGCTCAGCATGAGTTCGACAAAATTCATCCTCATCACAGGTGGCGGCGGCGGTATCGGCCTAGAGATGGCCAGGCTACTCGCCTCACGCGAACACAGTCTCATCCTAGTTGGACGGGATACAGTTCGACTTCAGGCAGCAGCGAAGGAACTACGGGCAACTCATGGTGCCGAGGTTCACGTGCACTCAGTCGACCTGTCTGAACCCGGAGCTGCACAGCGACTCTTCGAACACACCCAAAATCATGGGTTCCACATTGACACGCTGATCAATAACGCAGGTTTTGGCATCCTCGATGCACACATCAATATCGAACCCTCGCAGATCTACCGCATGCTGCAACTCAATGTTGTGGCAGTCGCCGAACTTTGTCGCTGCTATGGGGAACTCATGAAGCAAAGGCGTGCGGGCCGCATCCTCAATATCGCTTCAACGGCAGCTTTCCAGCCAACACCCTATTTTGCGGCCTACGGAGCATCCAAAGCCTTCGTTTTGAATTTCTCCGAAGCACTTGCTAAAGAAATGGAAGACTACAGCGTCACCGTCACTTGCCTTGCCCCTGGACCCACCGACACGGCTTTCTTCAAGGGCATAGATCCTCAGCGCATCGATGGGGGTCATTTTTTTCGAAAGGATGGTCGTGCCGATCCTCGTATAGTTGCGCAAGCGGGCGTTGAATTAATGCTTAAAGGCGGTTTGACTCGTGTTGTTGGGGCTTCAAACAGATTTATGATTTTTGGCAACCGTCTTGCACCCCGGGCATTGGTCGCTGCAATCAGCAAGCGCATGTTGCGCCCTTTACCCATCGATCGATCTTTGGAACGATAGCCATGAAAAGACCCGCATCTGAAACAACCAATACCGTTCACGTTCGGCGCGAGGGTCCCATCTTATTTGTCACGATCAATCGTCCTGAGGTTCGTAACGCGGTTGATGGCCTAACGGCACAAAAACTTTACGAAGCATTCGTTGCTTTTGATAGCGATCCGAACGCATCAGTAGCTATCCTGTCTGGTAAAGGGGACGCATTTTGTGCCGGCGCTGATCTAAAGGCGATGGCGACGGGTGATCGGGAAAAACTCAGAACGAGAGGTGGCATAGGTAGTCTTGCTCCCATGGGCCCAAGTCGACTTAGTCTTTCAAAACCGGTGATCGCCGCCATTGAAGGACCGGCAGTCGCAGGGGGGATGGAACTTGCATTGTGGGCAGATCTTCGTGTGGTTGGCAAAGGCGGCTACTTTGGTGTCTACTGCAGGCGATTTGGGGTTCCTTTGATTGATCTAGGGACCATTCGCCTACCCCGTCTTATAGGACAGTCGCGTGCGATAGATCTCATTCTGACAGGACGCACAGTGGATACCGCCGAAGCTTATGCGATTGGTTTAGCTAATCGTATTGCGGAAAAAGGGCAATCGCTTGATGTAGCTGTCGAACTAGCGAAACAACTCATCTCTTTTCCTCAGGGTTGTATGCGTGCCGACCGTGCTTCGGTACTCAAACAATGGTCCCTAACCGAGGAAGAAGCCATTGCTTTTGAATTGGAAGGTGGCCTTAAGGTTATCGCCAGCGGCGAATCGTTGACTGGCGCATCAGCGTTTTCTCAGGGTAAGGGTAAGCACGGATCTTTCGACTGAGAGCCATTTGGAACGAATAAGTGGAGGATAGCCGACACATCGTGCTTCTCTCTGGCTATATGCCCTGCCTGGCAGGGACTGAGCCCTAAGTTTTCTTGAGATTAGGATCACAGGTGGCTGTCTATGCCGAGCCACGGAAAAATACTACGATCAAAACCATGCTCCAGCGAGAGCATGGCCTGACAAAAGCTCGTCAATCAGCGACCGCTCGGACTCACTGCGGAGACCACTTGCGCAAGCTGTTGCTTGGGTGCTTGCTGCTCGGCCTTTGCGGCCTCTTGCAGCCGCTTGGGAGACTCTGCAAGCTTTGTTGACGCTGGCGCGGAAGCATCGGTTGGTTTCATCTTTGTCGAAGAACAATCACCCGCCAAGACCATGGTTGATACAAAGGCGGTGGCAACAAAGGCTACGAACGATTTCATGGGTGAGCTCCTCGGTGTGTAGAAATAGAAGACCAAAAACAAATTACTACAAATACGTTGGTGTAGCGAAAGCCCATAACGTGGTGATGGTGGGCGATAAAGCAGTCGCTGAGGAAACTTGTGACGTCCGTCGAGGGTAGCGCTGCCGCATGGTGAACCCGATTAAATCGAGTCACAAGGCCGTGATGATGACTGAGAGGATCGAGGTCGAAGCGCGTTGCCAGCATTCTTATGTTGTTTGATTAAATCATCCTATTCGCCTGACATGACTAACGCGGTAGCATTTCAGCGCTTAATCGCTAGATGCGACTCACTTTAATCTTTGGACGATAACGCAATGAAATCGAGAATCACTAGCTTCTTGAGCTTGTGTACCCTTGTCTTAGCCTTGGCTGCCTGTGGTGGCTCGACGGGGAGATCAGCTGCCGGCGACTCCTCTGGCTCTGGCGCGAACAATTCATTAGCGCTTGTTACGGCCAAACCAGGTGAGCTCGTTGATTTCACTAAGCAATTACTAAGAACCCGGGCCGGCCTCAAAAAGACCGGCAATCTTGCGCCAAGTCAGGACGACCTGGCTCAGGCTGTCGGCAGTCCAGTGGCGGTCCCGGCAAACACAAGCCTAACGAGCAAAGACTTAAGCACACGTTCAGGTACGACCAATCAGGAAGCGGGTGTCGATGAAGACGATTTACTCAAGATTGATGGCAACAAGATTTATGCCTTGCAACGGGCTGCCTGGGGAATTGAAGGCTTTGTAAGTGATCGACTCCATGTTTATCAGCGTGCTGCCGACGGAAGCCTATCGAAGCCAGACATACTCAACTTACCAAGTGATGCAAACAGCGACGTCGCGATGCGAGGTATGTTGAATGTGGAGGGTTCTGGAAAGATCGCTTTGATTGGGGAAACCAACCGCTTCATTCCGTTTATCGATTGTGCGCCCAATAGCCTTTGTGCTCGTCCTGCTTTGGTCGTGAGCGAAACACAGACAATCCTTCAATGGGTTGACGCTTCAACCAACACCCCAAGGCTAAGTGAACGATTGACCATGGATGGTCAACTCGTGGGCGCAAGGCAGATTGAAGACCATATCTACTTAACGCTAAGGCATCGTCCGAAGGTCGCTGCCGATCAGCTCCCTATCGATACAAAGCCTGACGCACTTGAAGCCGCTATTAACGCTCTAAAAATCAGTGAGCTCTTGCCGAACATTCGAAGCGCCGATGGCCAAGTGCGTCCACTTGTCGCCGAATCGGACTGCTATTTGCAAACTGCTAACAGTGCCAGCGATATTCAGGTCACCGTCATGATTGCTTGGCGCATCAGCGATCCTCCTGACC
>VFQS010004264.1_pt1 | contig 10474 bp, 5 predicted proteins | sample 3512361 | NCBI WGS metagenome assembly VFQS01 (sample SAMN10412375, study PRJNA504923) | tailings metagenome | isolation source: Relicate 1 Philex TSF3 active mining | place: Philippines | reverse complement strand
CCTGGATACAGTCAATTTTTTTGAATTGGTGCTCTTTTGCTTTCTGACTGGCAATGCCGATATGCACCTGAAAAATTTCTCTTTGCTGGAGTACCCAGGTATAGGTATGGCCTTATCTCCCGCCTACGACTTATTGAATACGGCGCTGGTCAACCCTGCCGACAAAGAAGAGTTGGCCCTGAACTTGAATGGTAAAAAGAAAAAAATAAGAAAGTCTGATTTCGTCGCTGCGATGAATGCCTCAAAAGTGGAGGGGAAGCAGCAACAGAATATTTTTCATAAAATGGCTAAAACCCTACCGAAGTGGATAGCGCAAATAGACGATAGTTTTTTAAGCGAGGCGTTCAAAGAGGCATACAAAGCTATCTTGCACGAAAGGATGAGCCGCCTGTGGTGATCTATTCAGAGTAGCCTTGTTCAGTGAGGTGGGAAAAAGGCTTTTTACCTCTTGCTACCTCTAACCCATAGGACACTACCGCCGCCAAAACCGGTCTGGCCAAGCTCTAACGGGTGGATAAGCGCGCCTGCAGGCTGTCCGGCACACTGAACAGTACAGAGAACAGACCGGCGGAGTCGCTTTTGAAAAAATGATAGGGCCGCTGGCTGGAACGCAACACGAAGGGATATCGCCGCCCGGGCAGGTAAAAGCATTCTACTACGGCCGAATCGCCTGCATGGAAGTAAAATACCAGTTTTCGGTTGGTCCAGCGGTCGGCCTGGAGCTCATCGAATTCCCTCGCGAGTTCGGCCGGCCGGATATGGCTTAGGGCATTCAGGTATTGCCGCCACTGTATAGAATCCTCCGCTGACAGCCGCCCTTCGCCGAAGCGCCATCCCTGCGCCGTGGCATATATCTTTCCAGGGACGGAATCCCTGGGTAGATGGTAGTGCATACTGTCCACTTCTTCCGGAACAGGAAGGTCCAGCAACCGTCCATTGCAGTAGTAGTCCACACTGCGCCTGAGCCGTTCGACCAACGGCGCTGGGATACTGAACACTTCCTCTTGACCCGCAAAGCGAAGAGGTGCCTGCCGGCGCGTGGAATCCGTTTTCCCAATCAGGATATCGTCCTGCAAACCGCGCGGACCGTACAAGCGCACGCGGAGCGCCTCGCCTTCCCCCAGGCCGAGGCGTATGAACTCGCCTTCTGTACCCATCCGGATATCGCGTGTATCCAGAGCAGCCAGTCCGGCTATGATTGCCTGCAAAGAATCTATAGGCACTATACAACCCGTATGGCCGTCGGTTGCCATCCAGCTGCCGTCTTCGCGATGGAACGACAACTCTTCCGCATCCGGGGCTAACACCATGATGGCAGTAAGGGCGTCCTCCTCAAAATCCAACAATCGCGAAACGGGGGGCGATGGCGCTGATTTTACCCGCACGTACCAGTACGCAAGCAAGGAGAGAGAGCACAACACACAAACCGCAAGAAGCGTTTTTGGCCGCATGGCACATCGGTTGAGGGAAAAGACAGGTTACCCGACAAAGATAGGCATTTCACTTGTTGCCCGGAAGTGTTATTTTTGCCTCAAAATACAGAATGTTATGAAGAACTGGATTTTTATCGGCGCTTTGAGTGCTTCCTGTCTGCTTTCCGCCTGTGGCGGCTCCGGCAGCTCCAATGGTTCGGGCACAGGTACTGACCCCGAGACCAAAGTAGATGGCTTCACCATTACGTCCCTCCCCAACAGCGACTTGCAGAAGGCAGTCAAAATGGGCATCAACGGATTCCCCGCAGAGGAGGGCATACTCAGAGACGGCAAGCGCAACGGTACCTGGGTGGTCTTTCACGACGGCTCCAACCAGCCCGCCATGATGGCCAGCTATGTGGACAATCGCTACAACGGCATCTACCTGGAGTTTGACCGAAACAATCAAATTACGCTGCGCGCGTTCTACCAAAACAACTTACTGGACGGGTACTGGGCCCGGTATTCCTTCGGGCAAAAGGGCATCGAGACGAACTATAAAAACGGAAAACTCGACGGAGTGTACAAGGAATTCCGCGCCAATGGAAGCATCTCCAAAGAAATACATTACAAAGACGGGCAGCTCGACGGTCCGTACAAGTTCTATGACGAGATGGGAAATGTGATCTTGGAGTACGAATACCGCAACGGAAAGAAAATCTGACGCCCGCGCGTCCTTACGCTTATATACACCACGCATGGAAGAGCAGGCAACTGCATTAGGGGAAATGCTCCCCAACGGCCCTTTGCATATCGCTTATGGTGCGACCTACCAGTCGGCTAACACGGGGCTGTTCGACTGGCTTTCCCAATCGGATCGGTCGCCACAAGAGGCCATAGAAGCCTTGCTCGCTCCACCGGCCCTCCAGGCCGTGGCGCTTCCCATAGCGGGTGGGGTAGGGGAGGCCTCGCCGGCTGCGCTCCATACCTCGGCCCGCAACTACCTCCGCATCTACGGGCGGCCCGCTCTCGCCATGGGGTATCCGTGTTTGGCCTACGCTACCCCGGAGCAGACTCTCGTCGTGCCGCTGCTCTACTGGCCGCTCGTTCTAGAGCCACAGATTCAGGGGGCCAGCCTCTGGCATGTCGGGCGACGCGACCCTTTCGTCGCCCGTATAAACCCCGAAGCGTTCCCGGTTCTGATGCAGTCCCGCGAGGGGCAAGCGCTGCCCGCAGAGCTGCTCGAAGCCTCTTTGCACAGCTGGCAGGAGGCACGGGAATGGCTCTTGCGCGTTCTGCCCAAACAGGCGGAGGCCCTGCCTATCCTACCTCCCCTGCACCCCGCCCCCGCCCCGGAATCAGCCGCCTATGCGCCCCAAGGGGTATCCCTGCTCTTTTGCGGGGCTCTCGGCGTATTCCATGCACAAGCCCGAACGGGGAGTCCACGCGAAGCAGAGCCCCCCACATTGGTACCAGAGGAGCCGTTTTTTCCGGGGATAGGGGATCTCGACCCCGACCAGGCTACTGCCTTATGGGTAGGACGCCAGGGAGACCCTGTAGTGGTCCAGGGCGGGGCCGGCAGCGGCAAAACCTACCTGGCAGGCCACCTGGCCAGCGCGCACCTGGCCGCCGGGAAATCCTGCCTGATCGTGAGCGATACGGTGGCCCCCTTGCAGCAAATCCAGTCGCAAATGGATAGGATGGGCCTCTTCCGACTCTCCTCGCTGCTCCAGTCCCCGGTAGAAGGCCTCTCTCTCCTCGCAGCAGCCTGGCGGGCAGAACTGACGTCCGGCCAGGCTCCCGCTCCTTTTGATGCCCATGGGTTTCAGATGCTGCTCGACAAACTCCGGCGCAGCAAAGAAAAAATAGACAGCGCCTACCAAGCCCTGCGGACGCCCATCCTGGGCGAAGAGCGCTGGGCCCGCCTCTGCGGCAGGTTCCTCCAGGTAAACGCCATCGAAGGCAAAGAACTCCTCGCTGCTTCGCTTGACCCCGCCGACTTCAACTTCTCCAGCGCGGAATACGACTCCCTCATGCAGGTACTGCCCATAGGGCAACCGCTCTTCGAGGCTATCCAGGGCCTTGGCCACCCTCTGCGGAGCCTGCACCACGACCTCTTCCTGCACACGGAAAAGACGAGGGCCCAGGAAATCGCCGAACAAAAAACACGGGCCTTCGAAAAGCGCTGTACCTCCCTGGCACATCGCTACCGCAGCGGACTGAGCCTGTATGCGGACACTCTGCGCAGCACCCTGGAGGCACAGTTTCGCCAACTCAACTTGCTGGCACAGCACATCCTCGATATATCGCGCGAGGGCTCGGCTGCCTACGGCAAGGACTGGCTGCAAGCTTCCCCCGCCAGCCTGAAAATCAAGGCGGCCGTCTCCTCCCGCGCCCGCGCCGTCGCCCAGGCCCGGGAAGAGATGCTCCGCACCGCCGGTGAACTGCTTGCAAAAGGCTCTTCCCTGCACGCCTATGGCTTCGACCCCGTAGACAAGCAATTGCCCACCGCTTTCCGCGCCCTACCGGACTTCGTGCTTGCTTACCAGGCACAACTCGTACAATGGTACCAAGGCCTCTCAGGGTTTGTACAACACGAGATACTGCGCCTGAATGCCTCCAACGCACACGCCCATATCCTGCCCCAGGATCTGCTCGAAGAACTGGAATCGGCCATGGACCTGATGCTGCAGGAACTCAACGAGGCCCGCCTCCTGGAACGTTCCACAGGGCATCAACTCCTCACCCTGCACAAGCGCCTCAAACTGCTGAACGAACTGCTCGAACAGTTCGAGGAACTGCGCAAAAACATGCGCGACTTTCCCGGGATATACAACTGGCAACGCTTCTGGCTGCCCCTGCCGGAATATGCCAAAAAAGTGGTCCGGTCTCTGGCCCATGCCAAACCTACCCATTGGCAAGCTGCCTTTGAGTCCTGGTACCTCGACCAGCTCCTGTTCCGCTCCCATTCCCTGGCTATGCCCCAGGAAACGCCCCCCCTTGGCGAATACCGCGCACTCTGGCAGTCTGTCCAGGAAGAACTGCCCTCTTTTATGCTGCATACCTGGTCTGAAAAACGCTATTCGGCTCTGCGTACGCTGGTCAAACGCATTGCCGAGCAGGAAAAACAACGCAAAACTATGCCTGCCGATGTGGTCATCGGCAGGGCACCCCAGGCTTTTTTGAATGCCTGCCCCCTCGTGCTGGCTACGACTCAAACCGCGCTGGAGCTGTTCCGCAACGTGGAAACGGCCTGTTTTGACCAAATCATCTTCCTGCAGGCAGAAGAAATCGCCGCTGCCGCCGCGCAGCACCTGATACCGCTGGCCACCCGCTGCATGGCGATAGGGAACCCGTTCCCGCCCAACGAAAGTGGCCATGCCGACCGCCTGCTGCCCTATGCCCTCGCTCGGGGATGGCAACAGGCCCCCCTGCGCTTTGTACACCGCCTGTACGGGCAGCATCCGATCCAGCTCCGCCACCCGGATAAAATCAGCGATGCGTCGGGCAGTGCAGCCTCCGTGTCCGATGCCCTCCCTGGACGCGGTACCTGGAAAGCACTGTCCCAAACCAACTACGAGGAAGCAGAGCGCCTACTTGTATACCTGCTCGAACAACTGCCCCCCAAACCAAACCGCACCTTGCCCAGCACCGCCGTAGTAACCGCTACCATCGCCCAGCGCAACCTGCTGGCCGATATGCTCCTCCAGATCAAACGCGGGGGAGGGAAAGATGCCGAGCGCATCCAACAACTGGAGCGAAATGGCCTCGGTGTGTACAGCGTTGAAGAACCCCGTTTTCCTACTCCTGAGGTATTGCTCGTTTCCCTCACCCGGGAAAACCTGCCCGAGCAACCCGGCGACGGGTGTACCCTGAGACAGGCGTATCGGCTGATCGGTACGGCAACCCGGCAAACCTTGTTCTTCCATTCTCTTTCCAAAGCACATCTCGAAAAAGCAGGGGCCGACAGCGCTCATCCCGCCTCGCGCTTCATCGCCAACTACCTGCTGTTACTGGATGCCGCCAAAACTACGTCTTCCATACCCGCAGAACTGCTCGCCCGCTTCGAGGACCTTGCCCTAAAATATCCCGTGCCGCCCGACCAGGGCCCCCTGCTGCAGTACATAGCTAAAATGATCGGCCCCTATTTCGGCTCCCGCATCGTGGCTGCCGACACGCGGATCGCCCATCTCCCGCTCCCGCTGTCTATCCATTTTCGGGAACCTGCAGATACACCGGATATCTGCATCTGCCCCGATGGCTTTTTTGCTGAAACGCCTGCTACTGACTATTGCTGGGAGTGGCAGCAAATCGAACGGCTCAAGGAACATCGAATCGCCTGCGTGCCGACCTGGTCTGTATTGTGGTGGAAACAAGCCGAACAGGAAGCTCGCCGGCTCGCCAGCCGGCTCATCTACAACCATACTTGATGGCCATGCAGCGCTATGGCAACCGGATTCTGTGGCTGATCGCGCTAAGTGTCCTGGCGCTGCTGGCCCTCCTTTGGCTTTTACGCCCCGCGCCGTCATATTCCGGCCGTATCCCCTATCTGCGGGGCAGCACCCAATGGCCCGATTCCGTAGGTAAAGCCCTGGCACCGGAACAGCAAATCGCCCAGCTCATCGTCTATGCCCCCGAACGGACGGGTAGGATGGCCGCCCTGCGCACCCGGCAACTTGCCCGCAAGGTCCTCCTTGGTGGTACCGGACTTCCGGGGCTGCGCGTAAAGCAATACCTTCTGTCCAGCGACTCTATGTACCGGGAAGCTCCCGTTCCGCTGTTTTTTTTCTCCGGGCAGTCCGTCTTGCACCATAATCTCTTTTCCGACACGCCCCACTTTCCCGGCCCGGATGTGCTGTGCAGCGTTGCTCCGCAACATATCCCCAAGGGACTTTCCGACACTTATGCCGAGCAGTCGCGCGCCCTGGGCATCAACCTCGCCGTCCCTTTTTACCTCGACCGCAACTGGCGCGATACCACTGCACAAATACGACTCCTCCGGGATATGCTCAAAAAGCGCCTCCTGAGTGGGGCTGCCGGCCTGCCCGACTACGCACCTGCGTTGGCCGATACCTCCGCCGAGCTCCGGGCGTACATGGCCCCTCTAAAGCGGCTTGCCGACGAAGGGCTGGGCTTCGTACTCATCGACCGGCCCGTGCATGGCCTGGAAGACCCAAAGGCCCTGGCACAAAACTTTTACCGCGATTTCCTGCGCCGCAGCATCGGCTACGAAGGCCTTATCGCGGGCAGGGTGTCCCGCGAGACCCCCCTGACTTATCTGCTCCGCGCCGGGGTGGACCTTTTCATCACCGACCAGGATCCCGCCGCATTGTCCCAAAAACTCGCCCAGGCGCTCGACGAGCGGAACTGGACCCGCACGGCCCTGCGCAGCAGCCTGCAAAAAGTACTGTTGGCCAAACAATGGATGTACGGAAGCCCCGTGGCAAAAAATGCCGCTGCCCGATACCGGCCTCTGCAAAACAGCGCTTCTGCGACTCCGGCGGAACAGCGCGACCCTCGCCAAATCGAGCGATATTTCAAAGACCGGATCTGGGAATCTTTTGCCTTCCATCTGCGGGAAAAGTCACTGGCTATCCCCTCCAACCCCAAAGGACTGCTGCCCTGGAAAAATCTGGAGGCACAGTCGTTCTACATCTGGCAGGCCAGTCGCGACAGCTTCCCGGATTTTGTAGCGATGTTTGAGAAGTATGCGGATGCCCAACCCTTCCATACCTTTCGACCGGATGCGCCGAACGGGGGGCAGGCCCCTCCGGCTTTCCTCGTGCTGATGGATGCTTCCAGCCCGGACTTTCTTTCCCAGCCCCTCCTGCGGGCGCAACTAGACAGCCTTCATGCACATTTCCCCGTAGTTGTCGTGCAGTTTGGGCCTGCCCCGTCCATGGACAGTACGTTCACAGTCCTCCGCACCCTCGAAAGACACCCGCAAATGGAGGCGCTGGCTGCCCAAGTCTTTTTTGGAGGAGGCGTCGCATCGGAGCGCGTGTCGGGCAAAGACGATACCCTTCGCAGCAGCGCAAAAATCCGGCTCCGGCATACACCGTACCTGTACGGCCCGGCCGCTGCCACCGGGCAGTTCGATCGACTCGACGCCCTGGCGCGTATGGCTATTTCCAAACGCTACACTCCGGGTTGCCAGATACTCGTAGCCCACCAGGGGGATATCGTCTATCACAAGTCCTTCGGGAAGCACAGTACCTCTGAGTCAGCAGATGTGCGCGATGAAGACCTCTACGACGTCGCTTCCCTGACCAAAGCGGCCTGCACCTCCCTGCTGGCCATGCAGTACCGGGACGAGGGCCGTATCCAACTGAACGCTCGCATAGACAGCTACCTGCCCTGGCTGCGGCAGACCCGCATCGGGCGCGTTCAGGTATGGCAACTGCTGAGCCATCAATCCGGGCTGCCGGCGGCTATCCCGACCGCCAAATACATCAAGTTTCGAAAGTACTCGCGCAGGGCCTGTGATCCCTACTTCTGCAACCGCAGGCGCGGCACCTATACCGTGCCCGTTACAGAGCGCCTCTATTTCAATCGGCGCTACCTGGAGGAGATCCGCAGGGCGGTGGCCCGTATCCGGCCGACGGTCGGACAGCGCTACAAGTACAGCGACCTCAACTACTGGCTGCTCGGGCAGGTCATCGAATCGGTGGGGCAAAAGGGACTGGACCAATTAGCGCAGGAGCGCCTCTACGCTCCCCTGGGCTTGCGGCGTACCGCGTTCAGGCCCCGGCAAACGTTTTCGCCCGGCCAGCTCATCCCTACGGAAATAGACAAGACCTGGCGGCGCCAACTGCTGCAGGGTACGGTACACGACCCTTCTGCCGCTATCCTCGGCGGTGTATCCGGCCATGCCGGGCTCTTTTCAAATACGGCTGACCTGGCAACCCTCTTGCAGCCCCTGCTCGACCAGGGCAGCTACGGAGGAAAAACCTACTTTAGCCCGGCAGTGGTAGAGCGCTTTACGCAAGTGCGGGTGGGCAGCCGCAGCCTGGGCTTCGACCGGCCATCGGCGGAAAACCGGTTCAAGCGGGTGCGCAAAGCAGGCCCGCGCACCTTCGGTCATACGGGTTTTACAGGCGGCTGCGCGTGGCTCGATCCCGACCGGGACCTCCTGTTTATCTTTTTGTCCAACCGCATATTTCCCAATGCCCGCGAGCAGCGCGGACTGCTTCGGGAACATATTCGCGAACGCCTGCTCGAAGCGACGTACGAGGCCCTGGAAAAACCCCTCGCCCTGGAGCTGCCTACCCTGTAAGGTCAGCGGGAGACCTTGCTTTGTTGGAGTATGCCCTCGAGCAGCCAGTTGGCCAAGGCGCCTCGGTTGCTGCCCAGTACGATGCGCTGCTGGTCGAGCCCGTTGCGGATATTCCCCAGTTCGATATAGACGGCGGGAGGCTTGACCTCCCGAAGGGTGTAGAGCCCCCGGGTCGAAACGGTGCCTTCGTAGCCGCCCCCGGACCGATGTACGCGGTATTTATTGCGGATGTACAAGTGTAGCCTCTCCGCTAATTCCTGGCTGCGCTCATTTCCTTCCTGGTAGTAAAAGAAAAGATCCACTTGCTCGCGGTGGCTCCTCGAATCCACGTGGATTTCTACTACCTGCTGGTCGGACAGCCCGATTTTCCGGTTTTTCTCATAGAGCGCGTTGATGATATCGGTGCGCTGCTTCAGGCGGGGGATTTGCGATTCCGCAATTTTTCCATCGCCCCAGATGAGTTCGTCTTTGTCGCATGGCAACAAATTCCCCTGGCGGATACCGTCGTCGGGGTCGCGTACGATCATGTAGGCGGTGGCGCCGTGCTCGACCAGCTTGCGGCATAGGCGCAGGGTCACGTCGTACGCATATTCGTCCTCGCAGAGCGTATGCCCGGCGCGCTTGCCCATGGCACCTGGGTCCGGGCCCCCGTGCCCGCTGACCAGATAGAAAATACGCCCCTGAAGCGCGTTGCTGAGCAGAGGCGTGTAAGCCATTTCGTTGCCAAAGATGGGGAATACCCGTTTCCCCGCATTGACCGGCTTGCCCTGGCCTCCCAGTTTAGCTACGGGATCTTCAGCAGGGGGCGGGCCTTCACTAGCCACATCTGCCCGGGTGCAGTTCAAGAGGTGGTGGGGTACCCAGAGCACTTTATCGGATAGGAAGGACTTCTCCCTCAAGCCTGCTTCGTGCATGGCCTCGTTGTAGTACTGGATTTGCAGAGCCAGTTGGTAGTCGCTGATCCCCAGGGAGGTGCGGATGGATTTATCGTTGTACACGCGCTTCTGAATGGGCAGGAAGTATTTTTTTCCTTCCATCAGCTTTGCGTTCTTTTGTAAGCTGTTTAGTTCGTAAAATTTCTTAAAATTGCAACTGTACGCCGATAATTGGAACTCCCGCAGCAGGGCGTAAATCCCTTCGCCCGCTTGTGCGGTTACTTCTACATGTGCTTCTTCCCGGAAAAAGAAGCTGCTCAGAAGGATCAGGGATAGAACGGGTGCAATGGCTTTCATCGTTTCCACGTTTTCAAGGGTTTGCCAGAATAGAGATAGAATACATCTAACGTTCCAAAGATACTAAAACCATCAAAAATGTAAACTTTTACCTTGGCATGATAAAAAACCCTTTGCCCTATTGTACCTTTGCCCCATGAAGGTACTCCGAGAAATCAGGGACTTATTGCGCAAGGACTTTCTCCTGGAACTACGCAAAGGCTACGCGCTAAGCGGTATCCTGCTCTACGTTTTTTCCACGGTTTTTATTGTTTTTGCGTCCTTCATCTCGCTGAATGCGTCGGTGTGGAATATCTTGTTCTGGATCGTATTGCTCTTCGCCTCAGTCAACGCCATTGTGAAAAGCTTCGTCCAGGAAAGTGGTGCGCGACAGTTGTACTACTATACGCTTGTGAACCCGCTCTCCGTATTGCTGGCCAAAATCCTGTACAACACCGCCCTCCTACTGTGTATCAGCCTGTTGATATGGGGTGCACTGGCTTTTGTGAGCAGCAGTCCGGTGCGCGATGAGGCCCTCTTTCTGCTCGCTATCTTCCTGGGCAGCAGCGGCCTTT
>VFQS010004261.1_pt1 | contig 10476 bp, 15 predicted proteins | sample 3512361 | NCBI WGS metagenome assembly VFQS01 (sample SAMN10412375, study PRJNA504923) | tailings metagenome | isolation source: Relicate 1 Philex TSF3 active mining | place: Philippines | reverse complement strand
TAGGAGTAGCTGCAATTTTCAGATTCTTACTGTTTATTCAAGGCTTCCATAACTTTACTCTGAATCCTTTCCACATGATGGGTGTAGCTGGTATTCTAGGTGGAGCGTTACTTTGTGCTATCCACGGTGCTACTGTGCAAAATACTCTATTTGAAGATGGTGATGCTGCGAACACTTTCAGAGCATTCACACCAACTCAAGCAGAAGAAACTTATTCCATGGTGACAGCTAATAGGTTCTGGTCTCAAGTATTTGGAGTTGCATTTTCAAATAAAAGATGGCTACACTTCTTTATGTTATTTGTTCCTTTAGCAGGGCTATGGACAAGTGCTATTGGTATTGTTGGTCTTGCTTTGAACCTAAGAGCTTATGACTTTGTATCTCAAGAATTGAGAGCTGCAGAAGATCCAGAGTTTGAAACATTCTATACAAAAAATATCCTTCTAAATGAAGGTATACGTTCTTGGATGGCTGCTCAAGATCAGCCACATGAAAACTTTATATTCCCTGAGGAGGTTTTACCACGTGGAAACGCCCTTTAATTCAACTTTAGGTGTTGCAGGTCGCGATATTGAATCTACTGGTTTTGCTTGGTGGTCCGGCAATTCTCGTTTAATCAATGTGTCTGGAAAGCTTCTTGGTGCTCATGTTGCTCATGCTGGCTTGATGGTCTTTTGGTGTGGTGCAATGACATTGTTTGAAGTTGCTCACTATATCCCAGAAAAACCTCTTTATGAGCAAGGTTTAATTCTATTACCTCATTTAGCAGTATTGGGTTGGGGTGTAGGTCCAGGTGGGGAGATTGTTGACATTTACCCATATTTTGTTGTGGGAGTATTACATCTTATCTCCTCAGCTGTTCTTGGTTTCGGCGGTGTGTATCATTCTCTTATAGGTCCAGATACTCTGGAAGAATCTTTCCCAGCTTTCGGATATGACTGGAGAGATAAAAATAAGATTACAACTATTCTTGGAATTCACCTAATTATCTTAGGATTCGGTGCTCTTCTTTTAGTTATAAAAGCTATGTATCTAGGTGGCGTTTATGACACATGGGCACCAGGAGGAGGAGATGTGAGAATTATTGATAATCCTACCCTGAACCCAGTAGTTATCTTTGGCTACGTACTGAAATCTCCATGGGGTGGTGATGGATGGATAGTAAGCGTTAACAACATGGAAGATATCATTGGTGGACATATATGGATAGGTCTAACATGTATTGTCGGAGGTTTCTGGCATATACTAACTAAACCTTTTGCATGGGCTCGAAGAGCATATGTATGGTCTGGTGAAGCTTACTTATCCTACAGTTTAGTTGCCGTTTCACTAATGGGATTCATTGCAAGTCAATACTCTTGGTATAATAATACAGCGTACCCTAGTGAATTCTACGGGCCTACTGGTCCAGAAGCTTCTCAATCCCAAGCATTTACTTTCTTGGTTAGAGACCAACGTTTAGGAGCTAATGTTGCTTCTGCACAAGGTCCTACGGGTTTAGGTAAATATTTAATGAGATCACCTAGTGGTGAAATTATTCTTGGTGGAGAGACACAAAGATTCTGGGATTTAAGAGCACCTTGGATTGAGCCTCTAAGAGGTCCTAACGGATTAGATTTGAACAAAATAAAAAATGATATTCAACCTTGGCAAGAGAGAAGAGCTGCAGAGTATATGACTCATGCTCCTCTAGGATCTTTAAACTCAGTGGGTGGAGTTGCTACGGAGATTAACTCTGTAAACTTCGTATCCCCTCGTAGTTGGTTGACTTGTGCACATTTCTTCTTAGGTTTTGCATTTTATATCGGACACCTTTGGCATGCGGGTCGTGCTAGAGCAGCTGCAGCTGGATTCGAGAAAGGTATCAATCGTGAAAACGAGCCTACTCTTTCTTTAAGACCTATAGATTAACTTATAGTGTAAAATCATAAAAAAGCTATGTTCATTTTGAACATAGCTTTTTTTATATTTAAAGGACCCCCAAAAAATGGATGATTCCTTTACCAGTAAAAGATTCTATTATTAGAGTAAACAAAAAACCTAGCATAGCCATTCTTCCATTCCAATTTTCAGCTGAAGTTGTAAATCCCCACACCCAAGGTAAAAAACTAGTCTCTTTTTCCATAAAGTCATATAAAAAATCTTTAGACTTACACAAACGATAATAATAGTAATATTATACCTTTATAATAAATAAACTATATCAATAAAATTTGATGTGTTTATGATTCATGAAAATAGATAAACTCTATGACAAATTCTTTAACTTTACTATTCTCTTCATTTTTAGGTTTTTTACAGATTTATTTAATTTTACTATTGATTCGTGTATCACTTACATGGTTTCCGAACGTCAATTGGTACGGACAGCCTTTTTATTCTTTAAGTAGACTAACAGATCCTTATTTAAGAATGTTTCGAGGAATTGTACCCCCGTTAGTGGGAATTGATATTTCACCAATTCTAGGATTTATATTATTACAGTGTATAATGCAGATTGCTAGCAACGTAGGTTTAAGTACTACTTAACTTTAATCTCTACTAAGGCAATAAAATAATTTCAAAGAGATATTATTAAAATAATCTAAAACGTATACTAAAAAAGTTATTCTAGAACCAAATGAATTAAAATAATAAAACAATGATAAAACTTAGACTAAAAAAGTATGGTCGCAAAGGTCAAATAAGCTATAGAATTGTAGTTATGACAAGTTCTACCAAACGAGACGGTAGAGCTATAGAAGAGTTAGGATTTTACAATCCAAGAACAAAAGAGGTGAATTTAAATTTAAATCGAATTAATATTCGTTTAAATCAAGGAGCACAACCAACTCCAACTGTAGAAAATCTATTAAAAAAAATACAACCTACAAAATAATATAAATATTTAGGAGAATACAATTGCCAAAATTTACGCTAAAAGTCTTGTGGTTAGAAAATAATGTAGCATTATCTGTAGATCAAATAGTAGGCAATAGCACTAGTCCCTTAACCTGCTATTTCTTTTGGCCAAGAAATGATGCTTGGGAACAAATTAAATTAGAATTAGAAGCAAAGCCTTGGATTTCTGAAAGAGAGAAAGTAGAGATACTAAACAAAGCAACAGAAATTATTAACTATTGGCAGGAACAAGGAAAAAAATCATCGTTTGCAGAAGTGCAATCTAAATTTCCAGATCTTATCTTCGCAGGAAATAGTTAATATATATTTGATAGAAAAGATACATCCCTGTATCTTTTCTTATTCTCTACTTTTATACCCTATGATAGACTCAACTGAATTAGTTCTAGAAAGTCTTTTAGAGACACAATTAAAATTAAAAATTTTACACTTCAGTAAAACCTTTTATTCGAAGGATACAAAATCTTTAGCTGAAATAAAAAAAAATTGCATAAAGCTTTTTTTAAAAATTTTATACTCAATCAATTTGAAAAAAGTGCTTTCGTCTAAGGTTACGAATAGAATTATTTTTAAATATTTTAAAAAATTTATTTTCGGTTCATCTTGTCAGAATCTATCTGATATGAGACATAATAAGAGCACATTAGATAAATGTTATCTTAGTACAGTTGCGGTTAATAGTCTCTATGAGTTTTATAACAAAGAAGTTACATGATTACAGTCGTACAGAAGTTTACATATCACTATTTTTCTATCTATTGTGTAGTGTTCTACTCTTTTTTCACACACTTACACTACAAAAAAGAGTTTTTTAGTTCAAATAGTATCTTAGAAAAAAGTACACCTCTACCTACCTATTCATTTGTAGAAGCGAGTTCGAAAGAGAGTAAAATTTTCTTGGATTTAAAGTATAAAAATATTATCTCTTCCTACCCTTTAGATACAAAATCCTATACATACACTATAGATTTTGAAGGTAAAGTCATTGGTCATAAACTGGAGCATAATCAGAAACCTTTTTCTAATTTAACTAATGTTACTATGAATTTAAATAAAAAGTTATTACACAGTACCCTATTTGGAAGCATCAAACTTATAAAAGTATAAGAAAGATGCTTGGGTTTATTTTTATTGTTTATCTACGACGATACATTCTGTAGTTAATATCATACTTGCAATAGAGGATGCATTCTGTAATGCAGATCTGGTAACTTTTGCAGGATCTATTATTCCTTCTTCATACATATCAACGATCATACCAGTAGATGCGTTGTATCCAATGTTAAAATCACTATTTTTTATGTCTTCGATTATTACAGCTGGATTTACACCTGTATTTTCTATAATTCTCCGAAGAGGGTAACTTAAAGCTTTTTCGACAATTAGAGCGCCAATTAGTTCTTCTTCTATTAAATTTTCTTTTGACCAATACTCTAAATCTCTTGAAATGTGGGTCAAAGTAGCACCTCCTCCAGGAACAATACCTTCTTCTACAGCTGCTTTAGTAGCATTAATAGCATCTTCTAATCTTAGTTTTCGATCTTTCATTTCAGTCTCTGTAGCAGCACCGACTTTTATAACAGCTACTCCTCCAGCTAATTTTGCTAGTCTTTCTTGTAATTTTTCTTTTTCATAAGAGGAATCACTGCTGTCAATTTGACGCCGTATTTGTTCACATCTAGCTTTAACTTCCCTCTCGTTTCCTTCTGCTATAACTGTAGTCCCTTCTTTTGTTATTGTTATTCGTCGAGCTTGACCTAGCATATCAATATGCAAAGATTCTAAACTAAATCCTGCATCTTCGGAAATAACTTCTCCTCCAGTTAAAATCGCAATATCATCTAGCATAGCTTTTCGTCGATCACCAAATCCTGGAGCTCTTACTGCAGCAACATTTAGTACACCACGAATTTTATTAACAACTAGTGTTGCTAAGGCTTCTTTTTCAACGTCTTCAGCGATAATCAAGAGTGGGCGACCTGTTTTTGCTACTAATTCTAGAACAGGTACTAGTTCTTGTTGTACTAAAGTAATTTTTTTATCTGTTAACAATATATATGGGTTTTCTTGTACAATTTCCATTCGATCGGTATCCGTTACCATGTAAGGTGATATGTAACCTTTCTCAAAGTACATACCTTCCGTCATTTCTAATTCAGTAAAAGTAGATTTTCCTTCTTCTAAAGAAATGACTCCTTCTCGACCTACTTTATCTATTGCATTAGCAATCATCTGACCTACTTCATCATCATTCCCAGCAGATATGGTAGCCACTTGAGTAATAGATTTGGTATCCTCCACTGGTCTTGAGTATTCAGAGATTTGACTAACTACAAATTGAGTAGCTTTTTCAATGCCTCGTTTTAAAGCTATAGGGTTAGCTCCCGCAGCCACGTTACGCATACCTTGTTTAACCATAGCATGAGCGAGTACAGTAGCAGTTGTTGTGCCATCTCCAGCAACATCATTTGTTTTGGAGGCTGCTTGTCTTATAAGAGCTACTCCTGTATTTTCAATATGATCTTCTAATTCAATCTCTTTGGCTATAGTAACCCCGTCGTTAACAATTTGAGGAGCGCCAAACTTTCTTTCTAGAACTACGTTTCTACCTTTTGGGCCAAGTGTAACTGATACCGCTTCAGCCAAAATATCCATTCCTCTTTCTAATGCTCTACGGGCGTTTTCCTGGTACAAAATAACTTTACTCATATAATTCTCCAAATATGTTCTAATAACTAAATTCTAAAACAAAAGAATAAAATCTAATAACAGAGATAATTATAAAGGATAAACAATAAAGGCGAGAAAGTTTCATAAACTTTAGATCCTTGTTAAGTTTAAATAAATTGAAACTCCTATAACTTGTTGATAAAAATAGATTAAATATGTTATGCTAATTTCAATACTGAAAAGTGCTTGTAGCTCAGTGGACTAGAGCACGTGGCTACGAACCACGGTGTCGGGGGTTCGAATCCCTCCTTGCACACTTCTTGAGACATAAAGTATAGAATACTTGACAGTCTTATTCATAATGATAATATGAGTCTAATACTAATTTATGGGGTGTCGCCAAGTGGTAAGGCAGCGGACTTTGACTCCGCCACTCGTAGGTTCGAATCCTCCCACCCCAGATATAATAAACTTTTTAAATACTTATATCTCTAGTCAAAATTCACATAATGCTATAATAATTACTAGTTACTTCTAAATTCAAACGTAAGCACGATTACATTTATGGCAGTGATACAATTTATTCAGGGTGTTAACGAAGATGTAGTTCCTGATGTAAGGTTAACTAGGTCACGTGATGGGAGCACTGGTACAGCTACTTTTAGATTTTCTAACCCTAGAGTTCTAGAAAATACGACTTCTCAGCAAGGAACGATCACTGGGATGTACTTATTAGATGAAGAAGGACAGATTGTTACTCGTGACGTAAATGCTAGATTTGTTAATGGTAAACCGCAGGGGATAGAAGCTGTACACATTATGCAAACTAAAGAATCTTGGGATAGGTTTATGAGATTTATGGAACGTTACTCAGAAGATAATGGATTAACTTTTACAAAATCTAGTACTTTTGATACTTAGTACTTTTCTAAAAGATTAACGATCTTAGAAAATAAGTCGTGATTTGCTACATTAAGCTTATTTTCTAAAGTTGTTATCATTATCTTCTATTTACTTTTTTTTTGTTCTACGTTAATATATTAGTATTAGGCGAGTGTAGCCAAGGGGTTAAGGCAATGGGTTGTGGTTCCATTATCCGCGGGTTCGATTCCCGTCATTCGCCCTATAAGCATACTTTTTTGTATACCAGTATAAAGATTTCAAGTCTTGAATAGTTTTTGTTCGAGTTTTGTCAAGGAGTCTACTAATATATCTCTCCACGTTACGTTTACTTACATTTAAAGTTAAAGCGATACTGTCTATATGATCGCCAACTAAAATTTGATTCAGTATACAATGTTCTTGTGAAGTTAAAGAGAACTGTAATTTGTGTTCTATAGATTCGCTATACTTTTTTATGAGGTTGAATTTAATTTCTTTTATTAACAAATAATTCTCTAGCATTGATTCTAAAAAGATATCATTTTTCAATACTATGTTTTTTATAATAGATTCTAGCTCCTCTGGGTCAAATGGTTTTGATATGTATGCGCTACAACCTAATCTGTACCCAAGAATTCGATCTTCGGTTAAACCTTTTGCTGTAAGTAAGATGAAAGGTATATGCTGAAATTTTTTATTTTTTTTTAAATTTTTTATGAAACTATAACCCTCATTGTTTGGCATTATTATATCTATTACAAGGCAATCTGGTAGATTTCGTTCTAATTCCTTCCAGGCCACATCTGACTTGTTAGTAACGATTATTTGAATCTGTTTAAGAGAAAAATAATTTTTTATAACCTGTAGTAATTTCTCTTCATTATCCAACATAACAATTTGTATAATCTTTTGATCTTCATTTTTTACAGACATTTATGCTGCTCCTAAATCTATCTTTATGTTATAATGTATGTTTATAGACTGTAAGCAAATAATTTTTATACTTTTTAATATAATTTGTCTAAATATTTTTATTGAATTTTTATGGGTAAAGTTTACGATTGGTTCGAAGAACGTCTTGAGATTCAAGCAATAGCTGATGATATTACAAGCAAATACGTTCCACCACATGTAAATATTTTCTACTGTATTGGTGGTATTACATTTACATGCTTTATTATTCAAGTAGCTACAGGTTTTGCTATGACTTTTTACTATAGACCAACGGTTGCCGAAGCCTTTGCCTCTGTTGAATTTATTATGACGGAAGTGAATTACGGTTGGTTATTTAGATCCATGCATAGATGGTCTGCTAGTATGATGGTTCTTATGATGATTTTACACATCTTTAGAGTTTATTTAACAGGTGGTTTTAAAAAACCTAGAGAACTAACTTGGGTAACTGGAGTAACATTAGCAGTTGTTACTGTATCTTTTGGTGTGACAGGTTATTCTTTACCATGGGACCAAGTAGGCTATTGGGCTTGTAAAATTGTAACAGGTGTTCCAGAAGCAATACCTGTAGTGGGGAGTCTGTTAGTAGAGCTTCTTAGAGGAAGCGTGAGTGTAGGTCAAAATACTCTAACAAGATTCTACAGCGCTCATACCTTTGTTTTACCTGTTGCAGCAGCCGTTTTAATGTTAACTCATTTCTTAATGATTAGAAAACAAGGGATTTCAGGTCCTTTATAAACTTAACTTTTTATACAACTTATTTTAGGAGTAAATTATATGTCAGTGTTAAAAAAACCGGATTTAACAGATCCTAAACTACGTGCAAAATTAGCAAAAGGAATGGGGCATAACTATTATGGTGAACCAGCATGGCCTAATGATCTTTTATACATGTTCCCTGTAGTTATTTTAGGAACTTTGGGTTGTATGGTCGGATTATCCGTATTATCACCATCTCCTTTAGGTGAAAAGGCAGATCCATTTGCTACTCCTCTAGAAATTTTACCTGAATGGTATTTTTTCCCAACATTCAACTTATTAAGAGTTATACCAAATAAACTTTTAGGTGTTCTATCAATGGCTGCTGTCCCATTAGGATTAATTACAGTGCCATTTATAGAAAGTGTTAATAAGTTTCAAAATCCATTCCGTAGACCATTCGCAATGGCTCTATTTTTATTCAGTATAGTATTTGCTATATGGTTAGGTATTGGCGCATGTTTACCAATTAATCAAGCTTTAACGCTAGGTTTATTCTAGTGGAAAACTAGAGGTACGTAAAAATAGATCCAAAAAGAATTCTTTTTGGATCTATTTTTTATTTAATTTTTACTTTAGCACCAGCTTCTTCTAATTGTTTTTTAGCAGCTTCTACATCATCTTTCGAAGCACCTTCCTTGATATTTTTTGGTGTTGACTCAACCAAATCTTTTGCTTCTTTAAGACCTAAGCCAGTTAGAGTTCTAACAACTTTAAGTACAGCTATCTTTTTATCTGCAGGGACTTCTTCTAAGATTAGGTCAAATTCTGTTTTCTCTTCGACTTCTTGTGCTGCTCCTGCAGTAGGAGAGGCTATACTAATAGCACCTACAGATGCAGATGCACTCACGTTAAATGTTGTTTCAATTTGTTTTACCAGGTCTGCAGCTTCTAGTAAAGTTAGCGTTTTTAATTGCTCAATAATTTCTTCTACTTTTGTTGCCATATATTTGTATTTTGTTTATTTGCTTCTTAATTGAAAGAGTAAACTTATAATTTATGAAAATATTTTATCTCGGAAATTGTTTATATCTATTGAAATAGATGGTCCCATAGTGCTGCAAATATAAAAACTTTTCCAATATCTTCCTTTTGCTCCAGACGGTCTATTCTTATCTATGGACTCTTGCACTGTCTCAAGATTCGCAAGTAAGTCTTCAACTGAAAAATCTATCTTTCCAAAAGGTAAATGCACAATTCCGCTCTTATCAGCTCTATATTCTAGTTTACCTTTTTTAAACTCTTCGATGGCTCCTTTTACATCTGAAGTGACTGTACCTGATTTAGGAGAAGGCATCAATCCTCTAGGTCCAAGTATTTTACCTAATTTTGCTATAGCAGGCATCATATCTGGGGTAGCTATTAGTCGGTCAAAATTAATTATTCCTTTTAAAATATCCTGAATCAATTCATCAGATCCTGCTAAATCAGCACCAGCTGACAAGGATTCATTGACTTTTTCTCCTTGAGCTATAACACCAATTCGAATCTTTTTACCCGTCCCTTTTGGTAATATAACGGTAGTCCTTAACTGTTGATCTGCGTATTTAGTATCTAATCGTAAGCTTATATGTGCTTCAGCCGTTTCAATAAATTTTGCTGTTGCAGTTTCTTTTAATAAATTTAATGCCTCCAGTGCTTTGTAAGGTCTTGGTTCGATCTTTTCGTGAATTTTTTTTATTCTTTGTGAAACTTTTGCCATTATTTTGTATATTTATTCTTTAATTAATATGCCCATGTTTTTAGCAGTTCCTGAGATAATTCTCATGGCTGATTCTTTATTTTTTGTATTTAAATCTGGTAGTTTTGTTTCTGCTATTTCTTCCAATTGTTTTTTTGTAATAGATCCCACTTTTTTCTTTTGAGGGTCTCCAGAGCCTTTTAAAATACCCGCTGCTTTAATAAGCAGGACGGATGCTGGAGGAGTTTTTAGAATGAATGTATAACTTCTATCGTCGTAAACTGTAATTTCAACAGGAATAATGTACCCGATTTTATCAGATGTTTTTGCATTATACTCTTTACAGAACATTACGATATTAACGCCTCTTTGACCTAAAGCTGGACCTACAGGAGGTGCAGGTGTAGCCTTTCCAGCATCTAAAGCAAGTTTTACGATTGCAACAACTTTTTTAGCCATATTTTTTTTATCTTTTTTTACTAATAATAACTTAATCCCTATTCAAGGTAAGGGATACAAACAAATTTTATTATAGCTTATAGTTAATTTCCTTGGTCACATAAGAACTTTATTATAACACGCCCTGAAGGACTTGAACCCTCGACATCAGGTTTTGGAGACCTGCGTTC
>VFQS010004260.1_pt1 | contig 10480 bp, 9 predicted proteins | sample 3512361 | NCBI WGS metagenome assembly VFQS01 (sample SAMN10412375, study PRJNA504923) | tailings metagenome | isolation source: Relicate 1 Philex TSF3 active mining | place: Philippines | reverse complement strand
TCAGACCCGTATTCGGTGGATGGCGCAGTCAGCCACTCGAATGACTGGCTGGTTCTTCTGCCCGTGTTCAAGGATGGCCGGTTGATCGCCTATACCTCCATGTTCGGCCACCAGTCCGACATTGGCGGTAAAGTCGTTGGCTCCATGCCCATCAACGCCACCTCCATCTTTGAAGAAGGGGTTCGCATTCCCCCGGTCAAGCTCTGGAAAAAGGGCGAATATAACGAAGACCTGATGAAGCTGGTTCTGCACCAAACGCGCAAGCCAGATTGGTGTCAGGCTGATTTGAACGCGCTTATCGCGTCCTGCCGCGTCGCCTCGCGCCGCGTCATTGAAATGGCAGAACGCTTTGGCGACGATGTTTATGTGTCGGCCACGCAAGAGCTTCTGGCCCGCAACCATCGCGCGATGAAATCCCTGCTCGCCATGGCCGTGGCCGAAGAGCCAGTGAGCTTTGAAGATTATATCTGCGACGATGGCATGGGCGCTGGCCCCTATCGCATCAAATGCACCATGTGGCGGGAAGGGGAGAAGGTCATCCTCGATTTTGCGGGCACCGATCCGCAGAGCAAGGCGTCGATCAACTTCTTCCTCAATGAAAACATGTTCAAGATGTTCTTCGGCATCTACATGATCATGGTCTTTGACCCGCAGATTCTGTTCAATGATGGGTTTTACGATCTTATCGATGTGCGCATCCCGGAAGGATCGCTGCTGAAGCCGAAATTCCCGGCGGCCTTGTCCGGCCGCACGCACGCGCTGGGCCGCATTTTTGACATTCTGGGTGGCCTGTTGGGGCAAAAGACGCCGGAATTCCTGAACGCTGCGGGCTTCTCTTCCTCTCCGCACCTTTTCTATTCCGGCTATGATGCGGAGGAAAAATGGTTCCAGCTGTTCCAAATTGGGTTTGGCGGCATTCCGGGTCGGCCGCTGGGCGACGGGCCGGATGGCCATTCGCTCTGGCCGGGCTTTACCAACGTCCCTAATGAGTTTTTGGAGCGTTATTTCCCGCTGGTTATCGAACGCTATGAAACTTCCCCCGACTCCGGCGGCGCCGGTCTGCATCGGGGCGGCAATGGCATCCACATGACCTATCGCTTCCTCGCCTCGGGCACGATTTCTATCCATGACGACCGCTGGTTTGTGCCCCCCTGGGGCGTGAATGGCGGTGAACCCGGAAAGCGCGCACGCAAGATCTTGGAAAAGGCGGATGGAAGCACGCACATCATCGGCAACAAGGTTGAAGATGTGCATGTGGACGCCGACGATCAGCTGCACTTCATCACTTGGGGTGGCGGCGGCTGGGGCGATCCGCTGGAGCGTGATCCTGCGCTTGTCGGCAAGGAAATTACCCAAGGGCTCGTCACGCCCGAAGGTGCGCGCGATTATCGCGTGGTCGCCAATGCAAAGGGCCATGTCGACATGGCGGCAACAGAGGCGCTGCGCACGCAGATGCGCGCCACGCGTCCCCCGCTTGAGCTGTTCAACTATGGCCCCGGCATTGACGCTCTGCGGTCCAATTGTGTTGCAGAAACTGGCCTAGAGGCACCCGTCCAGCCCGTCTGGATGCACGCCGAAGCCGCAGAATGAGTTGAAAAAATGGGTGCTTTAGACGGACTGCGCGTTGTTGAACTGGGCCAGCTTTTGGCTGGGCCGTTTTGCGGCCAGCTCTTGGGCGATATGGGCGCCGATGTGATCAAGGTGGAACAACCCGGATCGGGTGACCCCATGCGCGATTGGGGGCAGGGCGATACCAAGGTCAATTGGGAAGTGATCGCCCGCAACAAACGGTCGGTATCGCTCAACCTGCGCGTGCCAGAGGGGCAAGACATTGTCCGCAAACTGGCGGCCAAGGCGGATGTTCTGATTGAGAATTTCAAGCCGGGCACAATGGAGAAATGGGGCCTTGGCCCGGATGTTCTGTTGGCGATCAACCCCCGGCTGATTATTGCCCGCATGTCCGGCTATGGCCAGACTGGCCCTTATTCCGACCGCGCTGGCTTTGGCGGCATTGGTGAGGCCATGGGCGGCTGGCGCTATATTGTGGGGGAACCGGACCGTCCACCCAGCCGCATGGGCATTTCCATTGGCGACACGCTGACCGCCACCTTTGGCTGTATGGGCGTGTTGGCGGCCCTGCATGTCCGCGAACGCACCGGCCAGGGCCAAGTGGTGGATGCCGCGCTCTATGAAAGCGTGTTGCAGGTGATGGAAAGCGTTGTGCCGGAATATGATCTGATGGGGCTGATCCGGGAACGCTCTGGCTCGATCCTGCCGGGCATTGCGCCGTCCAACGTCTATTCCTGCAAGGATGGCGAGTATATGATTGGCGCCAATAAGGATAGCTTATGGCGGCGCCTGGCAGAGGCGATGGGCCGCCCGGAACTGGGCGATGATCCGCGCTATGCCACGCATCTGGCGCGGGGCACCAACCAGACAGAACTGGATGAACTGATCAACGCCTGGACCCGCACCTTAACCGTGGATGAGCTGGATGCCCTGATGACCCAATGCTCTATCCCCGCCGGCCGCGTCTATCGCGCGCCGGAAATGATTGCCGATCCGCATTTTCAGGCGCGTGAAGCCATTATCGACGTGGAAACGGAACGTTATGGCAAACTCAAAATGCAAAATGCCTTTCCCAAGTTGTCGGCCACCCCATCGAGCGTGCGGCATCCCGCCCCGTCGGAAGTCGGCCAGCATAATCAGCAGGTCTATGGCGATTTGCTGGGCATGAGCGCGCAAGACATTGAGGCGCTTCAGGTCGCGGGCATTATGTGATGTCACAGGCCAATACCGATCTCGTTCAAAACTATGCCGGGGCCTTTGACGGCCGCCTTGCCTTTGGCACGCGCCCGGCACTTTTGATCGTTGATTTTGTAATGGCCTATCTGGATCCTGCCTCGCCCCTTTATGCGGGTGTCGAAGAGGCGCTGGCCAGCAATGAGCGGCTGTTGGCGGCTGCGCGCTCTGCGGATATTCCGGTGATCTTCACCAATGTGGAATATGAACCCGGTGGCGCCAATGGCGGCCTCTTCTACAAGAAGATCCCGGCTCTCAAAGCCTTTGACAAGGGATCTGAACTGGGCCGCTTTCCGCCCAGCCTAACCCCTGCCCCGTCTGATCTGGTTGTGACGAAGCAATATGCCTCTGCCTTTTTCGGGACAGCGCTTGCGACCAAGTTATCCGCCCTTGGGGTCGACACGCTGTTGATCACGGGGCTGTCGACATCGGGCTGCGTTCGGGCGACCGCCTTGGATGCCTTGCAAAGCGGCTTTGCCCCTTTTGTCATCAGCGACGCCTGTGGCGATCGGCATAGCGACCCGCACACTGCCAATCTTTTCGACTTGCAGGCCAAATATGCCGAAGTCATTTCAGAGGCAGAGGCGCTCAATCATCTGGCTGATCTGACCAAATAGCGATTAGTCGTTTTCGTCATTGTGCCTGTGCCCGGGCCGGGACATATCATGATGTTTTGAGACAGGGCACTGACATATGGTCCGTAGAATCTTGCTTGGCGTCGCCGCCATCATTGGCTTGGCGGCCCTCTACCTCATCTGGACACCCGCCAAATCCAGCCGCCCCGCTCCCGTGCCTGCAACCGCTCCGAGCCTCAAAATTGCGCCGACCAGCGACGCCCTGAGCTTTGCCCGGCTCGGCAAACAGACCATCGCCGTCAGCAGCTGCACAAATGGCCGGATCACGGGCTTGCCCATTGGCCATTCGGGCGAAGATGCCATTCGCCTCATCAACCGGCTTGGCTATGACGGGGTCCGCGCGCTCATCGCAGCGGGTGGCACCCCGATCACCGCAAATGTTGCGGATTTGGCTGTGCCCGTCGATTTGCGCGATCAGCATATTGCCGCCGGAACCAATTACCGCGAACATGCCGAAGAAGCGACGGTGGATGGCGGGCCATTTCTCTTTGCCAAATATGTGACCCCCACATCCTCGCGTGCCACCGTGGCGGTCGGAGATGCGCTCCTCGATTATGAGGTGGAGCTGTGTCTGGTGCCCCTCATCGCAGCGCGGACGGATCAGGCCGCGACGGGTGGGTTGATACTCTGCAACGATGTGACCGACCGGGCCACATTGATGCGCAATATCGATCCGGAGCATCCCGAATCTGGCAAAGGCTTTACGAGCGGCAAAAGCGCGCCCGGCTATCTGCCGGTGGGCGAATTGTTCATCGTGCCGCGCGATCTGGATCGCTTTGTGTCGAGCGTAACGCTCCAACTCTCCGTCAATGGGCAAGAGCGTCAACGCACCGAGGCTAAGATGTGGATTTGGGATTTGACCCGCATTCTGGTCGAGGCAGGGGCATTGCGGGGCCGTGAATGGGCCTATTGGGGCGGCACCGCCCGACTGCCCTTTGACGCGGACGGCAAAGTCCCCGCTCGCACCCTGATTTTGGCCGGCACGCCGGGCGGCACAGTCTTCGCCGGGATTGATGCGCGATCCATCGGCCGTGGGCTTGTGAAATGGCTGGCAGGTGGCTGGGGTACACCCTTTACGACGCACGTCATTGAGAGCCACATTGCCCTTGCAAAGCAGCAGAAGCGCTATCTCCAGCCCGGAGACCGGGTGACCATCCAAGTCGATCGACTGGGATCATTGGACACGCGCATCGTCAAATAAGGATCGGGTGGGAGAAACTCTCAAAAACCACTTTAAAACCAAGGTGGTGAGCCGTGCTGGATTCGAACCAGCGACCTACTGATTAAAAGTCAGTTGCTCTACCGACTGAGCTAACGGCCCGACCTTGGGGGGTGTCCCTATGCGGCGGGACGCTTCTGGTCAAGGCGTGCCTTTAGATGGTATATTGTAAATCCACTTCGAGGGTCGCGCCAATGGCCCGCAATGCGCGCCAACGGGTCGAGTACAAAGCGCCTATGGGCAAACTCCAAGTGAGGAATGCACAGGCCCGGCCCCACAAAAGCGCCCTCTGACCAGAGCAATATATCGAGATCCAGCACGCGCGCGCGCCATCTTTGTCCACCCATGCGACGGCCAAAGGCGGCCTCAATCAATTTTAAGTGCGCCAGCAGCTCCAGCGGCTCCAGCGCGGTGTCAATCAGCGCGGCGGCATTGGCATAAGTGCGTAGGGACGGGCCAATGGGGGCAGATCGGATAATGGGGGAAAGAGCAATCAACCGAGTCGGCCCGGTCGAGAGCTCGGCACAGGCGGCCCGCAGCACAGCCTCTGGCCGCCCGAACCGGGCGTGCGGCTGATTTGATCCCAAAGCAATGGCATAGCTTGTGCGCATGGCCCCATCCGCTTAAGCGAGCCGGGTGACCATGAACAGCCCCCAGATCTCCAGCGCCCTTCCCGCAATAGAGCCAGCCCATGACTGCGCTCTATGCCCGCGGCTCGCTGCCTTTCGTCAAACCTGCCATTCAGAATTCCCGAATTTCTGGAATGCGCCCGTCCCGGCCTTTGGCGATCCCGATGCCTGGCTCGCCATTGTGGGCCTGGCCCCCGGTAAACATGGCGCAAACCGCACCGGTCGGCCCTTTACGGGCGATCCCTCGGGCGAAATGCTCTTTGCAGGGCTCAGAGATTTTGACCTGATCACTTGTGATCCGCCGGAATATACGCGCCATTTATTCGGCGGCTTTCGCGATGATGGGGCCAGCCTCAAGGGTGTGATGATCCTCAACGCGGTCAAATGCGTGCCGCCCGAAAATAAGCCGACGCCCGAAGAACTGCGCACCTGCCGACCCTATTTGGAAAGCGCCTTGGCAGCCCTACCAAAGCTGACCACGATCATCGCGCTCGGCCAAGTCGCTCATCAATCGGTGGTGAAAGCCTGTGGGGAGAAACTGCCCAAGCGCCGCTTTGCCCATGGCGCGGTCCACCATCTGCTCGATGGCCGCCGCCTGATCGATAGCTATCACACATCGCGCTACAACCAGAATACCGGGCGGATGAACGCCGAGATGCTGAACGAGGTCTTTGCGCTGGCGCTGGACGTTCCCGCTTAAATATCCTCGGCAATCCGCCCGTAAAGTTGCGGGCGACGGTCGCGAAAGAAGCCGAAGGTGGCGCGGTGTTTGCGCACCGTGTCCAGATCAAAGACGGCATCGAGCACGCCTTCGGTGCCATCGCCAAACTCGGCTGCGAAATCGCCGCGCTCATCCGCGATAAAGCTATGCCCGTAAAAGCGCATATCGCCCTCTGTGCCGACACGATTGGCGGCAACCACGGGCACAACATTGGAGACGGCATGGCCGATCATCGCGCGCCGCCACAGGCGGGACGTGTCGAGATCTTCGGCCTCTGGCTCATCGCCAATCGCCGTTGGAAAGAAGAGGATGTCCGCACCCATCAGCATCATCGCGCGCGCCGTTTCGGGATACCATTGATCCCAGCATATGCCGATGCCCACCACGCCATAGCGCGTCGGCCAAACGCGAAAGCCGGTATTGCCCGGGCGGAAATAGAATTTCTCATTATAGCCGGGGCCATCAGGAATATGGCTTTTACGATAAATGCCCATCACCTCACCCTGATCATCGATCATGGCGAGACTATTGTAAAAATGCTGGCCGTCGCGTTCGAAAAAGCTGGTTGGGATATAGACGCCCAACTCCTTGGCGAGCTTTTGCATCGCCAGCACCGCCTTGTGGCTACCAACTGGAGCCGCGCGATTGAAAAAGCTCTCATTCTGCACCTTGCAGAAATAATGCCCCTCAAACAATTCGGACGGCAGGATGACCTTTGCGCCCCGCCCGGCCGCTTCCCGCACCAATGCTGCGACGCGGTCGATATTGGTGTCGATATCGTCCGAGAAAGACTGTTGCAGAGCGGCGACGTGCATTTGGGTCATGATGCTGCCCCTATAGAGCGAAATCGGCTCAGATGAAAAGCTCTGACCCCGGATCAGCGCACCTTGGCAAAAAAGGCATCCATATCCTCAACCACTGGGGCTTTATCTCGAAAGGGTCGGGCCAGCGCCATCACAATGTCGCTATGGCCCAGCCCTTCATAGAGCATGGCCTGCGCCTGTGCCCGGGCGCGGGTTTGCGCGGCGGCCAGTGCTTTGCTGTTGCGGGGCTTCACAGTGGTATCCGCACTGCCTGTGAGCAAGAGCATGGGCGCTGCATCGCCGCGGGCATAGGTGATGGGCTGGCTCGGCTTTGGATCGGGCATTTGCCCAAAGGCGGCCTTGGACGCATCCGACGTGAAGGGCAGAAAATCATAAGGCCCGGCAAGTCCCGCAAAGCTGCGAATGCTGTTGGCGGGCGCGCCAGACTGGTGCAGCCATCGGGAATCGAGTGTCAACAGGGCCGCAATATGCGCGCCAGCCGAATGTCCGGTCAGATGTATCCGATTCGGATTGCCACCAAAGCGCGCAATCTCCCGCTGCACCCAGGTGACGGCGGCAGCCCCATCTTCAACAAAGCCGGGATAGCGCACCTCCGGCACCAGCCGATAATCCGGGATCACAACGATATAACCGCGCTCTGCCAAGGCGCGGCCCGCAAAGCCATAAAGTTCCCGGTCGCCGCTGTTCCAGCTTCCGCCATAAAAGAATATCACCACATCGCGCGGCTTATCCGACGCAGTTACGGGTGCCCAGATATCCAGCTTTTGGCGCGGCTGCGGGCCAAAGCTGACCCCGCTTGCAACCGCACGCACAGGCGCATTGACCGACAGAACAGCGTCCACGCTGTTCAGCAGCCCAACCTGGCTCCATTTGCTGGCATATCCCAAGGCCCCAAAAGCCAGCCCAAGCGCGATCAGCGCAATCATGATCTTCCCCATAAAGGCTTCATCGCACGCGCTTGACGTTTACGGCAAGTGCGTTGACGATGGGCCAAACAAAAGAGGGTGTTATGAGCTGGGAAAAAGAAGTCGAAGAGCTGAAGCGGCGGCAGAAGCTCGCCGAAGCCATGGGCGGGCCGGAAAAGCTCAAGCGGCAGAAGGATGGCGGCAAGCTGAATGTGCGGGAACGCATAGCCGCCCTGCTCGATAAAGGCTCCTTTCGCGAAGTCGGGAAGCTGGGCGGCGTCGGGCACTATGATGCCAAGGGCAATCTGACGGGCTTTGTGCCCGCGAACATCCTTTTTGGACGGGGCCGGATTGAGGGCCGCCCCATTGTGGTGCAGGCCGATGACTTTACCGTGCGTGGTGGGGCGGCCGACGCCTCACTCCATGGCAAGCTCATCCAATCCGAAAAGCTGGCGAATGAATATCGGCTGCCGCTTGTGCGCCTGATTGAGGGCACGGGCGGCGGTGGTTCCGTCAAGACGCTGGAGACAATGGGCTTTACCTATGTGCCCGAAGTGCCGGGGTGGGAACTGATGGTCGATAATCTGTCGACCGTGCCGGTTGTGGCGCTGGGTCTCGGCCCGGTGGCAGGATTAGGGGCCGGGCGGCAGGTGATGGCGCATTATTCGGTATTGGTAAAAGGCTTGGCGCAAATGTTCGTCGCTGGCCCGCCTGTGGTCGCCGCCGTGGGGGAAAATCGCACCAAAGAAGATTTGGGTGGGTCCACCATCCACGCCAAAAATGGCGCAATTGATGATGAAGCCGAGAGCGAAGCCGATGCCTTTGCCAAGGCCCGGCGCTTCCTCTCTTATCTCCCCTCCTCTGTCCATGACCTGCCAACCCGCAAACCGCCCACGGACAAGCCGGATCGGCGCGATCCCGCCTTGATCGACGCCGTGCCGCGCGACAGCCGCCACCTCTATAAAATCCGCCCCATTATTGAGGCGGTGGTCGATCAGGACAGCTTCTTTGAAATTGGCCGCCAACATGGAACGAGCGTGGTCACGGGCTTTGCCCGACTGGATGGCTATCCAGTCGCGATCCTCGCCTCTGACCCAATGGTCCTTGGCGGCCTGTGGACGGCGGCGAGCGCGCGCAAGCTGGAACGCTTTGTCGATCTGGCCGATACCTTCCATCTGCCGCTCATCCATCTGGTCGATGTCCCCGGCTTCCTGATCGGCCGTAAGGCAGAGGATGAGGCGACCATCCGCTTTGGCAGCCGCGCAATGATGGCCATGTATCAGGCCAAAGTGCCCACCTGCGCCGTCATCCTGCGCAAGGCCTATGGCATGGCGGGCAGCGCCCACGCCAACCTCTCGCGCCACAAATGGCGCTATGCTTGGCCCTCGGGCGATTGGGGGAGCTTGCCTATCTCCGGCGGGCTGGAGGCGGCCTATAAATCCGATCTGGAAGCCAGCGACAATCCCAAGGCGCTGCTCAAGGACATTCAAAAGCGCCTCAATGATGTTCGCAGCCCGTTCCGCACGGCCGAGAAATTCGGGATCGAAGATATTATCGACCCGCGCGACACCCGGCCCCTACTCTGCGAGTTTGTGGAGCACGCCTATCGCGTGTTGGAACCGGGGCCAGTGGTGAAGGGGTGGCGGTGTTGAGGGGCCTATAGCCGCGGCACCTGCTGACTGATGCAGTGGAAGCTGCCGCCGCCGGTCAGAATATGGGTGGCAGGTAGGCCCACTGTCTTGCGGTCTGGAAAGAGCTTGGCAATGGCGGCAACCGCTTTGTCATCGCTCGGCCCGCCATAGGTTGGCACCACGACCGTCGCGTTGCCGATATAGAAATTCATATGGCTGGCGGGGATTGGCTCTCCATCCTCATCCATATGCAGGCCAGCAGAGGGGATGTGCACAATCTCCACCGGCCAATCCTGCGCGCGCGACAGGGCATCGGCATAGATGGCGGCATTGGGATCATTATCGCCAAAGGCGTCGGGGAGGGCCAAAACGCCGGGAGCCACAAAGCGGGCGAGGTTATCGACATGGCCATCCGTATGATCATTGCGCAAGCCAACGCCGAGCCAGAGGATGTGTGACAGGCCGAGATCCGCCGAGAGCTTGTCCTCAATCTCCCGCCGCGACAATTTCGGGTTGCGATTGGGGTTGAGCAGGCACTGTCCGGTTGTCACGCAGAGGCCCGCGCCATCGACATCAATTGCGCCCCCTTCCAGCACCCAATCGCGGGTCTGGCGATCAAGACCCACCTTGGCACACAAGACGCGGGCAAGATCATCATCCAAGGGGGAAGGATATTTCCCACCCCACCCATTGCCGAGATAATCGAGCGCCAAGGGCTTGCCGTGATCGGCAACAAGGATTGGCCCTGTGTCGCGCAGCCAAATATCGAAAAAAGGCGCCGCCACAATGTCCACGCCGGGTGCTGCGAGCCGCCGCGCCGCCGCTTCCGCCGCGTCATTGGCGCAGACCAGACGCACCGTCTCCCCCGCGCCATCCGCATGGACGGCATTGGCAAAGGCCGCGACTTCCGCTTGCGCGCCCTCTAAATCTTCGAGCCACAAGTCGGCCGCGCTTGGAAAGCCGATCCAGACGCTGTCATGCAGCGCCCATTCAGGGGGTTGGATACGGGCCATGGAATCTCCAAAGAATATGCTGCGCCCCTGATGTCAAAGCGGGGCGGCGGCGACAACGAAAAAGGGCGGCCCCGAATGACCGCCCTTGCGAAATTGGGTCT
>VFQS010004259.1_pt1 | contig 10481 bp, 9 predicted proteins | sample 3512361 | NCBI WGS metagenome assembly VFQS01 (sample SAMN10412375, study PRJNA504923) | tailings metagenome | isolation source: Relicate 1 Philex TSF3 active mining | place: Philippines | reverse complement strand
TAACTTGGAGTAGGGATACCAGTCCCTAGGAGCATGTTGTTCAAAGTGGCCATAAGTCTCTTCGCTCAACAAGTCATCCCTGTTCCCATATACCTCTCCTGTTGACATAAACACAAACTTTTCTGTTGACTCACTTATCAAATTCACGAGACAATTTGAATTGATGCAAACAAGTGTTTCAAGATCGCGGTATTGTGTGGGCGATGCAGGTGAAGAGAGGTGAAATATCACTTGAAATTTTCCAGTGGTAGATAAATCATTCAAAGCATCAGAGGCCAAACTTACATTTCCATAGCCGCTTAGCCTGTTTTTAATTTCTGGCCGGATTGTCCGACCAGTAATCTTCAACTCCTCAAATCTAATTCCCTGCAATTGCGATCCTCTAATAATTGCTTCTGCAAGATATGAACCGACCATGCCTGTGCCGCCTGTAATCAGTATTCTCTTGCCAGAAAACTTTGAAAAGTCTATTTGTGAGCAGATTAAATCCAAACTTTTATTATCGATTAAATTACGAACCATTTTTCTCCTGAGTACTAAACTATCTCGGAGATAAAGTAATGTGGACGGTTTTTCACCTCAGTGTAAATGAGCGACAAGTACTGAGCTATTAATCCTAAACATAAGAATATGAGGCTGAGGCCTAATAAAGTGACTCCCAGAATTGTGCCAAATCCAGCAAACGGCACACCGACTGCAATCCACAAAATAGAACAAATCACCGTTGCAAGAAATGAGAAAATTGAAAATATGATACTGAATATTCCCACAGCGTCTAATAGGTAAATAGAATTGGAGAGTATCCCTTTTACTCCTAGAGTTAGAGCGTAAAACAAATTAGTTTTTGACTTTCCCTTCGTTCTCGCGACTCTTGGTATTTCTACCGCCACTGTTCTAAAACCTGGATACATGGCCATTGCCCTAAGGAATCTGGTGCTCTCTGTCATCTGCAAAAGAGCCTCTCTAAATTTACGTGAAAACAATCTAAAATCGCCAGCATTGGGAACGACACTGCCTCTCGAGAATTTCTTGGCTAATGCGTAGAAAATCCTTGTGTTAATTCTTCTAATCGGTTCTCAACAACTTGGTACACATGTTCGGCCCCGAGTTCAAACTGTGCGAGCAGAATCTTCAAGTATCGGGGGTGATCCTGAAGATCGCTTGCCATCACAATAGTTACTTCCGCGTCCGATTCACGAAGAACGGCCTCGATGGCATTTTCAAAACCAAAATTCTTGGCCATCCTAAAACCAGAGACATTCTGATTACTTCGAGTAAGTTCTTGAATAGATTCCCAAGTATCGTCTGTTGATCCGTTATCGGCTATAAGCAACCGCCAGTTATATTTGGTGTTGTTTAAATGCCTGCTCAGTTACTCATAAAAAGTATTAATGTTGGACGATTCATTTAAAGCGGAAGAGACTATGTCTAGAGATATCGTTTTAGCTTCCATAGTTAATTATCCTTTAGCTCGCTTGTTTTCCTCAATTAATTTACTCTCTATGGGTTACTTGGCGAGCCAAGGGGGTTGATCTAATTGAGCAAGTTTCTCTAAGTCATGTTTTTCACGCAGAGTGTCCATTGGTTGCCAAAATCCGTCATGGTGGTAGGCAACTAGCTCTTTTTCAGTAACCAGCCGCGGAATAGCGCCAGATTCAAAAGGCTCCGAAAGGTCATGGATATAGGAAGATACAACGGGTTCCAATACAAAAAATCCACCATTAATCCAACCTGAATCCGCTTGATTCTTTTCTCCAAACCTAGTCACCAGGCCATTCTGGGATTCAAGTACACCAAAACGCGCAGGGGGTCTAACCGCAGTAACTGTCGCTCGCTTTCCTTGGTGATTGTGAAAATCCAATAGCGAGGAAAGATCTATGTTGCCTAGCCCGTCACCATATGTTGCAAGCACTCTCTCGCCCGGGACTAATTTCATGCATTCTAAAATTCGCCCGCCCGTCTGTGTGTTAAGACCGGTATCAACTGCCGTGATATTCCAAGGTTCTTTCACCGTTCCAACCCAGTCCTTAATTACCTCAGACTTGTAACCAGTGGCAACAATGAAATCTGAAAAACCCTGAGCTGCAAAAATGGACATGAGGTGCCACAACATAGGCTTGCCGGAAATATCAACCATTGGCTTTGGCTTGTCAGAAGTCTCTTCTGAAATTCTGGTTCCAAGTCCACCGGCAAGAATTATCACCTTCATGCATTTCCCCCATCCATAATAGTCTCAGCACGATCCGCCAGGTCAAAATAAGTGGCAGCTACCATATTGATGATTATCCTCGCATTCGCCCGTAGATTATTCTATTTAGCCACACGGGCATTGATGTTTTAATCCTTCTAAATATTCGAATCAAGTTGTATTCGAATGGAGAAACTGCCCCGTGAAAAACTTCAGACTTTTTTAGAAGCTCCTCGGCCTCTAGAATGAATTTATCTTCAATTTCGCGTTTAGACGTTAAAGCGTTGCACTCAAATTTAACAAATTTTTCGCCCGACTCGGAATGCCTGCAACCTACGATAATGGATGGATATTCTCCAGAATTAGAATGGTAGTGAGCCAACACCATTCGTAATTCAGGACATATTCCCTTTGCGAACTTGAGATTGAAGTTCGCTTTATCGTCTGAAACTAGATTATCTGTCAAATTTAACCCCAGATACCTCAGTTGATTTTCAGTGATTAAAACATCATGCGCCAATGCATTCACGAAGAACGATGTTAGCTTTACAGCTCGTTCCTTACTTAAATGTTCAACTCTTCTTGTGATGAGAGAAACCAACTCGCTAGTGAATTTCAAGTCACCGTAAATTGGAGGGTACTTTATTAATAGATTTAGGAATTCAACTAATTCACTAGATTTACGAATGTTAATCCAGTCAGCGAATTCCTTACCGTTAACAAAATTTCCAAGGTGCATCAAGGCCTCAAGATTCTTGCGTGAAAGGGAAGCAACAGAACTTTCTTGACCCTCATGGACGCGATAGTTGACTAATACCTCGCGCGAGACTTGTACTCTTGTGGTAAATACTAAATAAATTCCTACCCACCAATCCAGAACATACCGGGAATCAGGAATCTGTTTAGGTAGGTTAGAGACTTGAATAATCAAACCTGGCCACAAGAATGGACACTCACTAAATGCCTGGGCAGTGGATTCGGCGAGTGATAGTTCTGGGTTGAAGGAAGGTTTCCGTGCAATACCTAAACTTGAACCCGTTGGCCCAATTAAATCCAACTGTGTTGCAATAGCACCAAAGTCCGAATGAGATTTCTCAAAAGCATCCCAATGGTCCAGAAAATAATGATTGAGAACGTCATCATCGCTCGGGAAAGATATCCATTTTGTTTTTACATCCAAAATACTTTGCCAGAATCGTGATAAACGAGCATCATTATCTTGATGCTTTTGGAGTGTCACCTTCGCAGGATATTTTCGAGACCATTCCTCAAAATGAATGGCAATCTTTTCTTGTACCCCATTCAAAATGACTAAAACTTGAACTCGATCATTCTTTAGACAACGTTCTAGAGAATCAAGTAACGAACCTAAATACTCAGGTCGCCCTTTAGTGATCAAACATAGTGTTAAATCACTCATCTAACTCACCAAATTGCTCAGATATGGTGTTAGCACACTGCGCGAAGACGACACGTTTGTCCCATCGAGAAATGAAATTTTCAGACGAGACATAATCAGCAATTTTTTCAAGGATTCTTTTAACCTCGTAATCTGACAACTGCTCAAGAGCTGGAATCAAATCTTTTGGCTTTTTGGGTAATTCTAAAAATAGATCTTTGGGCATTACTTCAGACGGAATTTTCGGTCCTCGATAAATAGGGATACACCCATTTACTAGCGAATCAATTAACTTTTCGCTAATGTAAGAGTCGTCATTCTCTATCACAAGAGAAAATTTCGAAGATCGAAGAATTTGTTGCTTATCTGATATCGCCCCTCGTGAAGTATTAAATCTCCAATGCAGATTCCCATAAATATGCATCAAATTCGGAATGAAACTGTTTCTTAGAGAAAAGACCAGAATTGAAAGGCGCAATCGAATTTTAGATTTCAGAGAGGAGTTCCAGTAATTACCGAAAACAAAGAACTTCTCTGCTTCGAGTTCGCGAGCATACTCTCTTCTTAAAGTATAATTTTCCGATTTAACAGGGCTAACCTTGTTGGCATTAATCATTGAAAGAAAATACTTTCGATTAGTCCAATCTTGGAAATCGAAAGCGCGTTCTTTTACTGCTTGATTTACTACACCCGCCAAGTCGGATATTTCCTGTGTTGGGCTTAACGGATTTGGAATTGCCTCATATGGCCAAGGAATAAAACCAACACCATTCTCAATAAACTTGAAGCTCCCTGGCGCCAAAACAAGTGAATAGCGGTCGAGAGAGTCAGATTTATACTGAGATGGGTAAACCGCGGGAGGCTCGAGCAAGATCAGGACTGCTCTTTCTGAAATTCCACCAGAAGCTATATATCTTCCATATTGAATTGGGTTGTGATTTATAGAAACAAATAGATCCGCAGGAAAATCCTCCACCAAGGCGAAGCCCTTCCGGGAGAGAGCGTTGACTAGATACGAAAATTGGGAGGCGACCGATGAGGGAGAGCTTGCTGTACCGGATAAGTAATACGTTGGGCTCATGGACCAATCCTACAATCTGCGATTGAATCTGACCTGAAGTTGGGATTGAAACATTAACAATCCTTTAGACTCTTCTGGTGACAGATAATAAATACACTTCAAATCCAAAATTGCTGGTCTACATACCTTGTCACAAAGACTTCGAAATGGCATTTATCAATGCAAGGAAAATTGCCAACCAGGTAATCAACAATGAACCTAAATCTCTTGACGTGCAGATTGTAATTTCAATCAATGGAGTCGAGAATTTTCGGCACCAACAGGACATTCCATTTACCCAGATCAGCTACATGCAAACTGTCTTGGGAGCAGATGCCAATATAGCCAAAGGATTTGTAACTGCATTAGAAATCCAACCAGACTATCTTTGGATTCTCAGTGCTAATGAAGATCTTGTCGAAAATGCAATCAGCAATTTATCGAAGATGATTCAGCAAAATTTAGATACGGACCTTTTTATAACAAATGCCGCAGGAAGACACGGGGACCTAAGTCTATCAAGTGTTTTCTTGGATGTACCCCCTAACCTTGCTTTGGGATTGATAAGTGGAGTCATCTATAAATTTAGTTCAACTAAAAATTCTTTCCTACAGTCAACACTTTTTAGTTGGACTGGCTGGGGGCATCTAAGCGTAATTCAAAATTACTTGAGTTCAAATACAACTAATCGGTTAATCGAATTCCCTGATTCATTTCTTTACGAAAAGCCCTATACATTTACGCCGCTTGCAGGCAAGAATCAAAGCGAAAGAGAAATAGTAAAGAATCTATATGCCCACAGCTTTTTCGGATTGCCCGTCCTCGCATTCTGCATGCTTCAAAACGACCTTTCTTCACTAAAGAGATATCAAGCAATGTGGTTGAGATTAAATTGGTACAAATTAAATTCATTCTCGAAGAAAGCAACCTTTGGAGATGAAATGAGATTGCAACGAAGCATTTGGATAAGAGCCATCAGCAAACAATCCTTCAAGAAGTTTATTCGCATGAGGGTACTTTATTTTCTCAGCAGCTGGGTGCCTACGAGTAAGTTAGAGAACAATCGACTAGCCGCGTGGCTTCTGGAATTTTATAAACGGTTCGCCTAATGCTATCTGGTTCTAAATCAATCTTATTTGTCATTAACGCAATTTCTGGCGGTGGTGCTGAGATAGCGACAATGGATATTTTTTCAGAACTGCAAAAGAAAGGGCTGCCGGTAAGAGTCTGCGCACTAAATGGCACTGCCTTATCTAAACAGCAAGGGACTTATGTCCTTTCTCGTCAATGGAAGGCAGGAATAATTAAGACACTAGGTAATTATTTTGCATTTCGACAGCTAGTTCGAAAATTACAACCCGGAATAATTGTTGCGAATTGCGAATTGCCAGAACTCTACGTGGCCTTAGCATCTCCGCGAAACGCCAAATTAATTTGTGTAGAACACACTTCAAATCCATGGGCAGGGCGAAGAGCACTTGGGATCGTTGTACGAAACATCCTCAATCTGAAAAAGGCAAAATGGGTAACGGTAAGTTCTGACTCAATGAGTATTTGGCAAGGAGTTGGGACCCCGCTTTTTATTGCGAATCCAATATCCTTTCCGGCAGAAGAGACATTCGAGGGACTCGAGCCAACGGAGTTAGTTTTTATTGGAAGACTGCGCCCGGAGAAGAGACCGGATTGGCTAATTTCTGCAGCGATTAAAGCTGAACTAAGAGTCGATATTTTTGGCGATGGAAATCTAAAAGAAATCCTCCAAGAGAGATTTTCGGATTTTTCAAATCTGAGATTTCATGGATTTGTCTCAAAGCCATGGCGGTATGTTTCGCGTGATTCCCTAGTGGTTGTTCCCTCAGAGTACGAAGGAGATGGGATGGTTGTGGCTGAAGCCATCCTCAGGGGCCATGCAGTCCTACTCGCTGATAACTCAGATTTACGTCGATTTAGGCTTCCTGATGAGAATTACTTCTTTGATCAGGATGAACTGCAGTTAAAACTAGTGGGTTGGAAGAAATCAGATAGAAAATTATTTCATGTACCTGATCCAGTGATGAAGTCGTTATACACAGCCAGGGATATCAATACTATTGTTAATCAGTGGGAAAATATATTGACTGAATAACGCTTCAGAACTTTAGCTAAGGGATACCTAGATGTTTGGCGATAAAGAATTGTTCTCGATTGCAAAAATCTTTTACCAATCTATAAACAGACGCGAGAAGATTAGATTAATTCTTCTCATCGTAACCCAAATCCTCATCAACCTTGTTGATCTTGTAGGGGTCGCATTTCTGGGTCTCGTGGGTGCAATCACGATTTCAGGCATTCAATCACAAAAGCCTTCTTCGAGCATACTTAATATTCTTGAACCGCTAGGCATCGACAGACAGCCTTTCCAAAACCAAGTTTCAATCCTTGCAATTGCGGCTACCGTGATGTTGGTCTTAAGAACAGTCATCTCACTATGGCTTACCCGAAAAACATTTGCCTATTTTGCCCGAAAGTCCATCGAATTCTCGCAGGGAATCCTTAACAATATTTTTAGAAAAGGGATAGAAAATGTCAGACTTACAAGTTCTCAAGAACTAATCTATTCAACAACAACTGGTTGTGATATTTTGATGATTGGAGTATTTGCGCAAACAACGGTATTGATTTCCGATGTGACGCTTCTACTTCTAATGGGAGCTGGCGTAGCGGTACTTCAGCCAGCTACCGCTGCAATCTCATTTATAATTTTCGGTTCGGCAGCTGCATATATGCATTTGGTGCTCAATCGAAAATCCAAGCGCCTAGGTCAAATAGGCTCAAGTCAAGCGGTAATAAACGGTAAAAAAATTCAGGAACTGTTCTCTTCATATCGTGAAATATACATTTCAAACAAAGCTGCTAATTTCATTTCAGAAATTAGCAAGTTCCGACGGATTTCAACAGAGAATCAAGCCGAGGTCAACTACTTACCAATCCTTAACAAGTATTTTCTGGAGACAACTTTATTGGTTGGTGCTCTTTCGGTCTCCGCAGTCGAGTTCGCATTAAACGACGCGCGTTCAGCAGTCTCAGGGCTTGCGGTATTTCTTGCTGCTGGATCTCGACTCGCTCCTGCGCTTCTTCGTGTTCAACAAAACATGCTAAACATTAGGAATAGTTTAGGTGGAGCCCGTCCGTCGATATCTCGAATTGAAGAAATGCATGGAAATGTAGTCAATAATTCTGAGGGGTTAAGTGGAGTGGGAGAACCTCTCGAAATCCCAGATGTGGTTTTCAAAGACGTCTCTTTCTCCTACGAAGATAGTCGTGATGCCGTGATCAAAGAGATGAATGTTCTAATTGAATCCGGAACGACCGTTGCGATAACGGGACCCTCTGGTTCAGGAAAAACTACCTTTGTTGACTTGATGTTGGGAATATTAAGCCCAACCGAAGGTGAGGTTCTTATTTCTGGGATGAATCCCCGTCTAGCAATTGGTTCATCAATTCTTAATGCTGCTTATGTACCGCAAGAAGTCCATTTAATATCTGCCACCCTGTTAGAGAACATAGCGCTGGGAATCCCAACAGAAGAAATTGATTTAGTCCGAATAAAAGAAGTAATTGAAATTTCCTTGCTAACCGAAGTGACAGAATCTCTTGCGGAAGGATTAAATACAAAAATAGGAGAAGAAGGCGTTTTGTTGAGTGGTGGACAGAAACAAAGAATTGGCATCGCCAGAGCGTTGTATCAAAGCCCTAAACTCATTGCTTTCGATGAACCAACATCTGCCTTAGACGGAGAAGCAGAAGGTTTTATTGCTGCAACTATTGAAGCTTTACATGGCACCGCGACAATAGTCGTCATCGCCCACAGATTAAATACATTGAAGAATGTTGACAAAGTAATCTACCTCGAAAATGGAAAACTAGTGGCAGAAGGCAAATTTGAAGAGGTTAGAAATCAAGTGGTCAATTTTGACCAAAATGCTACTTCGGCGGGGATGTAAGAGGAACTACTTCTTAAAGTAAATTGGATGGGACGGGCCTAGAAACTTTGGAATATAAGTGTTAACACCAGAGATCGACCAGTTTAAGGAGTTTTTGCCTTGGGTATTTGAAGGAAGGTAGGCGGAACCGCCATGGCCCACCACGCAAACACTCGCAAGCTGTGAGACTTGACTCCAGGAACCTACGAATACTTTTGCCCCAGCCATAGATCTCAAGTCCTCCCAAATCCCAGATCTACTTTTCTGAATGTCTGCAGTTATGCCAACTTCTGAAAGCAGACCTTGTGCAACTTCCGGTTCATCCGAAAGTACCAAAATTGGAGAAGAGACCAGATTCAGCTGAGATAACAATTTGTAGATTGTCTGTGGGTCCAGGATTCCATCGGAACCGACTACGCCAGGATGGGTAAATCTTGCTCGTTTGTCTCCAATCCGATAATGAATAACAACATCATATTTTGAGTCTAAATCTTCATTTAAATCAAAGGGCGAATCAAACCCAGCTTTCTTAAAGCGTGCATGCAAATTATGGAATACCGCATCATCAAGAACGGGAATAAAACCTCCCGAAATAATGCGTGTTGATTTCTTGACAGTCCTAAGTCTTGCAAACGAGGAATTAATGGGAACCTCACCGCGGAGAGCGAGCAGGTATCGATCTAGTTTAAGTCTCCTAATTGTGGCGTAGACTTTTTCCAAATTGAGCGATTGCGAATTTATGGGATGAGTTTCAACAATCTTTCCTACTTGTGCTGTTTGATTATTCTGTAAGTGACCTATCGTCAACTTTAAGGTATTGCCAATTTCCTCCACAGACAAGGCGCCTTCAATTTCGAGTGGCCAGTAAGTACCGGTTCCATAGGGATAGTAGTCAAATACAAATGGTCTCTTATCACGTTGAGTCACGTAAATGGCATCCATTAATGCAAGTGTTTGTGCGGCAGCGCCACCCGCACACTTAACAATTAAAGATTGATTCGAGACCATTGTTGACTCATTTCGGGTTACAGTCCACTAACATTTGCACTAATAATTCTAATCTTACGTAACACAATAATACTTGTCGGAGGCTCTATTTTATGGAAAAACTACTGAGAAGACTTATTCCAAAATTGAGACTCTATAATTTTCCGTTGTTGATCAACTTATATGAAAGATATGCCACATTTAGGTACAGGAAAAAATTTGAAACTGAAATTGAATTTCGTGGATGTCGTTTTATCATTGGGAAGGACGTAACTCTTTTCCCAAGTGTATACCTCGGCTCATATGAAAAGCGAGAGCTTGATATTCTTCAAAGTACAACGTTCCCAGAAAATCTGGTTTTCTGGGATATTGGCGCAAACGTTGGACTTTATTCGGTTCTCTTTGGAAAGAGATATCCGAGCGGACAGGTTATCTGTTTTGAACCGAATGTGGATTTACATCCTTTGCTAGTAAACAATTTTGCAGTAAATAGCATTTCTAACTTTGTTATAGAGGGAAAAGCATTATCCAGCTCTTCTGGAACCGGTGAAATGCTTTCAGAGAATTCTCGACCGGGTGCAGGACGAATCAGATTGGAATCTGATCCAGAGGAAACCATAAATAAGTTTGTAATTACAACCGGTGATGAATATATTCGAGATCATCCACTCCTAATTCCAGGATTAATCAAAATAGATGTCGAGGGTCACGAGCCAGAAGTCATTAAAGGAATGTCACAGATTCTGTCATCGTACAGACCTACTCTTACGATCGAGGTATTTAAGTACTTATGGGAATCTGAGCGAGACGCTTTATGGGAAGAAACTCTTACTTTCCTATTCCAGGTTTACGGCGAATCAACACTTGTTACCGACGGAAACTCAA
>VFQS010004257.1_pt1 | contig 10487 bp, 10 predicted proteins | sample 3512361 | NCBI WGS metagenome assembly VFQS01 (sample SAMN10412375, study PRJNA504923) | tailings metagenome | isolation source: Relicate 1 Philex TSF3 active mining | place: Philippines | reverse complement strand
ATCTACATCTTCAAAAACACGTTTTCCCATACACATAAATAATATTTTTTTATTTGATTGTAAGCGACATGTATTCTTCAAGTGTATTCTTCTTCTGAATAACCGGTTTTTCCCGCCTTAACCTCAAATCCATAATAGTCTGTTTATAATCATTATACTTCATATCATTGTTCAACATGTGCGCCTTTTGGCGATGAATATTTACATATTGTGCGACTTCTGTTTGTGGATACATCGACGCCAATGGTGGATACATCAACGTATGATTCGTATCAACCACATAAAAATTCTCTCTATATTTCTCAATTGTGTAAGGCCCCCCGAATTTTTTGAGTAGCCTCGGGGCATCCGCTAAACGAATCTTATGTTTCGTCTTTTCATCTCCATTCATCTCCATATTAAATTTTGACGCCATCAGACAAAGCAATGAATAATATTCCCACTTCTTTGATTGACTCCGAATGTCATGACTCATAAAAATAAAACGACCAGCGCAATTAAATGAACAAAAGACATCCCTACAATAAAAACGACCCCTATAATATCTAACAGGAATACCAATCGGAACAGTCTCAAATCTCTCAGTACAATTAAAGCAACAGCAATCCGTAGATAGGTCCCAGTCCTTCTTAGTCTCTTCCGAAGCAACAATCATCAATATTTTAGCCTTTTTTAAAACCTTGAAATTATTCTTCGATGATTCCTCGAACCCGATATCACGAACATAAACCTCGTCGCTTTCCAATTTTGGAACAGTATCATTTTGACTGACCTCATTCTCTGATGGAACTTCTTCTACCTTATTCTTATCTAAAATCAGAGCAAAATCACTAATCATAGAATTCATAGGTTCATAAGGAGCAGGTTCCTTCAAATTCGGGTCATATTGAAGAATTCCACTGGTATCTATCTTATCATCATTTTCCACAGTTATATTTTCCTCGGTTGGTAAATGGAGAATAATATTATCATCTTCTATTTCTGGAACATCCTCTTTATAAGTGTTAATAACAGTGAAACTCTTATCTTTCGGACGACGACCCCTCTTTTTAGGAGCAACCTCTTCTTCCTCAACCTCTTTCGCCTTCGGTTTCCTTCCTCGCCTCTTTTGCGTAGTCTGATTATCATTCTCTAATTCAACATCTTGTTGTAATTCCATTATTCCATAAGTTGTCCAATTTCTTTAAACTATTTTTGGAAAAAATGAAAGTAAAAAAGCTTAAAATAATTTAACTATTAATATATTATGAGTTGTCAAGAAGGAACAATTACACTCATTTTTGGACCAGCAAATTCCGGAAAGACGAATGAATTACAAAGAAAAATGAATCGCTATTTGATTATGAATAAATCGGTTGTTATAGTTCTTCCAAAAATTGATGAATTACAAAAAGATAATGTTCTGAATAAATATCGCACATTTTTCGTTGAATTCTTAACGGAATCATTAGACGAAGAATCTATTCTTCGGGCTGATGTAATCGCTGTTGATAACCTTCATTTTTTCCAAGATTCAATCTCGGCTATCCTGCTCCTTTGTAATAAATACGGAAAAATTGTAATTTGTGCGGGATTAGATTCAAATAGCGACCGCGAATATTATCCGAATGTTATGAATCTGATTCCAAAATGCGACTCCGCCTACAAACTTACTGGTCTTTGTTCCGTAAAATGCGACAGCTCAAAGGGTATTTTCTCAAAGATAATCGACGGAAAGACACGGACTGTTTCAAGAGAGGCCTATTTAGAAAAGGAATGTGGACTCCTTCACGTAATTACTGGTCCAATGTTTTCAGGGAAAACTACTGAGCTAATTCGTATTACGCGACAGTATCAATCTATTAATAAGAAAATAATGGTTATTAATTACAGTCGGGATACACGATATGATAGTCAAGGAAATATTTCATCACATAACCGCGAAATTCTCAAAAAGACGCTCTCTCTGGAAAATTTAGATTCCCTTTTAACAACTCACTACGACCTCATTCAAGAGGCTGATGTAATCGTTATTGACGAAATCCAATTTTTCCGGAATAGCTTTGATGTAATTCGGGAGTTAGTCGAAAATGAAAATAAGGTGGTTATAGTTTCAGGACTCGATGGAGATTATCTTCAAAATCCATTCGGCGACGTCTGTAAGCTTTCCGCATTTTGCGAATATTTCCTGCGTTTGAATGCGATTTGTCAATTATCCGGAAATTTCTCGGACGCCCATTTTACAAGGAGGCTCGTCAGTTCCGACAAAACGGAATTGATCGGTTCAACTGACAGTTATATAGCTGTTAGTAGAAAGGTATATAATTTACCGGAATATGACTTCCGGAGATTGATGGAAATGAACGAAGAAATTGAGCATCTACAATAAAATAAATATAATTATTATAATTTTACTATGTCCATTTTTCCATTTTTAAGGGTCCGGACTTTATATTTGTGAATCATTGTCTTACGATTTGGATTAACTTTCTGAACTTTTACTTTTCCTGATTTTAGTTGTATAGTAGAGCATACATTTTTTAAAGCGCTAAGGGCGCCAGACGCATTAATAGTATATATCTTTTTATTTGCCAAAACGATATATTTATTCTTCATTCCTCCACTAACAACTCCGGGAACTTTATATGGATTTTCATCTAATGGAACAACTACTGATGGAGCATAAATAAAAGCATCTATTCCACTTGTTGAAGCAGCAAGAAGTGCTGTTGATGATTGTGTAGATTCTACTTGATCTGTCCCTTTCGCCTCTGGGGAAGTTGGAATTGGTGTTATTGCAGTCATATTATTTTAATCATACAAAAATTTCTTCCATATCTTTTGTATATCGCGTTACAACATTCCGATGGGTTATCTCGATTTGATTACCATTTTTCTCAACAATAATCGGATTATCTAACACAATAATTGTTCCAATATAACCATCTATTTTTTTGGTGTCTAAATCCATCATGTAAAAAAGCAAATATTTGGTCCCCATCTCATTATCATAATAATTGAATTCTTTGACTAATTTATTGAAAATCTTATTCGCGACTACTATTTTACTTGAACCAGTATAAAGGCCAGTATTTTGACCCCTAACTGGGTAATCTACAATACAAAACCTTTTTTTAGAAGCATTTGCGCGATTATTTGGACTAATATTGTTATTTATGTTATTTATGTTATTTATGTTATTTATGTTATTATTTTCAACGTTTCCTAAATATAAATTGTTCATAAATTATAATATAATCTTTTTTTAGAATATATTATTCTAAAAACTATAAAATAAGCATTTATTCGGAACCGAGAGCCTTAATTACATTCCTGTATTTCTTAACGACTTCCTTAGTTTTACCAGTCTTCTTGTCCTTAATTTTGAGAACTACTGCCGGAGAGAGCTTAACTCTCTTACCTTCATAATGATAAGTCTTCTTGCTGGAACCCTGAGTAGTCTCCTTAATAGAGAAAGTCATCTTACATTCCCCCTTCATTCCCTGCTTATGACAGAGTTCAGTGAAAGCAGTAGATGCTTTATCAATCGGACCGCGTTTCTGCTCCTTTCCAGTCTTTGTAGTCATGGGGAGCTCATAGCGACCTCCGTCTTCAACGGTCTTTCCATTAACTTTAACAACCTTGAAAAAGCGCGATTCATCCTTGGAAGAGCTTTTTCCTCCAACCTTCTCTGATGATTTTTTAGTATTTAACCTATTAAGCATACCCTCTAGCTTTTTGAGTTCTTCCTTAAAACTATTTGACGATGGCATTTATATTATATTTAATATTTTTATTTTTTATAGACCCGATATAATTTATGTTTATTATCTAAATCACTAACGCTTACTAAATACAATTTATTTTTATGAAATGATTTTTCATTCTCAATCTGTAATTGAAGTTGTTTGAACGCATCCGCTTGATTTTTTGATAATAATTTATATTTCTTAATGGAACCACCAGACTGCTTTTCATAACCATAACCGCTCTCAATTGCTTTTGCTGTGGCTTCATATTGATTTGTTTCTAAATCTGTTTTAATAAATTTGATGGAATTATTCTGGATTATATAACCACTGTAATCATAAAAATCATCTAACCATCCGCGTATTCTCATACATTATTATATATTAATTTTTTTGTTTCTTAAAAAAACACAATTCGTGGTCCGTTATTTTATCCCCATCAAATTTCTTTATTTCTATAAGTTTGAAGTAGTTTTCTATAATTTTTTCCATAATCTTATCTTTTTCTGGGATACTTAGATTGTGCTTATAATGGCGCTTTTTAGTTATCTTACCATCGGCACCATGTAAAGCAAAAATCTCATTATACTGACATACTGTTTTTCCCCTTGTCTCCCACCAACCGTCGTGTGTGAATGTCGGAAAATTTGTTATACTGTGGACGCGATTTTTTGCGTCTTTTCTGAGCAATGACATATTGAGAGGCGCAGGGTCCAAATTATTGCGGTCGAATACGTGAATAATAAGATAACCACTGGGCTTCAACCAAAAATAAAAATTGCTCAATATAGTATTCCAATCATTTACCGAATTATGATAGAGCGTCTCTTTCAAGCACAAAATATAAGAGAATTTCTCGCTTTCGAATAGATTCTCATTCCGGAGGTCCCCCATAATCAATTTTCCAATTGGGTTCCGAACATTGAAAATATCGGCCATTGCCTGACTCCTTTCTAAACCGACTACGGAAAGCCCAGTATTACCTGAATTTATATGCTGATAGTGTTTTCCTGTCCCTGTACCCGCATCCAATATATACGACTTATCCCCTGATTTAACAGGATGGCGCTTTATAAAATCGAGAATCTCCCTCGTTTCTGAAAGAATCGCAGTTTTTTCATCGAAAACTTTATCGAATAATTTCCCGTATAATTTATCAATCATGTCTGTTTTCGCGTCGAGTGGATTGTCAAATTCTTCAAACTCCATCTCTAAACTGCGCCCGTAAATGTATAATAATGTAAGAGTTAATAAAAATACAAATAAAATAATACTAACTATAATCCATAATTTCATATTATTTCATAGAAATAAAAACAACTTAAAGAAAATACGTATCTTATATTTTATAAGATGGATAAGAATTTTGTTGTTCAATCCGGTGGTAGCGCCCCAAATCTGGCCGATTTTCAGGACCAACTTCCCCCAATGACGAACAAGGAATTTGACGAGCATTTACCTACGAACGATGTGAAATTACTCGTTTACCAGCTACTCTCCGAAACTGACAATCAGAATGATGATAAAATGCGACAGCGTAAGAACTTCGCAGATTTGCGTGGAAAATATCAGAAAAAATATGAGGGATTCGCATTCAGATATCCATCTCTTTTTACACTTGTTTTGGAGCAGGGGAAGGCGTTCGACTTATTACAGTTTGAGCAAATGATTGGGATGATTGATAAAGTTCGGAATAAGGAGACTGATGAACATACTGCGTCGAAACAGTTCGGGGAAATTATGGTGGACAAGTTTGTTAAACCGAACCTTCCAAGTCAGTAAAAATTGATGGTAAAGATAAGCAAATTTATAATGATTTTGCTTGTCTCGCACTTTAAGAATGAGTTCTCAACCGAATCATCACAACAAAAAAGGAAACCCTTCGGGGAACCCTGAAAATTCTGCCTCTAAGGGGGTGGTATCTGCAAGACGTCCACCCCGCGCAGCCGCGGGGGGTGGGGCAAATTCGTCCTCTACGGGGGACGACAACAGGTGCCGTCATGGCCTTAACTGCGAAAACGCGCATTGCAAAAATCAGCACCCTTCCAACTGGGTCCGACCAGAAGTGTGCATGTTCGGCCAGGGCTGCACGGAGTTTGGGAAGGGCAACAAATGTCCATTATTTTCGGCAAAATGCGACAAATATCAAAAATGTCCGGATCCTGACTGCAAAAAGAAGCACGACCCAAGGCGGATGGTGCCTGCGCCTGCGCCTGCGCCTGCGTCTGCGCCTGCGCCTGCGCCTGCGTCTGCGCCTGCGTCTGCGCCTGCGTCTGCGCCTCTCGATCTTGGCATCAAGAACTTTCCGTCGCTTTCTGAGAATGTTGTTGACATCCAAGCTCCCCCCCAGACTGGAACTCGATGGGCCAGTATGGTTGGTGGTGGCAGAGAGTTGCCTGAAGAACATCGTTTTTTGGAACAAATCTCGGCCATCGTCGGTACTTTGCCGGACATTTTCCCCAATGACAAAGGTAAGCTTGAAGAGAGACTCAAGGCATCTTCAACTCCACAAGAACTGGTGAGTATCTTGAAGGGCATGTATGATGCCTTCACTGAGTTTTCGGAACACGCTGCGGATGAGCTTGGCAATGAAAGGTCTGATGAGAATAACGAGAATGCCCGGATGGAACTCGTTAGTGTTCTCCTCGAAAATATTTTTGGGAAAGATCATGAAATCCCTAAAGCTCTTCCTGAAAATACGCTTCATTGCGTTGCATTTTTCTTGGGAATCAGTCAAAACTTCTCGCGGGTTTATGATGAGATCTTACCATCTCTTACACACCTTGCTGAAACATTCGAATCTTCCAACTGTGTCTCCTCGACAGCCTTGGTTAAAAGTGTATCAGATGTTCACCATGCGATGCGCCAACTGCAGGTAATCCAGAAGAAAATCAGTGAGACGGATGTTCATCAGTCAGGCGTTTTAACGAACATGATTCAGATGCTTTCGTCCATCGCTTCGTCAAACATTTCCTCAACGTCATGGTGTCATGAATCACTCATCGGGTCAATGTTGGTTTCCGCCAATAATCTTCTCAAAGAGGTCATGTCTGCGGAAGAAAGGAAGAAGCTCGAAGAGCAGAAGAGACTATACGAACTTCTAATGAACCCGAAATGTGAGTCGTTTGGCACAGCTGAACATTTGATGGCGTGTCTGTTGGCGTTTTCGTTTCACACCAAGAACGCAGCTGTCTACGGGAGGTTTGTTTCTTCGTTGTCGAGAGAGGACAAAACTTGTTTGGAAAAGAATCTCGACAAGTACTTTGAGTGTTTGGTTTCCCAAATCTTCAAGTCTCTTCGCTCGAAAGCGGAAATGACAAACGATGTTTTCCGTGATTCGAATGACAAGTACCTAATGGATCTTCTGAAATTGGCATTTGTGTCGTTGAATCATGTGATTCAGAACGATTCAAATAAAATTCTGAGGTTTCTTAGGACTTTCAACAAGGATCAAGGAGAACACAAGTTCTTTACGCCGGCTTTTGTGAAGTTTATGTACACAACCCATATTTTTAATGGGAATGAAGGGGCGAATCCTATGGCGAAACTCTGGGCATGGTACGCGTCGGTTCTAAAAGAGTACTTCAAGCTTGAAGTTTCATGTGACGAATTTGCGGTTCAGTTCTTTGTTTTCGATGACCGTGTCGATGAAAACAGGAATCCTCACAAGGAGAAAGTGGACATCACCGACCGTGTGATGAGTTTTCTGTTCGAAATGGTCTGCTTCGCAGAAGTTTTTCGCCAAAACAATAAACCTTTTCCATATGGCAATATTTCGCATAAGTCCTCGTTGGCGATTCTTGTATTGAATAATGTTGGAAAGTGTATGAACAACAAGTTTATTGGTTATTCTCGACAGCAGACGCCGGATAAGAAATATAAAGTGCAATCGGCATGTCCATACGACTCTTCATTCATGACAGCAATTGGATGCAATTCACACAGCGAAGTTGTTCGACATTTCCTTAATCAAACCTTGATATTTCAAAATGAAAGGCTTGTTGATGAAGATTTCAAGCAACAACTTGCCAATATCAGAACATCGTTTCTTCCTGATGAAGAAAAAAAAATGCCTATGTTATTTTCTTATACTGGATTGTTTTGTATCAAGGAACGATCCGAAATTTCCACGATTTTGAAGGGAATGCAGCTTTTACTTTCAAGGAATGCGCAAGATACGAAGAACGCAGAAAATCTGGGTATGTTGACATCTCTCTTGAAAGGGGATTTTGCATGTCTAGGTGAACCGATTTTCCGTACCTCGCGTTATTTCTTGAAGTCCGAGGATACTGCTGAAGCGACGCAAGTCGTAAACAATTTTCTTCAAGGAATCAAGGAAATACTTGACATGGTTTTCTCGTCAGGAATAACCTTTGAGGATATTACGATCGTACACGCGATCATGCGGGCATTTTACATGTCGAATCGACATGAATTGTACCTTCATCCTTGTTTGATTGCCATCATTCTCGCATTGACGCATCGGTATAAGGTATCTTTTCAAGAGGTCTACAACAGGATTCGCTCTGCGATGAAGAATGAGCGTTGGAAGGTATTTTTTGCGCTTCCCGACAAGGATCCGATTCTTAAAGCAGTTTCTGACCTTCGACCTTCGAAGCCTCCTTTATACTCGTTCAGGAGGGCTTTTGAAAGTCCTCGTAAGGAAGATGATGAGCCCCTCGAACTATCGCAACCACAGATATTTTGGTGTAATCTGAACCTTTTCGATGTTGAGTCAACTGCGAGCAAAGAGGAATTGGATAAGGTCCAAGAGTCCGTAGATATTGTGGTTGCACTAATCCTTTTTCACGAAGTATTCGCAAAGCAAGTCGAGAAGAAGCCATCATCAATCATTGATCTGTTGAACAGTATGATTACCTTTCGATTGACGGGTACTAACTTTAAGCACTTCATGAAGCTCTTTGGTATAACCGATCTGAATGTTAATGATATTTCCTCTGTTCATCCTCCCTCATCCAATATATTGACTGCGTTTTCTTCTGGTGTTGGCTTTCAAGCCATGAGGAATGTCGCACAATCGATGTTCGAACGTATGCTCTTTAACCACAAGAGAGAATTTCCAACCTTTATGAAACTTTCCAGAGAGGACCGTAGTTCTGCTTTGAAATTGATTCGAGATGCGGTACTGAAAGAACTTGTTGAGACGTTCGTGAGATTAGGGCTTGGACATACGATTGATTTTGCTGATTTGCCTGTAATCGACTCGAAAAGTTTGTTTAGTGTTTTGAGGCAATTTACGTCGCAAGTCGACCTGTCTTTTTTCGAGGAATTGCTTCGAACCATCAAAGATGGATTGTATGCCAATAGCTTCTATAGCATTCAGGCGAGAAAAGCGCTGTTCTCTGCAAATAAGCGTTTTCTCGAATCACAATCGGGCGAACAACCTATGTGTACAATGACTTTTTCTGATGCCATTCATGTGGAAAGTGGTAATGAGGATGACTCCGACAATAGCTTTCAACACCCCGATGAAGTACGAAAGGCGTTGGTTGAGTTGTTTAGTGGGGATAAAAAGAAGTCTGGGTTTACTATCCCTTCGGAACTTAAAACCTATCTGGTCGAGAACAATTTTGATATCGCTTTAAAACTCCGTGAATTTCCTCCATTAATTATGGCGTGTTCGAAGTTGACTCCTCTCTTTCCTCCTCCTACGGAAGAAGGGTATACTGAGTATCCAGCTCAGTACCTTGATATTTTCAAGGCAGTCTTAGGAGACGCAATGAAGGAAGAAGTTGGTGGGATAGGCTTATTCAATGAACTCTATTCACTTTCTCCTGAAGCACTCGTATCCCAGTACGCAAGCCTCATTTCTCTTGGACAGGAAGACCTCGAGCCCGAGGTTTTAGAATCTGACTTCTATGGCCGCTTCTTGTATCTTTTGGAAGCTCTTCAGTATTTTTTGTCGATTGATGTCGAAAAGATGGTGAATGAAGCACTGAGCACTGAATCATAAATAAAAAGAGACTGTCTCTTTTTATTTTGACTTTGTAACGCATTTGCGTTTTATAAATATAAAATTATTCCAATCGCAACCTATATTTCATCCGGTTAATATTTCTAACAATATCGTCTCGAATACTCATCAAATCAACATTCTTCTTACTGTTCATAACGCTTCCTAATGTATATTTGCTCAACTTATAAACACTATTATTCATACTATCCCCAGTCAAAAATTGTAAAACGAGGTCCAAATAAGCAAACAGCTCATCCTTTGTTATTTGATAAACATTAACCTGTCTATTTTTACCCAAATCGAACTTCTCATGTTTTCCCATCCACACTTCAATAAATTTATCCATTTTTTTATTGAATTTCTTCAAAAACTTATCAAGTGTTTCGTGGTCAGATTTCTTTTCTGATAAAAAGTGAGACACACGCAAAGTAGCTTGAATCTGGAACAACGCAAGAATAACATCTGCAATTTTATTATCATTTGCGCTTGAAGTTTCATTTAATTCATTATTATTGTTTCCATTATTTCCTTGTTCACTTAATCGAATACGCTGTTTCTTTTCTTCTTCATTGTTATTTCCTTCATTATTTGGATTATTTCTTTCATTATTTGCATTATATTCTTCATTATTACCTCTATTACTCATCTTATAATATCTATAAATATTTTATTTTATCCTTTTCTAATCTTAATTGTAAACTTTTTATTTTCTAAATTAACAGTCTTCCCCTCTTTCTTAATCTTCTTCTGAATCATTGTCATCAATTTCTTATAAGTTGAAT
>VFQS010004256.1_pt1 | contig 10489 bp, 9 predicted proteins | sample 3512361 | NCBI WGS metagenome assembly VFQS01 (sample SAMN10412375, study PRJNA504923) | tailings metagenome | isolation source: Relicate 1 Philex TSF3 active mining | place: Philippines | reverse complement strand
TTAACTAATTGATCTTTTTCAAATTCTTTGGTGCCAGTGAAATCAACGGTAGAGATGGTTGGTCGCTCATCCAAAAGAATAACCAATACGCCGTCTTCTACTTCTATCTGCACATCTTTAAAGAAACCAGTTGCAAACAAAGCTTTAATTGCTGCAATACTTTTTGCATCATTAAAAACTTCACCAACTCGCACAGGCAGATAACTAAAGACCGTTCCCGCTTCAGTTCTTTGCAGACCTTCAACGCGGATTTCTTTCACTGTAAATGGTTCAATTGCAAGGGCATGACCAGAACACAAAGCTAAGGCTGCTGCGGAGATGAGATGACGAGGAAATGCTGGCAAAGTTAAATTCTCTAAAGGTAATTTCATTGGGGTTTTTCAGTCTCAATATTTCTACTTGATTGCAGCTTTTACAACGCAGCGATGAATAAGCTACGTATTATGACATCTGTCGGACGATATCATTAAAAAAAGCAACAAGCATTAAACACAACAGCACAGTTAGCCCTCCTCGCTGCGCCATCTCTACATACTTCTCGGGAATTGCTCTCCCTGTTAAAACTTCCAGCGAATAATACAACAAATGGCCGCCATCTAACACAGGTATAGGGAGCAAATTCATTACACCTAGACTGATACTGATCAAGGCGATAAATTGAAGATAGCTAATCCACCCTATCCTTGCAGTCTGACCGGCATAATCAGCAATCGTGATTGGCCCTGTAATATTGCGCCAAGAGACTTCACCCGTGAGCATTTTGCCTATCATTTTCAGCGTAAGCACACTGGTATCCCATGTACGCACCATACCGCGATAAGCCGACTCAATGACTGGATAAGACAACTCGGTCATCTCAAGTTGCGCCCTAGGAGCAACCTGGATCTTTCCTACGATTTTTCCATTTTCTTCAACCGCTTCGGGTGTAACCACCACCTCAAATTCTTGTCCACCACCAAGCACTAACATCGTCAACGGCTTATTCGGCGATGCGTTGACCATATCTCTAAATGCCTGACTATCTAACACAGGCTGATCATTGATTTGCATAATTTGATCGCCGGTCTTAAGGCCTGCTTTGCTCGCTGCACCACCTTGAATAACATCATTCAAAATCGCCGGTGGTCGGAAAAACTCTATGCCCAACTTATGCAAAAAATCTGACTCAAAGTCGGCCGAACTCAATTGCGACATCGGCAATTTCATTTCCATCACATCCACACTGCTGTGGCGATCTGGATTTTGACGCGCCACTTTTACTCGTGCTTCCCCTCCATCTAAGCCTAATTGCAAAAGTTTCCAACGCATATCAGACCACGATTGCACTGGTTCTCCATTAATACTTTGAACTAAATCGCCATGACGCAAGCCCGAGGTATAGGCCATGGAAGTCTCAGAGGCAATTCTTAGCTTTGCCACAGGATCTGGCGTGCCATGTGTGTATAAAGTAGCAAACAGAAAAATCGCCAATATAAAATTAAAAATCGGCCCCGCAGCGACGATGGCAATTCGCTGCCAAACCGATTTGCGTGAGAAATCACCCTCCAATTCCTGCGGACTAGCGTGAGAAACATCGACTTCTCTTGAGTCATAAAACTTTACGTAGCCACCAAGTGGGATAGCTGACAGAGTCCACTCGGTCTCACTATTTCCAAACTTTTTGATCCACAATGGCTTACCCATTCCAACTGAGAATCTCAGCACTCTCACGCCGAACAATCGGGCAACCCAAAAGTGTCCAAGCTCGTGAAAAATAATTAGAATGCCTAGTGCAAATACAAATGCGATTACGGTTTGCAGAAATTGTAAAGTCATATCAAATTCCAATTGCCGCTACATGTTCAGAAGCAAATCGGCGCGTTTGCCTATCAACTTCGAGTATCGATGCCAAATCTGTGACACTTTGCGCAGAAATTTTCGCTAGAGATTCAGCGACAACAGCTTCAATCTGCATAAAACCTAATTGTCCTTGCAAGAATGCCTCAACGGCAATTTCATTGGATGCATTTAGGACGGTCGGTGCAGAGCCGCCAGCACGCAAAGCATCGTAAGCAAGTTGCAAACATGGAAAACGTGAGAAATCAGGCTTAAAGAAGTTTAATTGCAAAAACTGACTAAGATCGAGCGCCTCTACACCTGATGCGATGCGCTCAGGATAAGCCAGTCCATAAGCGATAGGCGTACGCATATCTGGGTTCCCAAGTTGTGCTAACAAAGATCCATCAACATAAGACACCATTGAGTGAATTAAGCTTTGAGGATGAATTAACACTTCAATCTGATCTGCCGATGCGCCAAACAACCAGTGCGCTTCAATCACTTCCAAGCCTTTGTTCATCATGGTGGCGGAATCAACCGAAATTTTACGCCCCATCACCCAGTTCGGATGCGCAACCGCTTCAGCCGCTGTCACTTGCGCAAGCGTTGCAATATCGCGTTTTAAAAATGGACCACCAGATGCGGTTAAGATAATTTTTGCGATGCCACTTACCTGCAAATCACGACCATAATTTTGCGGTAAACATTGAAAGATCGCATTGTGCTCACTATCGATAGGCAATAAGCACGCGCCGCTTTTCGCAACCGCATCAATAAATAGCTGACCTGACATCACCAAAGCTTCTTTATTTGCCAGCAGAATTCGTTTTCCCGCTTGAGCTGCCGCCATTGAAGCTGGCAAGCCTGCAGCACCAACAATTGCTGCCATCACGACATCGCACTCTGCCGCACTCGCAACTTCACATAACGCCTCATCGCCGGATAACACTACTGTTGTGCTAGAAAATTGCGCCAGCAAGTCACGAAGTTGCTGCGCATATTGAGGATCAGAAACGACCGCAAACTGTGGCTGAAATTGACGACATTGTTGCGCCAGTTTTTCTACCTGCCTGTGCGCGCTTAAGGCAAAAACTTGATAACGTTCGGGATGACGGGCAAGCACATCGAGAGTCGAAACACCGATAGAACCAGTTGATCCTAAAATACAGATTCTTTGTTTTTGCATATGATTCAACAATTCGACTAATTCGACAAATTGATTTGGGAAATCAACGAGATAATTACAAATTCCAAAGCGCGACGAACATCGCAGCAAATGGCAACACAGGAATCAAGGCATCAATGCGGTCAAGGACGCCGCCATGTCCAGGCAATAAACCACTACTATCCTTCATACCTATACGGCGTTTTAATAGAGATTCAAATAAATCGCCAATCACACTAGCGACGGCAATTAAGATCATTAATACCACCATCACGATAAGACCTTGGTGGTGATAAATTCTCGCAGGTAAAGTATCTGATAGTGAAGGCAAGTAAGCACAACTAAACGCAAACAGCAAAACTAAAACCGCACCACCAATTGCGCCCTCCCAAGACTTACCTGGCGAAATAGTTGGCGCTAGCTTTTTCTTTCCAATCGCTTTACCCACAAAATAAGCGCCGATATCAGCAATCCATACTAAAGCCAATACAGATAACAGCAACACAGCGGATTTACCAAACAAATAGCTCATCGCGACAAAACATCCGAAGATGGTCACTGCATACACGCCACTAATCAGTCCACTCGCAAAACTATTGATATCTGGCAGGCCAAATTTCAAGCTAGGAATCAGACCGAACACCCAAAATAATACGCAAACAGTGAACAAAGTTTGCAAGGAAAAATTTGTTGTTTGCAAAGTGAGGTAAGCAAAAGCAAATGCCCACACTGCTGAAATGAGAATCGCACCTGGTTTATTAAACAAGCGTTGACTCTCCCACATTGCCGCTGCCAAGAAAATTGCTGCTGCCGCTGTGAACGCCAAACTTGAGCCAGAAAATACGATGGGAATCAAGATCGATAACAACACGATGGCGGTGAGAATTCTGGTTTTTAGCATAGCGTAGGTATGAAAGAATATGAGTCGTTGAAGTGTTAGTTGAATTTATTGTTTTAGGAATCGTAGACCGAATCGTTCAATAGCGCTATCAGGTATTAATACGTGACGCTTAGACTTGAACATCTGTCACTTGCGCACTTGTACGACCAAACCGCCGCTCGCGAGATTGATAAGAAGCGATCGCCTCATCTAATGACTGCGCGTTAAAGTCTGGCCAAAACGTCTCAGTAAAAAATAATTCTGTATAAGCTAATTGCCATAACAAAAAATTCGAAATACGCGTTTCTCCACCAGTGCGAATAAACAAATCGGGCTCCGGTGCGTAAGCCATCGATAACTGCGCCTCAAGCATCTCTTCTGTGATTTCACCAGCAAGCTGACCATTTGCCACGACTTTATTCATCGCCTGCAAAATATCCCAGCGACCACCATAATTTGCGCAAACAGTGACTGTTAAACGTGAATTTGCTGCGGTTAATTGCTCCGCTTGATGTATGGCTTCTTGTAAGGACAGATCAAATCGAGATAGATCACCAACGATTTTCAAGCGAATATTATTGTCATGCATTTTTTTAACTTCTTTTTCTAAAGCAGTTACAAATAAACGCATTAATAACGAAACTTCTTCCGCGGGTCTTCGCCAATTCTCTGAGCTAAAAGCAAATAAAGTCAAAAACTGAATATCGCGTTTGATACAGGCTTCGACAATGCCTCGCACCGCATCAACACCCTTTACATGGCCTGCGACGCGCGGCAAAAATCGTTTAGTAGCCCAACGCCCATTGCCATCCATGATAATGGCAATGTGTTTTGGCATCAGCCCCGTACTAGGAACTGTTTTCGTTGAGCTTGAATGATTCATGAAACTCCGAATTGAATTAAAAAGATGAGAGATAAAAACAGATCTAAACTGTCAATACTTCTTTTTCTTTTTCAACTAATAGCTTATCAATTTCGGCGACAAATTTATCTGTCAATTTTTGAATATCATCTTGCGCACGACGCTCATCATCTTCAGAAATATCTTTTTCTTTCAACAATTTCTTCAAAGACTCATTAGCATCACGGCGGATATTGCGCACCGCAATTTTTGCATCTTCACCTTCTGTTTTAACCAATTTCACCATTTCTTTACGGCGCTCTTCGGTCAATGGCGGTGTAGGCACACGAATCATGTCGCCTTGCGAAGCTGGATTCAAACCTAAATCAGACTCACGAATCGCTTTCTCAATCACCGTCAACATTTTCTTTTCCCAAGGCTGCACGCCGATGGTACGCGCATCGATCAAGGTAACGTTCGCCACTTGAGAAATATTGGTAGGAGAACCGTAGTAATCAACCATTACGTGATCCAAAATACCGGTATGCGCACGACCAGTGCGCACTTTGGCTAGATCAGACTTCAAGGTTTCTATCGATTTTTGCATGCGCTGATCGGCGCTACTTTTAACACTGGCAATTGTCATGATTTACTCCTGAACTAAATGAGAATGAGAGCTTACGCTCTCATTCCACAATAAAATTAATTTACTTTAATAAAATTAGGATCTCAACACGACCCAAAACCGCGCATTATACGTGGACTAAGGTACCTTCGTCTCCACCCATAATCAGATTTTTTAGAGCGCCCGGTTTAACGATAGAAAAGACCTTAATTGGTAGCTTTTGATCACGGCACAGAGCGAATGCCGTTGCGTCCATCACCTGTAAATGACGCGCAATCGCTTCATCAAATGAAATGGTCGAATAACGTGTCGCGGTTGGATCTTTTTTCGGATCGGCAGTGTACACGCCATCCACTTTCGTTGCCTTCAACACCAACTCAGCACCAATTTCAGAGCCGCGCAGCGCTGCCGCAGTATCAGTCGTAAAGAACGGATTGCCAGTACCTGCCGCAAAAATCACTACCTTACCTTCTTCCAAATACTGCAAAGCTTTCGGGCGAACATAAGGCTCAACCACTTGCTCAATCGCGATCGCTGACATCACGCGGGCTGTGATACCTACTTGACGCATCGCATCGCCCAAGGCAAGTGAATTCATCACTGTCGCTAACATACCCATGTAATCCGCAGTAGCGCGATCCATTCCTTGTGCGCCAGGTGCAACACCACGGAAAATATTGCCGCCACCAATCACAATAGCAAGCTCAACACCCATACGGGAAACTTCAGCGACATCCGCCACCATACGTTCGATGGTAGAGCGATTGATACCATAAGCATCATCACCCATTAGGGCCTCGCCAGAGAGTTTTAAAAGCACACGCTTATAAGCTGGTTTAGTCACGGTCTGGGCTCCTTTAAGTTTAAAAGACATTATTGCAAAAATTCTGGACGGTCAACTCTGCATTAACTCATGCAAAGTACCTAGGTAAAACACTTGCGATAATCACTTACACATCTAGTACTTCTACAACACGAACAGTATTAAACTTCCCTTAAAAAAACGGGCCTTTCGGCCCGTTCTCTTTTAATGCTTGCTTACGCTTGTTTAGCAGCAGCAACTTGCGCCGCCACTTCTGCAGCGAAGTCATCTTGCTTCTTCTCAATACCTTCACCAACTACAAACATCGTGAATGCTTTCACAGAAGCACCAACAGATTGCAACATTTGCTCAACTGTTTGCTTGTCGTTTTTCACGAAAGGTTGGTTCAACAAAGACACTTCTTTCAAGAACTTTTGAACTGCGCCATCAACCATCTTAGTGACGATATCCGCTGGCTTACCAGATTCAGCTGCTTTTTGAGAGGCAACAGAACGCTCTTTTTCGATCAATTCAGCTGGAACTTGTTCAGTAGACAAAGACACTGGTTTCATCGCAGCGATGTGCATCGCAACGTCTTTACCGACTTGGTGATCAGCTGCGTCAAAATCAACAACCACACCAATACGTGTGCCATGCAAATATGTCGCCACTTTTGCTGTTGTTTCGAAACGTTCGAAACGACGGATAGACATGTTTTCACCGATTTTACCGATCAAACCAGCGCGTACTGTTTCTACTGTGCCGTCATCCAATGACAATGCAGACAATGCAGCAACGTCAGCTGGATTTTTTTCAGCAACCAATTTTGCCAATTTATTTGCAAATGCGATAAAGTCATCGTTCTTAGTCACGAAGTCTGTTTCGCAATTAACTTCTACCAAAGATGCTACGCCACCTTCAACATAAGAAGCAACAACGCCCTCTGCAGTCACACGAGAAGCTGCTTTAGAAGCCTTGCTACCCAATTTAACGCGCAAGATTTCTTCCGCACGTTCCATGTTACCTTCTGCTTCTGTCAATGCTTTTTTGCATTCCATCATTGGCGCATCAGTCTTTGCACGTAATTCGCCGACCATCGCTGCTGTAATTGCTGCCATGTTTCTCTCCTAATTCATTGCATCATGATGATGCACAAGTTCAATATAAATTCGATTTAAAAAAAGGGGCAAACACGCGTTGGCCCCTTTTTTATTTTTCAATCACCAGGCTTTTTCAAGAAGCGCTGGTGTGAAATTAAGCCTGTTCTACTTCAACAAACTCATCGCTTGGCTTAACAGCTTCAAGCACTTCATTCACTGCATTTGCACGGCCTTCCAAAATCGCATCTGCAACGCCACGAGCGTACAAAGCAATCGCTTTAGAAGAGTCATCATTACCTGGAATGATGTAAGTAACGCCTTCTGGGGAGTGGTTAGTATCCACAACACCAATAACTGGGATACCTAATTTAGCCGCTTCAGTGATTGCGCCTTTATGGTAACCAACGTCAACCACGAAAATCGCATCAGGAACGCCTGGCATATCTTTGATACCACCAATTGACTTTTGCAACTTAATCATTTCACGTTGGAACATCAACGCTTCTTTTTTAGATAACTTCTCAACAGAACCATCTTGCACAGATGCTTCCATATCTTTCAAACGCTTGATGGATGTTTTAACTGTTTTAAAGTTAGTCAACATACCACCCAACCAACGTTGATCTACAAATGGCATACCAGCGCGGTTTGCTTCAGCAGCGATCAACTCGCGCGCTTGACGCTTAGTACCAACCATCAATACCGTGCCACGGTTAGAAGACAATTGGCGGATAAATTTCATTGCTTCTTGATACATCGCCAATGTTTTTTCCAAATTCATGATATGGATTTTATTGCGATGACCGAAGATGTACGGTGCCATTTTTGGATTCCAAAAACGGGTCTGGTGACCGAAGTGAACACCAGCTTCTAACATTTCACGCATTGTTACAGACATAATAACTCCAGGGTTAGGTCTTGAATCGAGTCAGTGATTCCTCTCATTGAGAAACACCCTTTTCGACCAGATTCGATCTTTAAAAAACAAACATAATTTAAAACGCTTACTTCTGATTAGCGTGCAATTTATTCAAGCTAACCATCTATTCTAACCCGAAATGCCTAAATTGATCAAGCATCGAACTTGTCCAATAAGCTCTCAAAGAGAAGAACTAGGTATTACTACACCGTCAATAACCGATGCATTTTGATTTACGAACAGCTCGCCAGAAATTTATCGATGCTAAATTTCGCTTACATAGGCAATGTGCTCCTCGCGAGTCGACTATAATTACAGCCTCGACGATTTTCGACAAAATTTCGTCTATTACTTACATACTCATTCTAATTACCAAAAACGCATGTCAAATATTTCCATTAAATCCGCAGAAGATATCGCCGGCATGCGCATTGCCGGTCGTTTAGGCTCTGAGGTACTTGATTACATCACACCATTTGTGAAAGCTGGCGTAACGACTGGCGAACTTGATCGTCTATGCCACGAATACATGACGAATGTTCAAGGGACGATTCCCGCTCCATTGAACTACTGCCCACCTGGCTACACTCCCTACCCAAAAGCCATCTGTACGTCGGTCAATGATGTTATTTGCCACGGCATTCCAGGGGACAAAGTTCTCAAAAATGGTGATGTCGTCAACCTCGATATTACTGTCATTAAAGACGGCTACCACGGTGATAACAGTCGCATGTTTTTTATCGGCGAACCATCCATCCTTGCCAAGAGATTGAGTGACATCACCTACGAATGCATGTGGTTAGGAATACAGCAAGTTAAACCGGGAAATCATTTGGGTGATATCGGTCACGCGATTCAACAACATGCAGAAAAAGCTGGCTACAGCGTGGTACGCGAATTTTGTGGTCACGGCATCGGCAAAGTCTTCCACGAAGAGCCGCAAATTTTGCACTATGGTCGCCCTGGCACTTTAGATGAATTGAAGCCTGGTATGATCTTCACGATTGAACCGATGATTAACGCAGGTCGTCGCGAAATTCGCGAAATGAATGATGGCTGGACAATCAAAACAAAAGATCGCAGCTTGTCGGCACAGTGGGAGCATATGATTTTGGTCACCGAAACAGGGTATGAAGTCCTCACCTTGTCGGCTGGTTCACCTCCGCCCCCAGCTTTTATTACTGCACAAACTACAGCGCAATCCAAAGCCTAATGAAGACAGCCATCGCGAATGCCATGGCTTTCAAAGCAAAGCTTAAGGCCGAACAACAAGCAATTATTCAGTCCTTCAAAGACAAACCGAAGGCTGAAACCCTGCTCAAAGATTTATGTCGCTGTGTTGACATCAATTTGAGCGAGATCTGGAAAAGCTTTAATTTCCCCAAAGAGCTCGCTCTAGTGGCGGTAGGTGGCTATGGTCGCGGCGAATTGTTTCCGCATTCCGATGTAGATGTCTTAATTCTTTTAGCAGACAATCCCAATCCAGCTCTCAAAGAAAAGCTCGAAAACCTAGTCCAAGTATTTTGGGATATTGGCCTAGATATTGGTCACAGCATACGCACGATTGATGAGTGCATGACAGAAGCTGCGGCAGACATTACCGTCAAAACTGCATTACTCGAAGCGCGTTTATTAGCAGGCAGTCGAAATAGCTTTCGCGAACTTAAAAATCGCTATGATGCGGCGATGCATCCCCAACAGTTTTTCCAAGCAAAACTACTCGAGCTACACCAACGTCACGTCAAGTACGAAGATACCCCATACAGCTTGGAACCAAATTGCAAAGAAAGTCCCGGTGGGCTACGCGATTTGCAAGTTATTCTGTGGGTCGCAAAAGCCGCAAAACTCGGTGACTCATGGGCTGAATTAGCCGCACGTGGCTTGATCACCCCAACTGAGGCACATCAACTCAAGCGCAATGAACGCGCATTTAAAGACATCCGTGTTCGCCTACACATACAAGCAGGACGTCGCGAAGATCGTTTAGTGTTTGACTTGCAAAATGCCATTGCTGCGACCTTCGGCTTTGAGACCACAGAGTCTCGCCGTGCAAGTGAATATTTGATGCAGCGCTACTATTGGGCAGCCAAAGCAGTCACACAACTAAACACGATACTTTTACAAAATATTGAGGCGGTGTTATTCCCGCTTCCTCATCAAGCGCATGCAATCAACGCGCGATTCAATGAAGTAAATGGTCTCATCGACATTGCAGAAGAAAACGTGTTTGAACAAACACCTTCCGCAATGCTGGAAGTATTTTTATTGCTATCGCAGAACGCCAACCTTAAAGGTATGACCGCCAAAACCTTGCGCGCACTTTGGCATTCGCGCAATTT
>VFQS010004255.1_pt1 | contig 10490 bp, 16 predicted proteins | sample 3512361 | NCBI WGS metagenome assembly VFQS01 (sample SAMN10412375, study PRJNA504923) | tailings metagenome | isolation source: Relicate 1 Philex TSF3 active mining | place: Philippines | reverse complement strand
AAGATGGGTTGTTACGACAAGATCCAGATTGTCCAGAACAACATCCAGTGGTATCAATATAAGTTCCATCATAAGCCGTACCATAAAAATGATGTTTACTTTGAGAATAAGTATAAGGACCACCAGTAGTTAAATTAAGAAAGTCTTTAGGATCAGTTGGTTTTGCTGGCTGTTCTAAAAACATATTGTCAGCAAAAACTGTAGAGAGAATAAAAAATAGAGATAAAAAACAAGAATATTTCATTATATAATAAATTGACACATTTTTATATATTTAATAAATTTTATTTTATTTGTTAAAGTCGTAACTATTAATTAAGTTAGCGAGTTCTTCTGGATTTGAACTTACTTTTACTTTTATATAATTAAAGTCTCTGGTAATTAATCCGTTTGATTTTAAATTATCAATTAAATTTATTAAATTATCAAAAATATTACAGCAATTAAAAATAAATATTGGTTTGGAACTTTCCCCAATATCATTTTTAGTCATTACTTCTAACATTTCAAAATGTGTACCATATCCTCCAGGTAATACAATAAATCCATCACCCAGTTCTATCATTTTTTTTTGTCTTTCATCAATATTACTAAATACGTAATCATCAGTTATTTCAGGTTCTACAAATCTATCAACGTTTGAAGATATAACTTTACCACCTGCATTAATAAATGTTTTTCTTACTGTACCCATTAATCCACATGTCCCTCCTCCATAAACAATATTAAATTTATTTGAATTCAATAATTTTATAAATTTTTCAGTTTGTGAATAAAAGTTAGGATCTAAATTATCTTTACTTGAGCAAAAAACAGTAAGATTAATCATGGTTTAATTAAAATAGTAAATAATATTTTTATTTGTTAAATAAAAAATTCGTTTAATAATTTTTTATATAAGCTTTTTTAATGATAAAAAATATTGAAAATTATGGAGACATATTGGCAATTCCATTTTTTATATTGTTAAGTTATTATTTTATAACTAAAAAAAATAAAACAACACTAGAATACTTTTTAACTGCATTTGCTTTAACTGGTTCAGTTGCTGATATTTATTTTACTTATAAATTTTTAACCAGTGGATAATAAAAATGTAAATAAAAATATGATATTTAATTTTATTCCAATTACTTTAACTGCTAAAATTTCAGTTGATGACTATATTAATGATCAATTAAAAATAATAAACTCTATTAATCCAGAATTTATTGGTATTTATGATATAATTGAAGAAAAATCAGAAAAAGAAAGAATATTTCCTTTGAGAAAATACATGAATACATTTGATTTTTGTAAAATTTTATTAAATTATATTCCTAATGATAAAATAATTGTATATAGATCAGTTAAAATAGAAGATACTTATGAATCTTATGTTACTGACATAAAAAACAATCAAAATAATTTTAAAAATATTGTTGTTGTTGGTAATTCAGCAAATTTTTTAATTAATACAAATAAACTTGTTGAATTATTAAAAAAAGAAACCTTAATTAATATTGGTTGTGTTTTAATACCAGAACGTAAAAATGAAATGGAATTAGTAAATAAAAGAATAAGTTTGGGTGTGTCTTTTTTTATTACTCAAATTATTTTAAACCCAGAATTTATTTTACCAATATTGGACAAGATACCAACTAATATTAAAGTTTGGTGCACAATAGTTCCTATACCAAATGAAAAAACACTTAAAATGATTGAATGGTTACGCGTTGACATAACAAATTTTGATTTAAAAAATTATCCAAATCAAATAATTTGTTATAAAAATAAATTAAAAAATTATTGTTTTGAATCAATATCAAAAATAGATGCTGATCAAATGATAATATTTATAAATAGAATTATTGGTGTTTAATCATTCGACTTAAATATTTTAACCGAATTAATTATATATTTATAATCGTGAATACCAAGCCCGTTACAAATACTGGATGTTGAATTTATACAATAATAAGACCCCGAAGAGTTAATTTTTTGTTCTGGTAAAAACTTTATCCAATAATCTTGATCAATTTCTAGAATATCACCTTCTGGGTAATTTATATATTCTCTTGGTATATCAATAATATAATTAACGATACTAAGTTCTAATTCACATTCGTTGTCTGAACAATAACCATTATGATCAGATTTATATAGTTTTGCATTAATTTGTATTTTTTTCATTGTATTAAAAGTAATTTATTATAGTAAAATAAATTATTTGCAATTTTTATTATAATTTGATAAATAAAATTGAAATATTTTATTAATGTGTATGTGATTAATTTATCAATGGATAAAACAATTATTGAAACACACAAAGAAATGTTAACAGTTATACCACCAGAACAAATAAATTTAATTAATGATCTAAACAATTTTATATATTCAGTTCGAAATTATACAGAAGAAAACTTAAAAAGTCGTTTATTATATTTAAGATATTTATATAAAATATTAGATCATGTACCAAATAGACCACTTAAAAATTCTGATCCAACTTGGATGTGGGATTGTCAGGCAATTTTTAGCAATTCTAAAAATGTTGTCGATCTATAAAACTGTCGTTTGAATTATTCTAATTTAATCAATAAATGTATCGTCTGAATCTTTTGTTTTAATAATCCCTAACAAATCAACTAATAAATATTTAGCAAAAATTCTATTAGTTTCTTTTTCATTTTCTGGTAATCTTTCATAAGATAACTCTGCAAGTTTATTTCTACGCTTATCACCAAGTGGTTTAGTGGGTTTAGAATATAAATCTTCTAATAAGGACCATGGTTTGCAGTCGCGCCACCATTTATAATTAAATGACCACGCATCATGTACTATGGAAGCTCCTTGTTCAATTGATTTAACATTTGGTGTTGATAATAATCTACCAATCGATTCAGCAAAAGTATCATAACCAAAAGAACCTTTTTTAAGTGGTAAATATTTCCAATGTAATTGTTTACTAACTTCGCGATGTGTAAGATATACTAACATTTCTAATGTCATTGAATGAAATTGATCATCAAATTTGTATGATGATGTAGCAGTTTGAATAGGAATCATTAAAAACAAATTGTTCATATATTTAAGTTTTAAGATATCAATTTTTAATAATTTATTTGATAAATTTTATATTATTAGTTAATATAACAATATTGTTAAAATCAGTGCATTTTTAATTATGAATATTGATAATGTGTTCTCGTAAGCCCATATAGCTTTTGTATGCTTTATTACATGTATTACATATAAATTCCTTAGTGCTCATATAATGGTATATACCAACATATATTATATAGTCTTTAACTATATTATAATTTCACAAAAATGTGTATTATATACCACGCAAAATTTTTTTATTTATTTTTTAAAAAATAAGAATTGGTGTAATTTATTATATCCAAATCATTTATTGTGCCTTTTGAACCAAACCATAAAACAAAATCAATTATTTGTCTCATGCCTTTATTTGCTAATTTAACCAAATATTTATTTTTAATTGGGAAAAATCCAAGCCTTAATAATTTATCATAATATTGATCTATCATTGAAACAGATTTACCCATGTAGTTATTATATCTAGTTTCTGATGCTATATTCCATAATTCCTCTAAATTTTTAGCCCTAGGAGTTGATTCCAAATATAATGGCGATTTAATTGTTTTATTGTATTGATAACATCTTTCAATTCCAATTAAACCAAGTGCCTCTACTCTATCCGCATACCTAGGAATTAACATCCACTCTTTACCAATTACAAAATCTGGTATATTATCCTTATTTTTGGTAGAACTAACAAGTTTGATCATTAGAATAATTAATTCAATTGATTCGGGTGATTTGTAATCTTGTAAACAAAATTTGGCATTTTCATAGTTTAAATTTAATGGAAAAAATTTACCATCGTCTGCATCATGTAATAATCCAGCTAAAACAACACATTCTGATTCTTCTGATGTAATTTTATATTTCCCAGACTTTAGTGCCTTAATAGCATGTTTCATAACTTTAATTGCATGATCAATTCCGTGAGAAGGACAAACATTATTTTTTGTTAAAATAAGATCGAGTTTACTAATGACAATTTTTATATTATTCGTTGCCTTATAATACATTGCTCTATAATACCTGAGATTTTTTAATTTATAAGTTCAAACTCTGGCATTTCTAAATAGAGGAAGTTGAGAATATTTATAAGATGTGTAATCAAAAATTGTAGACACATATTTTTTGATTGAGTTAATAGCTTTATTAACATCAGCGACTATGGGATTATAATGATGATCATGACTATCATCTTCATCATTATAAATATAAACAATTGTGTCTGGTGTTTTTTTGATCCAACTTTGAGATTCTAAATCATAATAAGAATTTGTTTTTGAGTCAAATGGACCAAACGGTATGAAGTAATTTGATGAATTTAAAGGTTTAATTGACGCCATTAGTAAATTCATATGATAATTTCAATAAATAAATTTCAATTTTTTTATAAAATACTGTTGGTTCTTAATGTTTTAACAATGTAATTCATTAATTGACTGCCTTCGGGTACGGTCTGATAAACATCCCAAAGAATATCGTTAGGTATTTCTAAAATTCGACATTTGTGTTTTGGAAATGTTTGTTGATTACTTATCCAAACAACACTATTTTTTAAAGTTTCTTCTTTGGAATATATAACTTGTCTATTAACATATGGTTCAAAGTTTGTTCCGAATTCATATGCATCTTCAAAATTTTTAAAAACAATAATTTTTCTAATATTTGATGCAAATAAATCTTTAGTTTTATAGATTAATACAAAAGAACTTGTCATTATTGAAGCTATAGATTTTACCCCAAATTAAAACGATTTTCAATATTTGATAGTTTAGTATATATTTAATAAGGCTAAAACATGTAAAAATTGAACAATAATAAGATAATTTTATACCTCCTTAATTAACCAATGCAAAGAATTAAGAATGTAACAAATAAAATTAAATACCAATTTTTAAATAAAAACTTAATTAGAGGGGTTTCAACAGTAAATTCAGGATCAATAAGATGGACATCCGCACCAAGCGGAGCTCAGAACGTTAGCCTTGCTGGTGCATGGACAAGTAAAGAAAATAAAAAAGAACATTCCAATACATTATTTACTAAAATTGGTCAAGATCGTGGATTAAAAAAATATATGACAGACATTTATCTTAAATCAGGTGGTGGATTTTTATCAACATTAGCTATTGGTTCGTCAATGCCCTTTATTGTGCCTTATTTAAATCCATCAGTTATTGTACCTGCTTATATAGGTAATGTTTTATTTGGTTTTTATTCAATTTATAAAATGGGATCAATTGATGTTTTAACAATTCAAAAAGAAGATGGCTTGTACGAAGAAGTAAATAAAAGAAAAAATAATTGGTACAAAGCATTTAGTATTTCAAATGGTGTTACTATTGCGCCATTATGTGCAATTGCATTTGGTATTAGCCCTTCAATTGTACCAATTGCAGCGGCTTCAACTGTAGGTGTTTTTGGTGCAGCATCTGCATATGCATTATCACAACCAGATGTTAAATTAACCAAATATCAAGCTCCATTAATTGGTTGCGTTGGTGGTTTAATTGCTTCTGGATTAGTTCAAATAGGAGGAGCATTATTAGGATACACAGAATTTGCACACAGCTTAGATTTATTAACAACTGGAGCTTCCACATTAATTTTTACAGGTTTAATTGCAGTTGATACTCAAAAAGCAATTGAAGATTATGATAATAAACAACTTGATTCAGTTAAAACTGCAACCGAATTATTATTAGATGCAACAAATTTATTCATTGATCTTGTTAAAATTTTAATCGAAATTATGAAGAAAAGGGATTAAAATTTTATTTGTATTTGTAATAAATTAGCATTCTTTTGCTATAATAGGAAAAGCATATGAACAAATTTGTTTATTTAGTTTTTTTATTGCATCTATTTTTTCTTGAGATAAATTAATTTGATCAATTTCTTTATCAATTAAATATAAAGCTTTATTTAAAAATTCTAATGTCATTGGTGATGATAAATATAATATTTTTTTACTTACATAACTAACAAGATTATTATAATGATTTGTATATCTTAAAGCTCCAAATGAATCCAAATCTTTTAATCTATCAATTAACATTGTTTGTGGACATAGTTTAGATTTTAGATATGTTACTTGACATAAGATCATTGAATACACCTCTAATAAAACTTTATGTTTGAGAATCACATCATTATTTTCTAATAAATCAAATAATTTTTGGGCTTCAAATGATAAATTAAAACAAGGTGGGTAATTTTTAAAATTACGGTTGTTTCTAGAATTTTCAATCCAACCCAATTTAGTTTTAGAATATGTAGTGTTAGTTAAATTAGCAGGTGCATTACCTCCTAACATATCAATTGGTGGATTAATATTAATTAACGGTTCTTTAGATTTTTTACTATTGTCTTTATCTTTGTTTCTATCCCTATCCATAGTTAATATACAGGTTAAAATTAATCCACTAACAATTCCTAATAAAATATTTTGCATTTATATATTTATATATTTAGTTGTAGAATAAATTAAATATGTTTATTAAATTAATTATCCATTAACATAGATGCTGCTAATTCAACATTTTTATTACATAAAATATATGCTTGAATACTAGCATTTTTAGGAAATCCAAGTGAAACTAAGGTATCGATATTTTTTTTATCATCATCGTTAAGTTCCACGGTCATTACTTGTTGACCTGAACTATTTGTACCTGTTGTTTGAGATTGACCTTGAACATCAGATACATGGTCTGTTAAATTGTCCATGTAATCGTTATCATTTGAATCTGAATCATTATACATACGTTCAAATAATGGACGCAATTGTGGACTGGAAAGTACACCAAGTAGAGTTTGAAAATTGTTCATAAACAATTCTGTAAATTGAGGACTTTGTCTAATAAAAAACAAAGTAGCAATTACAGATGCCCGCAATTTATCAACTTCATCTGGATTTTCACCAGAAGTATATTCTTCATGCCAATTTGAATCAAGACCTTCATAAGTGTCATAACTTGTTGATTCAGAATGTTGAACATAATTTGAAGTAGGAGCTTGTACGGGAATTTGAACAGATTGAGGTGCTTGTGTTTGTGTTTGATTAGTTGTTTGATTTGATGGTTGGTTGGTAGATACACTTGAATTATTTGTATTGTTTGTTTCCGCTTTAATTTTAGATACCATATAAATGATTACTAATTTTGGATCATCTTTATAATCACTAAAAGCTGATGCATTATTTAGCACTTTGCCTTTATATATAAATTTAAGATAACTTTTAGTTGGATCAATACTATTTTGTTCCATTAGTTTTGGAACAATTGATTCAAGAGTTTCATTAAGGTCTACTTTAAATGTAGTAGTTTTATTGCTCATGTTTTTGAATGTGACTTCCATTAATAACAGTAGATATATATAAATTGCCTTAAATATTCAATTTTTTTACAAGGTTCTTGTTTCTAAAAGAAACATGTATGGCTTCGCCAAAAGAATTTGTAACAAATTCTAATCCATAAAACAAAAGTATCCAATTAACTAATAACATTTATTTAAAAAACATATTTAGGAATAAAATTAGTAATTAGTCCAGAACAACATTGTTTTTTGGCAAGCAATTCTTTGATACAATATTCAATCACTTGTTGTTTGTAATTATATATTTTATCGTCTGGAGCGTCTTTTAACTCTGTTAAATTTACTTTTAAATTTACAAAACCATCAATTAGATCATCAATTTGGTCTTCTTGAACTGTTTGTTGTATAGTTAAATTATTAAATTTATCAATTAGTAAATCCATTAAGTATTAAAATTAATTAGATATAGCTAAAATAAATTCAATTTTTATGAGAATCAAATAAATTATTCCAATCAATATAGTCCATTTTCCAGTCTAAAAAATTATTTGGATCAACAACTTTTTTAATAATAATATTTGCTTTGGATTCAAAATTAATATTACTATTAATATTAACTAATAATATTAAAGTATAATTTTCAAAATATTTATTTAGTAATAAACATAATTTATTGAGTTCTTTAATATAATTTAATGATATTGGTTGTAATTCAATTCTAATAAATTTAATTGGATTATTGGATGTTTTATTGTTTTTAAAATTGTTAATTCTTTTAATCAATACTTGTTTAAATTCGTCAATATTATATTTATTAAATACTTCATGTGCAAACATAATGTTATATTTGTTTGTTAAAATATAAGAAGAGTCGTGATTTTCAGAAAACTTTTTAACACAAATATCTTCAAAATCTCTAAAATCATTTTCCAAAACAGAGTTAAGTTGTGTAATTGAATTTTTTGACCAATCAAATGGATATGAGTTAAACCTTTTATTATATTTATTTAGTTGGTATGTTATTGAACAATTTGAACCTAATGAAATTATTTGTTCCATAACAAACTCTGTTCATACTTATTTAATATAATTTCATTTTTTATTAGGTTATAAAAAATTGATATTTAACTTGATAAATATAATTATATCTAATTTTATGCTTTCAAAAGTAAATAAATCAAATGTGTTTTTAGGAACTGACCAATTACAAAAATTATATAATAATACAAAATATGATTTAGCACAAGATAACTGTGCTAATCATATATTATATAAAATAGCTAATAAATATCAGATAATAAATTATAAAACAAACCAAATTTATACCCATAATAAAATACAAATAAATATTCTTGGAGAAAAAATTATTAAACAAATTGATTCTTTTGATCAAAATAATATGAAAATTTCTAATAAAATTAGACGTGAAGTCATTAGATTATGTAATAAAAAAAATTATAACACATTGCTAGGTATTGGTGGTGAATATTATGTTTATTTCAAATTTATAAAAGCATCAAAGTATTTAGGTATGTCCAACCATAAAACCATTGTAGATGATGCTAGCAATAATGTACCTTTTTCTAATAATTATTTTGTCGACTATAATAAAATTAATATTGAAATAAAATCAGTAGATTTAATAATATTAAATGTTTATAATATATGTGATACAATAATAAAATATATATACAAAATAAACTTTGAAAAATTAATAATAATTTCATGTAATTTACCAGATAATAAATTAAAACAACTAAATTCATATTTTAAAATTAAAACAATAAATCATATTCAAAATTTTAATTCATGGATATGGATTTTGGAAATATCAAATATAAAATAATTAATTTAATGATACAGATTAATGATGCGGATCTTGTGATACATAAGATAAGAATGCATTCCAACCAATATTTATAGTATTAACAAAAATTGGTTGTAGTGGAGCAGGAATAAAAGCAAAATTAGCCATTTGAATAAGAGGCCATACCGCACAGTCAGTAATATAAATTTTAGCAAATTTGTTTTTAACGTTTGTCCAACTTTTATCGAAAGAATTAGAAATCATTTCCCAACTTATTTTATCACGATTTGATTCATGAGATAGTTCTAAAGCCATACCAGTACTAATCATAAAAAATACTGGATATATTATAGAAAAAATAAATTGATCCGCATATACTTTACTAACTAGAATTGTTTTACTTCTAATTAAAGGTTTATCAATTGTATCAAAATGATTTTTAAATTGTTCTCTAAAAGTTTTCATACTCATTGAATCTACTTTATTTGTTTTTATACTTTGAGCTAGTTGTTTTCTAAATTCTCCAGTTAGTACTCTTTGTTGATTCCATTTAACAATTGATTCTAAAAACATAGGCATCTTATTTATTTTACTAAACCAAGCATAATAAATAGGTCCAGCTGCAATTGTACCAAAAATTGTAAAAACAGTTGTTCGGTGCAAATCATAGTTCTCGCGTTTACCTTGTTTTTTTTCAACATATTGTGCTAAAATATCACCAGATCCATAACAAAATCCAGTAGTAAGAGAAGTAATTAAAACGGGTTTTGCTGCTAAAGAGTTATTATAAGCGCTTAATATTCTTGTAAAAATCATTGGTATACAGTAGATTAAAAGAATTAATTTATTTATCAATTTTTTGTATTATGTTCTAATTTATTATTAAATAATAAATTAAAAAATAAGATTAACCTTAATCCAGTTTTGTATTTGTTTATTATTTTTAGCCATCATTAGATTTAATGCATCAATATATTGCATTGTTGCTTCAGGATCTTCTTCATTTTCTACTAATAATAATGTATTATGAATAATATTTATTAAATTAGCAGAATATGTTGTAATAACATTTTCAAAAACTTCGTCTAAATTTATTTTTTCTTCTGTATTTACTTTTTCATCGCTAATATTACCGGATGCTAATAAAGTTTTGTACATAGTTAAAACTTGTATAATTGTATTAGAATCTGTTGATCCATATGTTTTAATTAAATTATCAAATCCTTTGAGACTCATTTTAATAATCAAATCGTAAATATTTTGACTAAGTGGGCTTTTT
>VFQS010004253.1_pt1 | contig 10493 bp, 13 predicted proteins | sample 3512361 | NCBI WGS metagenome assembly VFQS01 (sample SAMN10412375, study PRJNA504923) | tailings metagenome | isolation source: Relicate 1 Philex TSF3 active mining | place: Philippines | reverse complement strand
TTTCTGGTTTAAATCAATTGATGAGACTTTTTCATTTCGAATCAGAATCAAGATCCACTAATTATCAATATAGTTTTAATGAATTAGAAGGAATTTTAGATTGTATAACTTTTAGACATATCGTAGATGGAAGGAAAGCAATAATATTCAATTTGTGCTAAATCACGTTTTTTTATTCATTTTATTTAGTTTTAATTGTGATATCAGTTTTTAATCAAACTAAACCATGGAAAATAAATCATTAGAACAGATAATTAATTATTCAAGATCTATATCTGAAATATTAGCAAATACATTTATTTACGAGGAAGAATTGAATTATTTAATTAAAAATAGAAAATTCAATTTAACTAAAGGATTAAAAAAAACAATTAAAGTAAATTATGAAACAATCAGAAATATTCAATTAAAAACCATTGAATTACCTGTTAGTGAAAATGAGCAAGAATTATTATTTTATAAAAATTTCATCTTAAACATTAATAATAGAAAAAATGAAACATTAACCTTAGGAGCGTACTTATATTCAATCTTATACAATAATTTACATTCAAATATAAATACTACTTATATAAACCGTGAAATGTACCTTACACAAATTAAACGTATTATACATCACAATTATGATAACATCATTGATATTTCATCCAAAAAAGTTAGCACATTAAAAGAAGAATCAATTTTTACTAGCTTTACTGGTAATTATTTCAATTTTGAGATTGAAAACTCAAATGAGTTAGCGTTAGATGAGTTTAATATTATTTTGAATTCAATTATTGAGAATGTAAAACAGGGAAAAACCTTACTGTTTTCTAACATTCAAAATAATATCTCAAATTTAATAATCTATTGTTTTTTAATAAAAAAACAGCTTACATACCAAAAAGACACACTAGGTTATATTAATTACCTTAATAACTTAAGTCCAAGCAACGAAAAAGAAGTGATATTTGAAGAAACAGATATAGCTTTATTACAAAATTTTCTACTAATTTGAGATTAACAAAGTAATCATTTACTAATATTAAAAATAACTTTTAAATTAAATTACGAAAAACAAGTATATTAGTAGTATTCAATTGTGTTTTAATGTATTTATTTATCATTTTACTTTTTCTTTTTGGAATAATAATTTATCTATCTACAGATGAAATTAATTTTAACAGTTTACCGTACACAAAAAATGATGTTTTACAATCAGATAATTACACGATCATAGAATTTCTTACAAAAGATTTACAACGGGTAAAGAAAAACTATTCAAATTCGCCACTTCATTATACACCAAGTAGATACAATGTAACTGGTTATATCGAAGATAATTCTCATGCGATTTTAAACTATGTTTTTCCTTTGGTAAATAGCTATTTATCAAATTTTAAAATTAAATTAAAGCCAACAAATGTTTCTAATTTAATTGATGAATATGGAGTTAGCTCAAACTATATTTCATCTTCTGGCGATGGTATTAGCTATGTTATTCCCGAAAAAAGCACTCCTGAGTATATTAATTTTCAATTAGAATTGGAAAAAGGAAAATGGTATATAAATCACGAAGAAATACCAACAGTTGATTATAAAAAAGTAACACAAATAAATCAAGATTTTTGTATTGAAATTTCTAGTCATATTTATTCTGAATTACAACATAATTCTGCTGATAGTTATTTTAATCGTGTTCAAGCAGTATTAAATTTTGTACAGCATATTCCCTATGGTTTACCTTCATTTGATACTGAAACATTCACATATTTCGGAGTTGCTTTACCGCCAGAATCTTTTGTTTTAAATTACTCAGATTGTGATAGCAAATCAATATTTTTCGCATCGATATTAGTGAATCTTATTGATAGTAAAAATGTAATTTTGGTTAGATGTGTAACAACAGAAAATCATATGATGGTTGCTGTTAAAGGATTGAATATTAATTCAGGAAAACATGTTAATTTTGAAGGGGAAGAGTTTTTGTTACTTGAAACAACAACTCCAAGTGTAATTGGAGAATGGCATTGGGAGCATTTTGAATTAAAAGAAATAATTAAATTAGCATCTTAAAGATGAAACAACTTTTTGAATGGATGTCAAGTTTAACTACAACACAAGCAATAGCTTATGGTGTTTTTGTATGTCTAATAATGTTGTTGATTCCCTATTTATCTATTTTTTTTAAAATAGGTAAAAAAATTGTTCTTTGGCAAAAATTAAAGGTTAGTCATTTTGGGTATACCAATTCTCCTTCAACCTTAGGTACAATTAGAAACAAAAATACATCTGATTTAACGTATGAAATACCAGAATTTATTATTGAAGGGAGTAAAATCAGGTTGTATTGGGAGGTAGAAGGAGCGTTGTGGGTGAAAATAAATCCTAGCATAGGAAAAGTAAGAGGAAACGTAGCTGAATTAATTTTGTTACGAAATAACAGAAGTTTCACATTAGAAGCCAGAGGGATTTTTAGTAAAAAACAATTGTTTTTAGAAATCCCACTTGAAAAAATTAAAGTGCTTAATATAAGTGAGATATCTGATTTTCAATTAACAACAAGAATAAATCATGTAAAATCGTTTGATTTTTCTAATGCTGTTTCGTTAGTTAAAAGTTTCACGAAAACAATATCCATCAGTTTTTTATCAAATCATTTATTTAAATTTATTACTATAAAATTTAATTATCAATCACCGAACGATGTGATAGAATTCAAAAAAAAATTAAATTTAAGAATAGAGTCACGCACTATAACAAAGCAACACGCTTTTAGTACGCATAAATATAATACTATAAACAAGTTAAAACCTGTAAAATCTAGAAAAGTATGAATGAAAATGTAGATTATCAACCAAAACAACCTAAGGGTGGAACAAAGTTTTTATGGTGGTGTGCTGGTGCGGATGCTGAAATATTAAAATATTCGAGTTACTCCGATCATGTTAAATATGAAGGGATTGGTGGGGTTGTATTAGCTACTGGTTTTATGGCTGCTTTATCCATGGGCTTTGCTATGCACACTATTTTTGGTGTTTGGGCAATTACCATAAGTATTGCAACCGCTTGGGCATTAATAGTATTTAACTTAGATAGATTTATTGTTTCTAGTACTGGAAAAGGGGATGGGGACTCCTCAATAAGTGGTAAAGAGTTCTTGAATGCTTTACCGCGATTACTTATGGCTGTTTTGTTGGGTTTAACGATTTCTGCGCCTTTAGAGACTCAAATTTTTTCAGTTGAAATTAAAAGATCTTTGGAAGATACTAAGAGGAATAATATCCAATTAAAGATTGGACAAATGGAAACAAAATATTCAAACCTTATTAAGGAAAAGTTGACAGTTAAAGATCAGAAAAAAAATAAATTAGAGTCACTTGAAGGTCAAAAAAAGGAATATGAAGACCAAATTCGTGCTGAAACAAGAATTGGTCATTGTGGACCTAAATGTGATGCTCTAAAAGAGCAACAAAAAAAATTTATTGATGAAACCTACAATCCTGCTTTATTAGAATTTCAACAATCAGAAAAAGATTATAATGATGTTATTACCCAAAAAGAAATTGAATTAAAACAAATTGATAGTATAACAATGAATGAACCAACAGGTTTTCTTGATGAAATTATGGCCCTAGAAAAGTTATCTTCTGATGACACTGAAATTTCAACTAAAGATCCTGTCAGTAACGAAATAAAAAAAGTTAAAGCAAGTCAGTCCGCATTTTGGCCAATATGGTTAGTTCGATTATTGTTTATGATTATTGAAATAGCACCAGTAATTTTAAAACTAATGTTGATTAAAGGTCCGTCTGATTATATGTCTGAAAACGTGAATCAAATTCTGATGGCGAAACAAGGGATCGATATTGCACATATAATTGATGAAAAAGAGCAAATACATAAAGTTGTAATGCATCATAATCCTAAAAGAATAAATGAAATTATTGAACATCAAAATCAAAAAGAAACAGAAAACACAAAAGCCGCCATTGATGCTTTTGCAGAAAAGGAAAGAGAGCGAATAAATAAAAATCCGGATGATTTTATACAGCCAACAACTTGATTACTGAATTAAATGAATGATAGTTTTGATATAGTTTCTGGGTTTTTTGAAGGTAATTTTTATACGCATCAAAAATCTATTTTAACAACTTCCGAATTCAATTTGGCAGATAAAAATCATGATATACATTTATATCGTGGCGATCTTTGGCATACTAAGGTTGAAGAAGACTATAATCCAAACCTACAAAAAAGTAGAAATTCTTTTTTACTTCATAATGTTACTAATGTACAGTTCCATTTTGATAATGAAGAGAAAGAAAACAAACCAAAAAGAGTATTTAACTTCGAACAACTCTTACTCCATAACGTTCAAATTAAAGAAAGTTGGGAATTAAATGGGAAGACCTATGGTATTATAACGGGTAAACTTATTGGGAAAGTTAAAGATGAGATCAAAAATCCAGATCCTTCAAATCCATCAGAACCGCCAAAACCTCCTCCAATAATTTCTAATCCTTTTAAAGATCCGATAGAAAGATGGTTCAAACCTAATTTACCTGATAATCCCTCAAATAATTTGGGGTGTCTTAATTTGAGAAATGGGTGTTTAAGTACTTTATTAAAACTCTTTTTAGCCTTATTATTGCTATTGTTAATTTTTTGGTTTATTAGAGGTTGTAATTCAAGTGATTTTACTCCAAATGATTGCTGTAAAGAGAGAGATAGTTTACGTTTAGAAAATCAAAAAATCAAAAATCAATTAGACAGTTTGTTACATCTTAAATCAGATGATAATGATAGTGTTAATAAAAATGTTATACAAGATGAATTAGACTTGTTATCTAGTAAGGTTTATTTCTATGGTGGTACGACAAAAATCAGACATTTTTCAAACAAACAATTAAATAAAATAGTTAATCTACTTCAAAGAAATAAAAACTTAAAAGTACAGGTTAGAGGATATTATAATGGTGATGGTAATACCATCCATGAGGAATTTAATACAACAATTGATGTAGCAAGAGCAGAGTCAATTAAGAAAATATTAATTAAAAAAGGCGTAAATCGCAACAATATTTCAGCAATAGGAATGGGTCGTTCAACAATTGATGATGATAATTCATACAAGAAGATTATTGTTGATGGTGAAGAATTTCAATGGAATAGAAATATGCGTGTAGAAATTAAAATCATTAAATATTAAGAATGGCATGGCATTCATACATAGGATTCGATGAAAACATCATGAAAAAAGTGGATGTAGAAAATAATAATAGACAAAAATATATTTTCTCAATGCTTGTTATTATGATGATGGTAGTATCTTTTTTTGTATTTATTTCATCTATTATATATTTCCTTATTATTTTTCACAATTGGATAATATCTATTTGTGCAAGTTTGTTTTTAAGTTTAGTTGTCTTTAATATCTATCGATTTATAACAGTAACTGCTATAACTGCAGAAAAGACAAATATTGGACCTTATCATTTAAACCATACAAAACAATTTTCTGATTTTATTCATGATCTAGAAATAGATGAGATAGCTCAAATGAAAGAAGAATCTATAAGAAAAATTGTCAACGACAGAAAAGATATATTAAGAGAAAAATATACAGATCTTAAATCAAACAATTACAAATTAACATCTACGATTATAACTATGAGTGTTAGAGTTTTGTTAATTGCAATAATTGCTTTGGTTTTTTCTACTGGTTTTGAATTATTTCTTTTTAAATCCAAAGTTAATGAGGTTTTAGATGCATCAACTTCTTTACTTACGCAAGAGGTCCCTGACTCTTGGATTTTAAATAATATGCTTACTCCAAAAAATGGTGAAACATTTTATCTTTTTCATTGTAATTCGTTGTTACTTATTATAGATGTATTACAATCTGGTTTAGGATATTGGAAACTACTTCTAGATCTTCTTTTTTTAACTTTATTTTTATTGCCTTTAATTTTAATTTTTAAAAGTAAAGAGATTCAAAAGGGGGAATATGTTAGAGAGCTAGCTCTTCATGAAATTTCAATTTCATTTTATCATTATTTGAAAACGCAGAAGTTTTGTTCTGAAATATCTAAACAAATTAAAAAAGAAAATTTGATTTCAAGATTAAGTAATTCTGTCAACAATGTTTAAAAACAAAAAATATTTCACAATAGGTCAGAATTTATTTTGGGGTTTATTTTTCCTTTTTATAATATTAGCTATTTCTCATTTTTCGGATTCTATGTTTAGCAATCAAGATTTTACTGAGCAAATAGTAAATGTTGAAAAAAAAGATGATTATGATACAATCAACGTGCTACAAAAAGATTCTATAAAAGCTACTATAGATGATTCTATTATATTTAAGTGGAATTGGAAAGACTATAATGGAAAAAAAAGATTTATTGATTTTAAATTATCTAAAGAAGATTTAAATAAAGCTAGACAGAATAGAAAATCATTTCAAATTGAAGGTCTTGAAGTTTGGAATCATATGTTTAAGAATGATTTAAGTTATTTAAAAAGTATTGTTAAAGCATATAAAAAAAGCATTAAAAAAAATAATTTATATGGTCAAGAAGCATTAGATTTTGTAGTTTCTTCTATTCAATATATTGGATATACTTATATTTGTTCAGGGACAGACGATAGTAGGTGTGGTTTCAATGATGCCACTAAAGAAGATTGTAGACCCAAAAATGTAGCGAACAATGGAATTCCTGGATGTTGTGACAATGTAAAACCTTGGGCTGTTTATTCTCCTTTTGAATTTGCATTTTTTAGGACTGGTGACTGTGATACTAAATCTTTGTTTGCATATACTATTTTAAAAGGACTAGGTTATAACAATGTTTATGTTATACACGGTAAAGTTGAGGCTGGTTATCATGCCATGTTAGGGATAAAAACACCAAACCCTCCAGTAAGAGGACGTTACATAAGAGATTATGACGGTGAGAAAATATATGCTTGGGAAACTACTTGCGGGGAATCTAGATTAGGAGAAAAAGTTTGGAATAGCTGGACAGAATGGAATATAGGATTAAATTAAAAAAAAATGATACACAACACTGTTAATTTATTAAGCATTTTGATTTTAGGAATTATGTATATATATACATTTTCAAAAGTGCAAAACATATTTTTCTCGAAAATCTCAACTCCTAAAAATCAAGCTACTATAATTATATACATATCATCAATTGCTTCTGCTTCTATAAATTTAATTCATATTTCAGATGCAGCATCAGACGCAATGTTGTTCTTTTTAAATAACAACAATGTTTTGAAAGGATTACTCTATTCATTTTCATTTTTCGCTTCAACTTGGATTTTTTCTTTTGTCTTTTTTAGATTAAGTTTTTTCTTAGTAGGTACATTAACACCGGAAAACGAAATCGACGAATTAATAAAAAACAACAAAGAAATAGCATGGCTTCATGCAATTATTATTTTGGCTCTAGCATTTTTAATTGCGCCTTCCCTTAGTAAAATCGCCACCTCTTTTATTCCGTATCCTAAAATGCCTTTCTAGTATATCGTATATAAAAATCAAGTTTGTTTAAAAGAAGTATTAAATTGAGAATTAATTCAATCATATAGCATGAAAAGAATTTTACTATATGCATTTATTTTGGTTTGTCCTTTTTTGTTTATGATATTGATAAACGAAACACAGAGTGATGGTAAACCTTACATAATCAATTTATCCAAAATAGGAGGGGATAATAATCAATATGCTTTGAATAGTGAACAGTATTTAGAGGGTAGGTGCAGTTGGTATTGCCATACAAATGGATGTAAACATAAATCAGTAATAAATCAAGGTGTAATTAAAGAATTATATTTTAGCATCATTCATTTTAATCAAAACAAGTCTATGAATTATCAAGAAATGAATGTATTTTTCCTTGTTTTTATGATGCCATTATTTATTTATCTGTTGATTATTTTAAATATTGAACTATATATCAAAAATAAGAAAAAACAAATCGAATGAACGAAACGGTTTCCAAAATTTATATATATTGCACAGATTTTACAATAAATCTAGCTAATACTCTTAGTATATCATATGAAGATGTAAATGCATTAATTTTTTGTATTGGTTTCCCAATAATTGCCTTTTTATTAGTTTCACTTTTGTTTTTTCAACTAATATTAAAATATAAAAAATGAATAAACTTAGTATAAATCATAAGATTTATTTGACATCTATACTATTTTTTATCTCCATTCTTGGATTCATGTTTAAATTACCAGTAGTTTTTAGACATCATGATAAGGAATTACATTTTCTGTTTTATTTCTTTGCTGCTGCATTTTTTAACTTCTTATTCCAAAAAAAACATTTACTTATCTTTTTCGGATTATTAGGCTTCGGCATTTTTATCGAAATGTTTCAAAGTTTTTCCAACCGTTTTTATTCTAAAAGAATACACGGTGATTTTGATAATCAAGATGTTTATGCCAATTTGAGTGGATTGATATTGTTTTCAGTTGTTTGGATAATTTTAAAAATTATTTCATCCATTTAAAAAAAACTATTCAATTGATATAAAAATGCTGAAGAAAACATATGTACTACTTTTAATTTTTATTTTATTAGTTCTAATTTTATTCTATTCATATAATTACATAAGATTTTATCTTTCATGTTCATCCGAAATACAAACCTCTAAACTAGTTTTAGTAGAGTCTTCAAATGAAAAGAAATTCCAAGCATCAATTTTCGATACTAAAAGATTTTTTTCTTCACAAAAAATAGAATATTTTAATCAATTTTTTAACGATCAACTTTTAGTTATTGAAATTCCTATAAATAACTATTCTTTCGATTTTTTAACAATTAAGCCAATAGGTTCTGATGAAATTAATACTACTTCAGATTTATATTTTAACACCTTGATGTTTGACTCAAATTTAATTGCTGTCAATGGATATAGAAATGAAAATGAAAACTTTGATAAAATAAGAAAATTAAATATCTGCATCAACAATAAAGGTGAAATAGTTAAAAATCCAAGAAAAAATAGTTCGCATTATAAAGATATTCTTCAATTTGTTGAAATTTCCAAAATGCCTTCAAAAAATGTTAGAAATTTAAATTATTATTCATTTCTAGCTATTGAGAAAAATGTAATGTATTATATTTCTGGAACAAGTAACTCTTTAATATGCTGGGCGGATGTTAAGGAATTTATGAAACTAAAAAAAATATCAAGTGTATTTTTGTTGGATGGTGGAACTTCTCTTGAATATTGTTTTAAAGGAATTAAAAACACTTATCAATTTACTAGTATACCATTGAGAAAATTCTGGTTTCCGCTTAATTCTTCTTATTTTTTAGAAGGTGTCGAAAAGTAAGATTATTAAAAAACTTTAACTTATAACTGTAACGTGAATACATACCGATTCAGAACATATAAGTATTTTGCCTTCTTGTTGCATTTTAGTAAGTGCTTTAGATAACGCATCCGAACAATGATTACAATTATTGTTTTTTGATTTAATCGCTGATATATCAAAGGATACACCAAACGAATGTGTTGAAAGATTGTTGGTTGCAGTTCTAGGATTAGATTTTCTTACTTCATTTTGTTGTTTTTCATCACGTGTTACAGAGCTTATAATGAAATAACTCTTTTTTTCATTCTCAAGAGTTAGGTATTTTCTAAATAATAATCCTAATTCCTTTAATCTTTTGTATGCTAATGGAGTAAGATGTTTTGAGCTATGTCCTAAACGACGAATATAATAACCATCATTTTCGTCAATCTCTACTAATCTACCTATTCTTAAATAACTTCTCAATACTTGTTGATTTTCGATATATCCATTCTTTGTTGTTTTGATGGCTAGAGGTCGATGTAATCTTTTGTAATCATCTTTATGTACATTTAAAGAATAGATAGTTGTTTCGCAATTTCCACTTTTTGAAACTGTCTTTATATCTTTAAAGTATTGTTTTATAGTATTATAAATCTTCCTTTTTTCGCTATAAAAAATTAAACCTAAAAGAATGCTAAATACAAGAAAAACAATAGATAAAAAATTATTTTTTACTTTTAATTTAAAATAAACTACGTAAGTAACTCCGATGAAAGAAACAAAAAAAATTAAATAAAAAAAGACTTTCATTTTAAAATAAAAAAATCGGTTAATAAAAATTTCTCTTTAAATAGGAATAATTTTAAAAATACAAAAATAAAATTGATGAAATAATTCGATGATGTCCTTTATTCCATAGGTTTAATTTTTAATTGCTTTTTTGATTTTAGTTATAAGAATTTTAGTTTGATCTGGAAAAATAAATCTAACTAAAACAAAGGCGATAATAAAAAAAGGGATGCTTAAAACACCATAAAATAATGTGTTCGACCAAGCATGTTTTACTCTAAATGTATCAACAATATCATAAATAGGTGAAATACTACTTAATGACGAAAGAACGGTAACGATGGAAATCAACGTATTCATTCTTGATTGTTGTCTTTCTTGAATCTCTAGAT
>VFQS010004252.1_pt1 | contig 10497 bp, 24 predicted proteins | sample 3512361 | NCBI WGS metagenome assembly VFQS01 (sample SAMN10412375, study PRJNA504923) | tailings metagenome | isolation source: Relicate 1 Philex TSF3 active mining | place: Philippines | reverse complement strand
GATTTCAATTTGGAAGCGGATACTAATTGGAAATGGGCACGTTTAGGATATGATGTGGGAGATGTGGATACCCTAATTGAAGCGTTAGAGAATTTACCATTAGGGGAAATCGGTTCATCAGACCTTTCTCAAAATTTTATGTGTGAAGATATGAGTGATGGAGATACTGAAATTATAGCAAGTGATTTTACACCAGAATTATCAGAGGAGCAACAGGATGAATTAGACCTTTACGACCTATATTGGGATAGTGAGATAAATGAATGTGAATATCATTTTGATAAGGGTAGTATATATGAGGTAGAGATATCTCTCAAAGAGGGGGATGGATTTAAATTTGAAGAGGGTTTAGGATAACTCACAACAATAGCCGTTTGAAGGGGGTGGGGGTTGGGGGTAATCGTTTTCCCTTAGTCCTAAATCCGAAAAAAAAATTTTCGGATAAGATTTATTGATAGTTTATGAAACATATTAAGATAATAGATACAAACAAAACACTCCTTATGTTTAATAAGGGAGGTAGTACCCTATTATCTTTGACACTCAAATCCTTTTGTGATTGGAAAGGTATAAAAATTTCCGATGAGTTAGGAGATGGTGATATTGTAGCCGTAGTTAGAAACCCAATCAATAGATTTTATAGCGGATTCCTTCATCGTTTAAGTTGGAAAAAAAATCTCTTAGAAAAATGGGAAAACGATTATGATTGGGAAACCAAACCCAATCCACAACTTATAGATGAGTTGTATCAGTTTCTAAACTATTGTAAGGATAGTGAGAGTAGAGGTGATATAGATTTACATTATGGGAGACAATCTTTTATTTTAGAAAACGAAGGATTGTATAGTGGTAGAAAAATTAAATTTCATCAAATAGAATTTCTTCACCCACAAATAGAAGAAGCGGGGATGATTAAGGATGTATCATCCAATCTGGATTTTAAATCGCAACTTCCTCTTATTCTACCTAACACTCTTACTAACTATATAGGGTTGATAGGTGATTTGGGATTAGAGTTTGAAGGATGGGATTCACATTTTTTTATTGGAACGTATCATCTATTTAAGAAGGGATTAGATGGCGGACACCATAGGGGAGATAGTATTCGATTAAAAATTAAAGTAAATACTCATTATCCCGAAATAGGAGAAGAGATTAGGAAATGGGTGGAAAGAGATACACAAATTTTAGGATATAATACTCAGTTGGCGAATGAAAGGCAAACCAATTTATGATTGTCACCAAAAGCGGAGAAATGAGGTGAGAGATGAAATCCTTAATTGGATATACCTTAATCAACATCGGACACCATTAGAAATCATTACCGGAAATTCGGAAGGTATGAAGGGAGTGGTAAGGGAAATCTGCCAACAAAACGCTATCTTAGTAAGAGAGAGTTGGATAAATGGTGGAATACTTATAATTGATAGAGTATGAAAGAAATACGATTATATAGAAACGATGCGGGAGAGGTTGTTGATAGTGAAGGTCAATCCTACCTCTTAGCCCAAAAGCCGGAAGCGGCAATCAATAATCCACAATGGATAACCGAAGGTGGCTTGGATATAAGTGGGAGTGTAACAATAACGGGTAACCTAATAGTACAACAATCGGATTGGGTTTACCTAAGAGGGCCGATAACAGGCTCCGCAGCCCGAATCAATGGGCCTATCACCGCCCAATCGGCCGAAATAGGTGGAATCGATGTAGTACAAAAGTTAAACGAATTGGAATGGAAGTTAAATCAATTAGTGAGCGGAAGCGAAAAATAATTCAGTTAGAAAAGCTAATGATGGATATGATAGCGATAGAAGAATACGAATTGTGTATTCAGTTAAGGAATATAATAAAGAGATTGAAGGAAACGGAATAAAAAAAAAAGAATATGGAACAAGGATGGAGTTTTTTAGGAGTAGTGACCCTTTGTATGGTAGGGGTATGGTTAGAATCTCCCTTATGGGTATTGATTACCTTTTTGATAGGTTGTACTTACCTTCTATGGAGAGGAAAGAGAAAGGGGTGGAGATGGAGAAGATAGATAACATATACAAAAGGATATGGGAGTTGAAAACGAGAGCGAAGATAGAGGATGTTAAAAAGGAAATACAAAAGTTACAACAATCCTTAGATATCAAACGATGATAACCATAATAGGATATATAGGTATGGGATTGACACTGATATCATTCTTAATAAATGATATGAGAAAGTTAAGGATAGTAAACCTTATAGGATCACTTTTTTGGATAGTGTATGGAATAGGGATAGGAGCAGGGCCGACAATAGGAGTGAACACAATAGTAGTAGGAATACACTCCCTATGGTTATATAAAAACAGAAATAATAGGTATGGAAAACCCTAAATGGTATAAGGATGCATCCCTATGGGCTGGTATAGGGTTCATATTAATGATGCTCTATATAATAATAGGAGGATAGGATGAAAGGTATAGGAGATGAAGTATGGAATAGATTAATTTGGAATTCTCAATACAATCGTATGGGATGGGGAGGTAATGCGGGTATAGTAGATGGAATCAATGAGGAGGAGTTGAAGAGATTCCTAATTAAAGTAGAGTGGTTACACAACGAGTTAAAAGCCTTAAAACCCCAAACGATATGGGAGATAGGAACTAACTACGGCTCGTGGAGTTGGTTATTGTATAATACCCTCGAAGAATTTAAACTCTTAACGTGTGATATAGTAGAGGGGAGTAGAGATGAGATTCGATACATTAATGAATACTACCAAAGAGATTGGGTAAGGTTCTATCATCAAAGTTCGGAAGAGTTCCTAAAGGGGAGAAGGGGAGCCGATTTAGTATGGATGGATGGTAATCACCAAGAGGATTGGGTAAGAGAAGAAATCCTTTGGATAGAGAAGTGTAACGTCCCTACCCTATGGATAGATGATTGGAATTGGTGGGAAGTGAGAGAGGGAGTGATGAGTGCGAGGAGCCGTTACCGATTGAGTGAAATAAGCCCTAATGGAGATGTGGCGATAATGAAGTTAGAAGGAGTTTCACAATAGGGTGTATGAAGGGGATGAGAGCGTGTAAATTAAAATCTTATACCCAATAGCCCTAATTTCTTATTATTATGAAGGGTGTGAAAAAGTGGGGGAAAGTGGGAGGAAGTGGTATATACACATCCATACATAGAACGATTTTTTCCTGGCACGCAAAGATACGACATTTTTTTCACATATCCAAGCCTTTAATACAAAATTTTTTCTAATTTTTATCCCCTTTTGTTAGAAAATATTCGGAGGGTAGCCGACCTGAGCAGAATTTTATTCGGTTACAATTGTAAATAGTATGTAACAAAGTATGTAACAATTGTAAACACTAATCTACCCAACCACCACCTCTGACCTTTACTTTAATCTTTGGGTCTTTAAACTTAGGGTCTCCTCCCTGTCTTTCAGCTGCATCTCTGATGGATTCGGAATAGGCTTCATCACCGGCTCTACCCAACTCTTTTGCTTTCTTCAACTCTTCTGTCGTTAGTGCTTCACCTTTAGTAAACGCTGCGAAATGTTTGGTATGGTATGTACCTAATGGCTTTACTATATTGGTTTCCCTCAAATGGGCCGCTTTAGCATCTAAGTATTCGAAAAGCTGGTCATCTGATAGCGATTCCAATTCTTTATCACTCAGTTCTTTAAAGTTCGACATAACCTTCAGCGATTAAGGATTCTCTAATTGCCATATTTTCCTCAGATTCTTCTTTCGAAGTTTTACTTGCCAATCTTTCACCCGTTACTAAGGTGATGGCACATATCGCTTTCGCAATATTAACATAACGTTTTCCGAAAAGGTGAGAACCGAAGGAAGGGCCTTTTTTAATTGTTACCATCTCTCCAAATACGGGATGTGGTGTGTGTTCAATTCTGAAGTTTGAATGCTTAGTAAAAAACACTCCATTCTTGTCTGATTTCCATTCCATAGTTTTAAATTTTATGTTTTACTGATTAATACTTACTGAATAGGTTTCCAACGTTTTCTGGTCGGTAACCCATACCAAAACAATCGTTTAAGTTAGCAACACTCTCATAAGTCAGTTGAGTCCAATAACATATAGTGGATAACTCACTCATAAGGGCTTTACCAACATTAGGGTAGTTTTCACAATAGGAATGGAGACGGTTTACATTCTCCGAACTCATTCTTTCTAATAGGGTTTCTACTTTCATATCTCTTATCATTTATTACATAACAAACATAGGAAATCCCGTCCATATATCCAAGCATTTTCCGATATTTATTTCCTCGTTTCCGAAAAAAAAGTTAAGGTTTTGCTTGGAATTGTGGAGGAAAAGCCGTACCTTAGTAGGGCGGGCGGGAGGAGAGTATATCCCTACAACAGGCCGTAAGTCGTTGATAATGAGGGAGTCATGGAAGCGCAAGGATTCTGTCTCCATGGTCGACACGTCTAATACTGTTTAAACCAGTCTCCTCTTTTTACCCATATAGGGGGGACTATGTAATATCGTCTCATATCGTCTCATATCGTCTACCTCGTATCGGATGCGGATAACTTTAGGGTAGACCACCAATAACCCTCTGGCTGCCAACGACTTACACTTTTTTAAAAAATAATTGTAAAAAAGCTTGGATTTTCCAAGTCTTCTCCTTATCTTTACTATGTAATCAAAAGAGATAAGTTATGAAAAGTTCAAAAATCAAAGTTGTTGTTTCGGGTATGGAGTTCAACATTTCCTCCGATGCCGTTCGTTCTACCGATTATTGGGGTAAACCTTTGGAGAAACCCTACATCTATGGAGGCCCTAAAGTGGGTGGTGAATTCGTTAAACAATATGTTAAGAAGAAGTTCCCAAATGTGGAATGTTCGGTTAAATCAGACCACTTCGCTAATGGTAACTCCCTCCACGTTAACCTATGGTATATGGATGGAACTCCGGTTGAGGAAAGTATAGTAAGAGAAGTTAATTCTTTTGCCCACCTTTTTGAGTATGGTAAGTACGATGGTATGCATGATATCTACGAATCGTATGAAACATCTGGTCTTACTTCCGACAATGGAACTCCAATCGATGCTGGTGTTAAATATGTGAGTGTGGAGAACCGACCTAACCATAACTCAGTTACCCATCACATTTTGATGTTGAAGGGAATGGTTAAGGGTGAGTATAACTTCGGCCCTGTTTCCATCGGTGAGGCGATTGAAAGAGCTAAGAGATGGGGTTATAAAGGCCCTAACTTTGAGAAGGCGATTTCAATGGTTGCCTAAAAATAATTGGGGAAAGACTTGGTAAATTCAATTTTTTCCCTTATCTTTACTATGTAAGAAAAAATGAGAGTTATGAGAGTTAATGAAAAGTATCCGAATGGTTATCTACCGAAAATCGAATTTTGGGAAGCTAAGTACATTATGGCCTTAGAGGCGGGCATTAGTTGTTACGCTAGGGGTGATAAGAAGAATGGTGAACTGAACCATCTGAAAGCAAAGGAGGCTAATGAGAAGCTGATGTACTTCAGAGGAAGAGAAGAAAAAAGATTAGAAAATATTTGGTAATTTGCGATAATTATCGTATCTTTACGAAGTAAAAATAAAGGGGAAGAATAGAGGCTCCCTTAGATAAGACCTCTAAACTATAACAAAGCCCTCCCATCAGTAGGGTTAAATCAAACTGATAACTTAAACTATGGCAAAGATGTCAAAGAAGAAAGCGGTTACAATGTATGAAACAGTGTATCCAAACATTCAGAAGATTACAACTCCTTCTGGCACTATTAACTACCGCGTAAGAGTAGGTTTCAATGGTGAAGTTCTTTCTCAGTACGCACCTTCATTGAAGAAGGCTAAGGCTGTAAGAGCTGAATTGTTGGGTTAATATCCAAAAGGGATACCCACATTATTTAAGAGGGGGAGGATGTGTTTCTTCAGATTCCTCCCCACTCTTTTTGTTAAAATTTAATGGTTAAGTAAAATAAAAACAAACAAAAATGAAAAAAGTGTTCGCAATTTTCGCATTGGCTGCTTTGACAGCTTGTGGAGGTAACAGTACATCTAACGAAACTACCGATTCAACTGCAGTAGCAGCCGATACAGTAGCCGTAGATTCAACTGCAACCGTGGTGACTGATTCTACATCAGTAGTAAAATAATAAAGGTTACTTTTATGGGGTGAGTGTAAGGGGCATCTTCCAATTCTATTCTCTCTTTTACTCTTTTATTACACAAAGCAACTTACAAATGACTCAACGAAGGCTAGGAAGATAGCCTTCGTTTTTTACATGTCTTAAACTATTTATAGGTGTTGATAACCATATTTGGTTTTTTCAACATTTTTTCGTATCTTTAAGGTTTAAATCCCGCTTATATGTCAAAACGAATCTACCTTAAAACCACCGGAGAACAATTAGGAAGAGCCGGTATGTTACGAATCGCTTCAATGGTTGTTACCTGGTGCAAGCGCAACTTAGGAGTGAACCAACGAAAGGCCCTATACCCTATATGGGGGTTCTCCTCAGAGAAGTGGGAGAACTTAGTTGGTGATTATGATGATATAGAGAACGAAATTACAATTTATTACCGCAATGTTGATGATGTGAGGGAGTTAATAGCTACCATTATACACGAATGGACACATCAACTACAACCCTGTCGTTCCAAATACAACAAATGGAAGGGGTCTTATCAGAAAAACCCGTTAGAGGTGGAGGCCTATGCAGCGGAGGCCCTATGGACATCACCCTGTTGGAAGGCAATAAAGGATAAGGTTAATCGTTAGGATACCCTAAACTTTTTAGATTACCCTAAACCATCCCAAAATAATACAATTTATCCCCAAAGGGTACAAAAAAGTTGTTATATAACCTGTATTATGTTAAATAGGGCGGACAAACCCCATTTTTTATTGTATTATTCCTATATCGTAACCCGTTGATTCTCAATCGAGTTTTTTTAAAAAAGTCTCTCCCATATTTGGATTATATGGCAGTATCCCCTATCTTTACTATGTACTAAAAGAGATACTATGTTATTAGAGATGTTTTCCGAATCGTTTTTAGCCCTTCTTACTGTTGGTTTTATCTACATCTATGTTAAGATGGTGGAGGTAGTGAAGAAGAGGAGTGAAAAAAAAGTGAAATAATGCTTGTTTTTTCCAAACTTTTTTCTTACATTTACTATGTAATAAGATGATAGATATGGAACTAATTGATGTAAGAGGTATGAGTTTGTATGAGTATTGTGGGTTTGTGGAGGGTAGAGCCATCCATATGGGGATTAGCCCTATGGAGTTGAACATCCAGTTGTGTGAGAAGGGGTTGATTGATTGGGAGAGGTATGAGAGAGCAAAGTGGGAGTTTAATGCCCGATTGAGTTGGGATATGGCAAGTGGAGAGATTCCTTTGAATGGCGGAAACAAAAAATAATTTACTGAAATATGTTAAACCTTAAGCAGTTAGATATGATAGATGGTAGGAATAGAGTAATCACTCAGTTAGGAGAAGAAGAATTCCCTATACTGAATATATGTGATGTGATGGATTGGATATACACTACCTTTGATAAGGAAGCGTGGAGCCAGAGCTGGGAGTGGGAGACCCAAAAGGTAAAACAATTTTGTGACAATTTTGGAGTTTACCTATATGAGAGACCTCGAGACAGCTTTTTTAAGTGGGAAGGGATAGAGGAAGCAGAGAGAGGTGGATATAAGGGTGTGATACTAAGTGATTTAAGTTAAACTAAACCAGGCATATATGGAATACATTGTATCGGAAGAGAGGAGAACCTTACCTAATGGAGTGAGAGTTCAAAGGAGCATTTACCCAAAGGAGCAGATTGAGTTCAACCGTTGGGCGAAGGAGTTGAATGTAAGTGGTTCATGGTCACCGAAGTATGAAGAGCCGCTTTCGATGAAGATGATGAGAGAGTATGGTGTGAAGAAGGAAGGCGTGTTAGGTTTTATGTAACCGTAAGATTATCAAAGGGTTAGAGGGGGGCAGGGGTATCCTCGAATATCTGTGATGACTTTTACTACGTGTGGAAAAAGATATAATTTACCTCCAAAGGTAAAAATCCTGGAAAATAAATTTTATACTATATGAAAGTAATCTTTAAGTACGAATTAACATCGGAAGTATTATTACCAAAAGGGGCGTTGATTCTAAAAGCAGGAACGCAAGGCGATACTATGTTTATTTGGGCATTGATAGACCCGAATGAAAGGGAGCATATCGAAAGAGAATTCATAGTAGTTGGAACAGGTCATCCTTTTGAGTACGAATATCTAAAACATAGATTTGTGGATACCGTATTTGATGGCCCTTTTGTTTGGCATATTTTTGAAGTAAATACCAATTGATATGAAGACATGGTTTTCGGAATTCTCTACTCCACTATGTAAGGATATAGTAGTAGGGATTGTAGATGAATCGGATTTCCTATACCCTGCACTCAAACCTTTATTTGAGAAGTATGGTTATGGGTTTGTCGATATGAATACTGCTACCATTTATATTGATGGGGGTATTGGGTTAGATGCCGATGAATCCAAATGGGTTGAGGCTCACGAAGCGGCTCATATCATTTCAGGTTCATTAGATGAAAGGGAAACCGACCTCCTCGCTCATAAACTCTTATTAGATAAGGGGTATATTAGAAGTGCGGAATTATTAATGAGGAATTTAGAACGACATGAAATATGAAGAGTAAAGTAGTAGAACGCCTCTTTGAAGAAATGAAAAGGGATCGGTGGTGGGTTAAATTGAGGAGATGGGTTAGATTAAAGATTTGGGTGTGGGGGTGTTTGACCCGAAAGTATTGGGATAAGAGTTATGAGGGTTACCTCTTTAGGTCAAAAAAAAAGAAAAAATGAAATATAAATTAGTATTAGTAGGAGGCTTAATGGGAGTGTTAAGTTCTTGCACCGCATCGTATCGGATTAAGAGTGTTACTCACCCGAATGGGATAGTGTACCACTTTCCTCAAAAGAGGTCATCATTTGGCCAATGGGTGGATATGAGTAGGATTGGTTCTTATACAAAGGAGTGGGCTCATTCGGTTATTAAGGATGATAAGGAGTTAAACTCTACAAAGGTTAGGTACTATTCTTTTGGGAAGTAAAGTTTGCGGTAAATCATCACTTAATGGATAACATCATCATATCAGGTTGCTCGTATTCATATCCTAATCCTCACTCTTATGGTAGGTGGTTAGGTGATAGGGTAATCAATCTATCGTTTCCCGGTTCTTCTAATTCTTCTATCCTATATAAGGTATGGGATTATATCAAAAAGAATGGATGTAAGGGTGATACTTTTATTATTCAACTTACTTATCTTCACCGCATTGGTTGGTATCATCAATCAGCGGGTAGATGGATAGATTGGCAACCGGTATTCACTACTCCCAAACCAAATGGTAAGGAGTGGAAATGGGATGCCTCTCAATCACATCCAAACTATTCTCAGAGGGAAACCAATCTTTCAGATGTACATTCAGAAATGTTATCTTCTATGTATAAGAATTGGTTATCCTTAGTATATGATGAAGAGGAAGAATTTCGTTACCTTATGTATAGGGTTGATTCTCTTTCCGCCCTTATTTCTCAAACTGGTAATAAGGCCGTATGGTTGTATTGGCCTCACATCTCAAACCCTACCGAATTGGTTAGGAGGGGCTTCTTTGAGATAGAGGGTGAGTATTCCTTACTTAAATGGTCTACCGATTCGGATTTATTAGGTTCGGATTCACATCTCTCCGAAATGGGTTGTAAGGTATTAGGAGGGGAGCTCCGTCAAAGGTTAGGAATAGGAGGTAATCTATGGATATAAGAAAAAAGTTATGGGTTTTCGGTGATTCTTTCTCCGTTCCCTTTTGGGATTCACCTTTTCCTCTTTCCGAATCGTATATCGGTTGGAAGGGAGGTATTCCAAAGGTGTATGGTGAAAGGGTGAGTGAAGAATTGGATTTGAAGATGGAACACCGTGCGAGAGGAGGATGGGATAACTATTCTATTTTTCAAGCGGTGTGTGATACAATCAATTCGATTTCCGAAGGTGATGTGGTAATCATTGGATGGACTGCATCACTTCGTTTCCGTCTTTGGGAAGGGGATAGATGGTTTTCACACAATCCACAAACGGTCTCTTCTCCACTTCATAAGGGGATTTTGGATAATCGATACCGAAATGAAAAGGAATATAGTGAAGAGGTGGGAAGTTGGATGAAGTTAATTCGAAAGGCGTTACCGAATAACCCTATTATATTTTGGTGTACGAACCCTAAATCCCTAATCCCCGCCGAAACCATTTGGGGTGTGGAAACTATTGGAGAAGAAACCGATGGGTTTATCGAAGATGGTTATCCCTCCGAAGGTGGGCATAGGGTTTTAGCGGATAGATTTATTCGCCTTCTTCGAAATCGATGGATATAATATGTTAATGATTCAAAATACGGATAAGATTAAAGGCTACCGCATTTCCGATGATTTGGTATTTGGTACTACGATTACACATCGATGGG
>VFQS010004251.1_pt1 | contig 10499 bp, 9 predicted proteins | sample 3512361 | NCBI WGS metagenome assembly VFQS01 (sample SAMN10412375, study PRJNA504923) | tailings metagenome | isolation source: Relicate 1 Philex TSF3 active mining | place: Philippines | reverse complement strand
GTTTTGGTGAAGGAAAAGGGCTAGAGGAAAGCGGTGGTTTAACACCAGAAATTATGGTTTGGCTCGAAAAGGCCATGGACGCCTATTGGCGACAACGCCTTTATAACATCCTCGCTCAAGTCGGAAAAGCTACTGACGCAAACGTATTAAACAACTGGAACCAAGCCTTGGACGATATGTACGGCGAAGACGTTGATCGCAAAACTGACCTTATAAAAATGGCATTAACTGATGTAACCATCAGCCAAGCAGCAAAAAAATGGCTAAAAACATTATAATAGTTAAAACATTTATTCTTCAGCGTTAAAAGCTTTATCAACAAACCTAAAACCGGAAGTTTCTGATTTTCTTTTTCTTCTCAAAGAATTGTTGCTAGCGTCTTTTAACGCTATTTTCTCTGTGGAAATTGATAACCTTCTAATATCTCTGTCTTCTGGAGAATTAAATGGCACAGGACTAAATGGTATAGGACTCAACAGTATCGATCCTAATAATTCTTTGGATACTTCTAATGATAATTTCGCTCTCTTACTTACTTGTTGAGGAGTCGTTTCAAAATTTGGCAATGACATATCAGGAGAAAAATTTTCTTTAAAAGTAGTAACACTGAAAGATGATGTATCAGTCCCGCAATCTTGTCTTGATAAATCAAAATCAGCATTTAATTTTATTTTTCCGGTATCTGCCTCTTTCTCAATATCACTTGGGTTAACTATTGCCATCTGCGTTAATACAAGCAACACACTGCACTTTAATCTTATAGCCACGCTCAAAAATTTTTCTCTTAAAAACATCAAAAAGAATATTTTAAATTAATTTAAGAAAAAATCTATGTAATTTGTATCTTTTTTTGAAAGTGAAACTAAACCTATAGAGAAGCCACATGTTCTAAAATTTTCTTTGCAGCTTTAGGCACCGACATATTAGTCACATCCATTTCTAAATAATTCGAATGCGAAATAGTAATAAGTGGTAATTCTAATTCAATATCTTTGGGATTTATTGTTTTCCATCTTTCTTTTCGAGACAGTTGAACTACCCTTTTTAAATTTTCTTCCTTTGAAATAAGTAACTTCACTGGCACAAACACAGCTCCTCGATTTGCTGCCATTTTTTCGACTTGCTCATAAATCTTACGGTCACCAATTGATTCAGAAAGTACATTTGTAATCACATAATTTTTATCAATCTGATCTTCAATAAAATTGATCGCGATATCTCTTATTTTTCGAATGGCCGCCCAAGCTGAGTCAGGAATGTGAACAAAGCCATCATATTGGCCTAACGTGAAAATAACATTATTGATTAATTGATTATCACAAACCACATAACCTGATTTTGCTAATTCTTGACTAATTGTATATTTACCTGTTCCTGGTGTACCGATTAAGTAAAGTATGTAGTGCTTTTCCACCTACTTAATCTCTTTCCACAGCGCGCGCACAACCGTGCTAATAATCGCCGCTGTGGGCAGCGCTAGCACAATACCAAAAAATCCAAACCAGGTAGCACATGCAAGCAAACTAAACAAAATCCAAACCGGTGGCACGCCTATGCGTCCGCCAACAAATCGAGGAGTTAAAAAATTACCCTCAATCGCCTGCACAATTAGAAACACCAATCCAATGGAAATTAGTGGATTCCATGTATCATGCCCACTCAAGTGAATAAGCGTGCTTACCAAAAATCCAATTAACGCCCCCACATACGGAATAAAGGAAATACAACCTGTAAAAATCCCCACAAATACTGCGTTCTTAAGCCCTACAACCGTTAATCCAATAGAATATAAAACCGCCAAAATCAGACAAACTAGCATCTGCCCTTTTGCATAGCTTGCCAAATTCTGATCAATCACCTGCCCATAATGCACCATTTTCGCTGCATTTTTTTTAGGTAATAATGATTGCACAATCCCAACAAATTTCGGCCAATCTTTAAGAATATAAAACATCACCACAGGGGTTAATATAACCAACGACACAACGTTTGCTAGAGCCAGACCGTTGCTTAAAATATTAAGAATAAATTGCACCATCCACGTCATAATGCTGCCAAATTGATCGCTAATCTGTGCTTTAATTTTTACAATGTCTTCTGGCGGTAAACGCTCGGTCACAAAGTCTAGCAATGGATTAATCAGACTATAAAAATGTTGTACGAGAGCAGGCATGTTCCTTGATAAAAGAATGAATTCTTTTTGCAAAAATGGCACCGCTACCATCATCAATAAGCCCAGCGCCAAAAGCACTGTTAAAATCATCAATAATGATCCAAATCCTCTTGGAACTTTTAAATTCTCAAGCGCAGTAACAGGGCGATTTAATATATAAGCGCCTATAAGTCCGGCAATAAATGGAACCAAAATAGTGCCAAGGCTATGCAAAGCTATGCCCAATAAAAACACGCCAATTAGTCCTAAAAACATCAAATAATTTTTCATTAAGCAACCTTTTGTGCCAATGTTGATTTTATCTCTAGTGCATCATTCTTTTGTGTTAAAATCAACTGTTCGCCCACCTTCACTGTTCCTTCTAAAATCTTTAGGGCTAAAGGATCTTGCACCAATCGTTGTATAACGCGTTTTAAAGGACGCGCACCATACACAGGATCATACCCCAAATCTGCCAACATTGCTGCGGCCTTCTCATCCCAAGTTAGAGTAAGCTTTTTATCTTCTAATCTTTTTGCGAGCTGCTTCAGTTGAATTTCAACAATCTTCACCATGTCAGCTTTTTGCAACCGATTAAAAATTAGCATCTCATCTAAGCGATTCAAAAATTCAGGACGAAACTCTTCACGGACTGTATGCATCACTTGATCACGCACTTTTGGAATAATTACTGTTTCATCTTCTGGCTGATGGGCAAGCGCCTCTGATCCAAGATTTGACGTTAAAATGATAATTGTATTTTTAAAATCAACCGTATGTCCTTGCGAATCCGTCAAACGCCCATCATCTAGTACTTGCAGCAGTAAATTGAAAACATCGCGATGCGCTTTTTCTACTTCATCGAACAAAATCACGGCATAAGGGCGACGACGTATACTCTCTGTTAACTCACCACCTTGCTCATACCCAACATACCCAGGAGGTGCGCCAATCAGCCTTGCGACACTATGCTTTTCCATGTATTCCGACATATCAATGCGCACCATGCTTGCTTCATCATCAAATAAAAATTCTGCCAACGCTTTACAAACTTCTGTCTTACCAACACCCGTAGGTCCTAAAAATAAGAACGAACCCATCGGACGATTTGGGTCTTGAAGCCCCGCTCTTGATCGCCGTATTGCGTTTGCAATCGCTGTAATCGCTTCATTTTGTCCAATTACTCGCGCATGGATATGCTCTTCAATTTTTAAAAGCTTTGATTTTTCGCTCTCCAGCATCTTTTCAACTGGGATACCGGTCCAGCGCGAGACCACAAGAGCAATATCTTCTGCCGTAATTTGCTCTTGCACACCCGCACTTTTATCACTCTTTTGAGAACTTTCTTCAAGCTTTGCTTCCAGAGTTGGCAGCTTACCATACATGATTTCACTGGCCTTACCTAAATCACCACGGCGCTGAGCGACTTCTGCATCCGATTTCAATCTATCAATCTCTGCTTTTAAATGTCTTATTTCAGCAATAGATTTCTTATCCTTTTGCCATGCATCCGAGAGAACTCGAGATTTTTCTTCCAAATCGGCAAGCTCTTTTTCTAACTTTTCAAGACGATCTTTTGATGCCTCATCTGTCTCCTTTTTTAAGGCCTCTCGCTCAATCTTTAATTGAATAATGCGTCTATCCAATTCATCAATGTCTTCTGGCTTAGAATCTACAATCATGCGTAGTCGACTAGCAGCCTCATCCATTAGATCAATCGCTTTATCCGGCAAAAAACGATCACTAATATACCGATTCGAATAGGTACAAGACGCCACAATCGCACTATCACTAATGCGAATACCATGGTGTAATTCGTATTTCTCTTTAAGCCCGCGCAAAATCGAAATGCTATCCTCAACGCTTGGTTCTTCAACCATCACCGGCTGAAAGCGCCTTGCAAGTGCTGGATCTTTTTCGATATGCAAACGATACTCATCAAGCGTTGTCGCCCCAATACAATGCAGCTCACCCCTAGCCAGCGCAGGTTTTAACATATTCGAAGCATCCATGGCTCCGTCCGTTTTTCCAGCTCCTACCAGCGTATGCAATTCATCAATAAATAAAATTACTTCGCCTTCTGCTTTCGTAATTTCATTTAAAACGGCCTTCAGCCGCTCTTCAAACTCTCCACGAAATTTTGCACCTGCAAGTAAAGCCCCTAAATCTAGAGCCATTAAACGCGTATTTTTCATGGATTCGGGCACATCACCATTTACAATCCGCAAGGCAAGACCTTCTGCAATCGCTGTTTTACCAACACCAGGCTCACCAATTAAAACCGGATTATTTTTTGTGCGACGCGTTAAAACCTGAATCGTGCGGCGAATCTCTTCATCACGCCCAATCACCGGATCTAGCTTTCCTTTTTTCGCTACATCTGTTAGATCCCTCGCATACTTTTCAAGTGCTTCTAAGTTTTCATCAGCTGTTTGCGTATCCATACGTTGGCCCTTTCGCATTTCATTAATAACTGAATTAAGTTTTGATGAAGAAATACCATGCTTTTCAAAAAATTCTCTGAAAGGTGAGGTCGCACTTAGCGCCAGCATCACCATATCAACGCCGGTATATGTATCTTGAATTTTTTTCGAATTGTTTTGAGCTGTTTCTAACACTTGAATCAACTCACGCGATAAATACATCTGCTCAGCGGCACCTTCAACTTTTGGAAGACGCTCAATTTCCTGAGCGCATGCATTTTTTAAAACGATAAGATTAACCCCTAATTTTTCAAGGAGTCTTGCCCCTAAATCATTCGACGACTCTAGCAGCGCGGCCAGAACGTGCCACGGGCTTAGCTGCTGGTTTTTCTTCGTCGCCGCTAACGTTTGAGCTGTTTGCAACGTTTGCTGCATCGATTGGGTAAACATTTCTGGATTCATCTTGAACTCCCTCAACCTCGCGTTGTGCTTTTTCAACCGCAAGCCGATCTTGTAGGCGCTCATTTAAAATGCGTTGATAGTGATCCGCATGCTGGTAAAAGCTTTCTGCTGCTATTCTATCACCGGAGGCTATAGATTCACGAGCAAAATTATTAAATTTATCAACAAACTGCTTAAGGTACTGCACGTTATGACGACATCTCGAATCAATTCGACCAACGTCATTTGTTTCTGAGTACTGTTTATGATCTTGGTGACCTGATAAAGGTCTTGAAGAACGCCCTCTCATTTTGGGCTTACGCATATGATGCATTTTCATTATTACTTATACAACCACTGATATCGTTTGGAAAAATTTACAATCGCACTTATACTTTTAATATGCGATTTAACATTTACGCTCACGCGCAATATACACATTAATGATTCATTCTTCAGTTGCCAAGCTTTTTTTTATACTTTTTAGCATTTGCTATGCTCAGTCACTTTTAGCGACTGATTCCATCTCTCCAATCTCTATTAGCTGCGCTACTATAAATAACTCGGGATATCTACAATTAAACTCTACCGAAAATACTCAATTAGCCATTTTTTCTTTAAGGGATAGATGGTATATCGTTTGGGATACTAAAAAACCCGACATAAAAATAAACATTCCTCCCATAGAAGAATTGCCCGCAGGATTTATCTCTCTTAAACAAGCCACAGACATTCAAGCATCCAGGCCCTGCACCATTCTCTCCTTTGAAGTCCCTGCTGAAATGATGCCCATGGTTACCAAAACTGAAAAAGGGTGGGCTATTCACATGGTTTCGGAATATCTTTTAAAAGATAATCCGAATCCTAATCAAATTTCATTCGATCACCAAAATGCCGGCCAATTTCGAATTATCAATGTAGGCAATGCTTCTTTTATCACACTCACTATGCCAACTAAGGAAGATTTAAGCATTCTTCTAACGGATCATCCTGATACAGGTCTTGATACTGCTCAATATGGATATGCAGATGTTTACGAATCAGTTCAGGGAGCCTGCTTATATTTAAAAAGTGATCAACTATCTGTCGAAAAGCAAGGCCAAGATGCCGCCTATTACCCCATTAAAGACCCTCTACTACATTCACAAGAAGAACTTAAAAGCGTTGACACATCGCCAAACATAACTTTTATGAGGCCTGGTACTCTCACCAATGCATTCCGAAATTCCTTAGCAGAAAAAGCTATTTACGATAAAAAACAGCGCCATTTGCATTTGCTACGACAAGCATGGGTTGAATTAGCCCTTGCGGAGGGAGATGAAGCAATGCAGACTATTCTCCTTTTAGGACGTGAACGCCCTGCTTTTACTAAATCTCTATCGTATCAACTTGTTTTAGGAATGGCTCAATGCGTATCCCGAAAATACATACAAAGCCTAGAAACACTTTCCCCTCTACCAAACACGCCAGAGATTAATCTCTGGCGTAACATATCTAAATCTCAGCTTGATAAACCTGCTTTATTTGATGAAAATAACGTAACCATTCTTAAAAACTACCCTGTCAATTTAAGGGAGTATATTCTCATCAAACTTATTCCGTATCTATTTGAATCACGCCAAATAAAACTTTTACAACGTATCTTGCAAGATATCGCCCCACAAACGGAAAGTACGCAAGCTCTCATGGCATTTTACAAAGCTATGTATACATTTACTCTTGAAGACCGAGAGCAGGGTTACAAATTATTGCTGCCCATCGCAAAAAATGAAACCCCTTACCCAATGCCTTTTGAATACGTGACCGAAGCACGTTTAGAAACATTTTTTCACGATCATGGCAGTGATTCCGTCGATTCAATTATTACCGAACTTGATATTCTGCGCACTCAAGCGCGAGGACACGATATAGAAGTCAAAATTTGCCTAAAGCTTATCGAACAATTAGAAAAGAAACAAAACTATCCAGCCATTATTGAACTCTTACAAGATTTATTAACGCGCTTCAAAAAGTTTGATGTAGCACTTGGATTCCATCAGCTTTTAAACAGTTATCTCGAGAAATTTTTTATAACCAATGCATCAGACGTATCACCAACAAAAGTCATCGGTCTTTTCACCCAATACAAGCAAATCATCGTACATTATTCCATCTACGAAACAATCGCTGTGCACGTAGCATCTCTCTATGAAAAACTGGATTTACTAGACAAAGCTATACAATTACTCTCAGAAATCGCCACAAAAACCACGAATATCAACAAACGAGCAGAATATCAACTAAAAATTGCTCAGCTCTATATACAGCGCTCAAAGCCAGAAGAAGCCGTTCATATTTTAATAAACACGCACTCTAAATTTGAAGAAAAATACAAACACCAAGCCTACACTATTCTTGCAAAAGCGTATCACTTAAAAAATGATCCTCATACCGCCATTCATTGGCTGCGTCATCACCCCAGCAAAGAAAACTTAAAAGAAATCATTGAAATTTATAATGAGCAAGAGGATTACCAGCACCTTATTACAAGCTTAAAGGATTATCTGGCCATCCTGGGTAAAGATGATCATGATGAACGCGAAGAAGCCTTGGTACAACTAGCTGCCACTTACCATCTTCAAAAAAAACCTGAACCGTTAAAAGAACTATATGCCGCCAACAAAGAATTCATGCAAGGGCGAAAAAGTGAAAAAACCTTTGCTATGTTCTGCCGCCCTCATGCGGAGCATCTGCAAACCATTGATGAGGTGTACGATTACATTAATGATGGTGAGATCGTAAAAGAAATACTGACAGATTCAAGAATACATTAAAAAAGCTCAGATTTCTCTGAGCTTTTTCTTTGTAACCGTATCCGTAAGAAATTAACGCTTACTGAATTGGAATCTTCTACGTGCTTTCGCTTGACCGTACTTCTTACGTTCAACCACACGACTGTCACGTGTTAAGAAGCCGCCTTGCTTTAACACACTGCGTAATTCAGGCTCAAAATTCACAAGTGCCTTGCTGATACCATGACGTACCGCACCGGCCTGGCCTGAAAGTCCGCCACCAGCAACCGTACACCACACATCATATTGACCATGACGATTTGCACTTTGGAATGGCTGCCCAATAAGCATTTGCAAAACAGGACGTGCAAAATACTTTACGCCTTCACGTCCATTAACCATCAATTTTCCATGGCCTGGTTTAATCCAAACGCGTGCAACAGCGTTCTTACGCTTACCAGTTGCATACGCACGGCCCTGAGCGTCAACCTTTTTCTCATACTTTATAGGCTCAGCAGAAAAACTTACCCCAGCTGCCATTGCATCACTGGTTGATACTGCTGATTTTAGGTCTTCTAGACCAACTTTATTCGTGGCCATTATTTGCTCCTTTTATTCTTGGAATTCATTGCTGCAACATCGAGAACGATAGGTTGCTGAGCATCATGAGGGTGTGTAGCACCAGCATACACTTTCAAATTACGCATAATTTGGCGTCCCAAAGGACCACGAGGAACCATACGCTCGACAGCTTTAATAAGCACGCGTTCTGGATGACGACCAGACAAAATTTGTCCCATTGAGCGTTCTTTAATACCGCCTGCATAGCCTGTGTGCCAGTAGAATATCTTGTCCTTTAATTTGCTGCCCGTGAATTTTACTTTTTCAGCATTAATCACCACGATATTATCACCGCAATCTACATGTGGTGTATAGGATGGTTTATGCTTTCCTCGCAAATGATTAGCTATCACAACTGCTAGACGGCCTACTACTAAATCCGTAGCATCGACTAAAAGCCAGCTCTTTTTTACATCTTGAGGACGAATCGATTGAGTCGTTTTCATGATTTTTTCCTTATTGAATCTTTGAAATTTTATAGCGAATTTTAAACTATGGCGCAACAGAAAAACGTAAAGACCGCAGAAATACTAAAAACAATGAGCATGGTATTATGATACCATCACCTTACATTTTTCCAAATGCGCCGCATCGTCGCCCAGAACAATCCCGTCATCATCAACAAATACATCAGCACCTTCAGCCCTAGACGCTTTCGTTCTTCCGCCTCAGGCTCACTCGCCCACGCTAAAAAGGTCGTTACGTCATGTGCCATCTGCTCAACTGTAGCTTTCGTGCCATCCCCATAACTAATCAACCCTTCACTTAAAGGTGGCGCCATTGAAATGGCATGTCCTGAAAAATACGCATTATAATATTGCCCAGTCCCCACCTTAAAATCAGGATTCTCCGTAAATCCTGTCAAAAGCGCATACACATAATCCGCACCACCAGGACGCGCCTTCACAATTAGTGATAAATCTGGCGGAAACGCACCATTATTCGCCGCTCGTGCTTGCTTTTCATTGGCATAGGCAAGCGGAAAATAATCAGATGGCCTACCAGGTCTTTCAAACATCTCCCCCTCATCATTCGGCCCATCCTTAATTTGATACTGGGATGCCAATACCTTAATTTCAGCATCGCTTAATCCCAGCGCCTTCAAATGCCTGAAAGAAATATACTTAATACTATGACACGCGGAACAAACTTGTTTATATACTTGAAATCCGCGCTGCAAAGCAGCCCTGTCAAACGTCCCAATCGGTGAAGCAAAACTCCAATCCTGCTTAGGAGGAACAGCAGCAGGTTCAGCATGGAGAGTAGCAACAGCCAGTAAAATGATGATATACAACTGGACTACACAAAAGCTTCGCTTTCTGGAGCGATGATTAGGAATCTTATCATCCCAGGAGGCGCAGCCGACGTGGGATCCAGTGTTATTATTTCTAATTACTAAATTCATAACGCTACTTTTTCCTTTTCAACCGCATTAAAAACGCGGTAGCACACCCAAAAATGCATAAAACAGCAAGGCGTAGCAGCTTTTCCAATCCACAAACAGACTCCTTTTGGTGGCTCTCTCTCGCCTTTTCAAACTTATCGAGCAATGGATAAAAAACCCAAAAATGCACAAAATAATACGCTGTTGCTGCCCTTCCAATCCATAGATACATTCCTTCAGGTGGATTAGCACCAATCCAGCCAAGCACCCCCATATTTAAAACCATCACCCAAAACAGTTTTGAAAAAATCGGTCGATACCGCCCACTACGCACCGGATGGCGATCAAGCCACGGTAAAATCATTAGCGTAAATACTGCCCCAAACATCGCCAACACACCCCCAAGTTTACTGGGGATCGATCGCAAAATTGCATAAAAAGGCAAAAAATACCACTCCGGCACAATGTGCGGTGGGGTTACCAAAGGATTTGCCTGTATGTAATTATCTGGCTCTCCAAAAAAATTTGGCATAAAGAACACTATAAATGCGTATATGCACAAATACACCCCGAGACCAAATAAATCTTTAATCGTGTAATAGGGGTGAAAAGGAATCTTATCGTTTGCCTTAGCTTCGACCCCCGTCGGATTATTCGAACCAAACCGATGCAAGCTCGTCATATGCAGCATCACAACCCCTACAATC
>VFQS010004250.1_pt1 | contig 10503 bp, 6 predicted proteins | sample 3512361 | NCBI WGS metagenome assembly VFQS01 (sample SAMN10412375, study PRJNA504923) | tailings metagenome | isolation source: Relicate 1 Philex TSF3 active mining | place: Philippines | reverse complement strand
TCAAACGCGGCTGCCGCTTAATCGGCAGGCTGGCGAGTACAGACGCGCGCGCGGATGCCGGCGCGACGCTCACAATATAGAGATTCTTGGATGTCAGCCGATCGCGCGCGGCATCATCATTGGCCGCGGCTATCCGCCCGCGCTGTTCGCGGCCATCCGGATCAATCGCATGATATGCGAATTCAGGCATCTACAATGTCTTCGCGGCGCGAAATGCGAATGGCTTCTTCGGGCGTCGTATGGCCCGCACGCACCAGTTTACGCGCGGCGGCGCTCAGATTCGGCTGGTTCACAAAAGCATGGCGTGCCAAAATAGCTTCATCACCACCATCGTTGATGAGACGGCGGATAGTATCATCAACACGGACAGCTTCAAACACCCCGATGCGGCCTTGGAAACCTGTATTGTTGCACTCTGGGCAACCAACGGCCTTGTAGACCGCCGTCCCCTTATCAAAGCCCAACAACGAAGCCGCGTTACCATCGGCCTGAACCGTCTGGCGGCAACTTGGGCATAGACGGCGCACCAAGCGCTGGGCGATGACGGCGCGCAAGGTGGAGGCGAGCAGGAACGGTTCAACCTTCATATCGCGCATCCGTGTGATCGCACCCAGTGCGTCGTTGGTGTGCACGGTGGTGAGCACAAGGTGCCCCGTCAGTGCAGCCTGCACGGCGATATCCGCCGTCTCACGATCGCGGATTTCGCCGACCATGACGACATCGGGATCCTGACGCAGTATGGCGCGCAGTCCTGCGGCAAAAGTCATCCCGACCTTCGCATTCACCTGTGTCTGGCCGATGCCTTCGACGGCATATTCCACCGGATCTTCCACGGTGAGGATGTTGCGCGTGCCATCATTCAGCCGTTTCAGGCCAGCATATAAGGTCGTCGTTTTACCCGACCCTGTTGGTCCTGTGACCAAGATGATGCCATTGGGTTCAGCCAGCGCCTCATTCAGGATTTTGAGCGTTTCTTCCGACATGCCTAACAAATCGATCGATATGCCGGCGTTTTCCTTGTCGAGAATACGCATAACCACACGCTCGCCTGCACGGCTTGGCAGGGTCGACACACGCACGTCGACAAGCTTGCCACCCAGCGTCAGGCCGATGCGGCCATCCTGCGGAATGCGGCGCTCTGCGATGTCGAGGCGCGCCATGACCTTGATACGGCTGACGACAACCGGCGCGACATTAGCGGGCAAGCGGAGGCGTTCCTGCAACACGCCGTCGGCGCGCATGCGAATGACCAGACCCGTTTCATATGGCTCGACGTGAATATCGGATACGCCCTGGCGGACAGCCTCTGCAATGATGCCGTTGATTAAACGGATAACGGGCGCGTCATCCGCGCTGTCGAGCAAATCGTCCGCGCTCGGCAACATATCGGACAGCAAATCGCCGTCATTGGTGCCGATTGAGCCAGCCATCGCCGCGGCGCTGCCGTCCATGGCATAATGGTCGGACAAATAACGGTCAAAGGTCGCATTGTCCGCCATTTCGACATCAAATGGCATCGACAGATAGCGCCGGACCTCCAACAACATTAGCGGATCAGCGCCCTCACGCATCGCCACCACAATGCGACCATCGCTTTCGTGCCGCAGCACCAGACCATGCGCCTTGGCAAAGGCATAAGGCAAATCGAGCAGAGGCGCGGTCACAGCCGGTGCAATGGCAACGTCTGCCTCCGCCGCGATATTGGATGCTGGCTCGGTCGTCCCCTCGTGCGATGTCATGATTGCGGATCCCCTGTGGCGGAGGAGACCGCGCCTGCGGGAACTTCTGCTGGTTGCAACGCGCCACCTGTCTGGGGCCGCGTCAATTTGCCATCAGCTCCGATCATGATGTCATTTGTCCGCACATCCGGCGCGACCGGCGGTACAGCGCCCATATAATCGCGCAGCAATTCGTCGATGCTGGGTTCGGCATCTGGATTGCGCGTCAGCTGCATGTCGCGGACATAGTCATAACGTCGCGCAGTCAGCCGGTCGCCATCTTCGCGGCTACGCAAGATGGTCGGGCGAATGAAGACCATCAAATTGGTTTTGCTGCGGCTGCGGCTGCGCGATTTGAATAGTTCGCCAATGAGCGGAATGTCACTCAAAAGTGGAATGCGCTCAATCGTGCGGCGTTCATCATCATTGAGCAAACCACCAATGGCCAGCAATTGGCCATCACCAACGGTCAACGTCGTTTCAAACTCGCGCTTGTTGAGGATGAGGTCGCTCGAGCGCGATGACACCGGCCCTGCAACGCTCGACACTTCCTGTTTAAGGAACAGCTTCACGTCGCCCTGCGCGTTCACTTGCGGCGTCACCTCAAGCTTGATGCCCACTTCCTGACGCTGAACCGTGCGGAAGGCATTTTCGAAATTGGCGGACAATTGCTCGCCGCTGCTCACGGGCACTTCTTGTCCGACGAGGAACTTCGCCTTTTGGTTATTCAGCGTCACAATATGCGGCGTCGCCAGCAGATTGGACTCCGTGTCCGCTGCGATTGCGTTGATAATCGAGCCAAAGACCGCATTTTTGCCGATATCCATGGCAAAGCCGCCAAAGCCGCCTGTAGCGCTCAGGATCGACGCCGCCGCTGCTTCCTGGAGGCTGTCACCCAGCGCGCTGTTCGTTGCGGTCGTGGTTGTATTGCCATTCACCGTTGTCGTCGTGCGCGTCAGTTCTTCGGCGCCAATTGCGCCCGCAATCGTCAGGATATTAGGTGAAGCGTTGGCGTAATTTGTCGCCGCAAATGGTGCGTCCTTGCCGCCGACGAGGAATTGTACGCCCAGCTTTTTCGCCGCGTCATTGCCGATTTCGACAACGATTGCCTCAACCAAAACCTGTTCGGGCCGTGTGTCCAGCTGACGGATGAGCTCGCCCAACGTGCGTTGCATTTCGGGGTTTGCCGCGATGATAAGGGCGTTGGTGCCTTCATAGCGGGTCACGACAACGGGGCCACGGCCACCAATGCCATTGGGGCCTGGACCAGAGGAAGATGCGGCAATTGGCGCGACAACGGGGGCAGCACCGCCGCCTGCAGCTGGCGCAGCAACGGGTGGCGCGTTACTAGATACAGACGATCCGCTCTGCCCGCCAATCAACGACTGGACGGTCTCCAACAAGGTAGCAGCATTGGCATGCTCAAGCCGGTACACGCGAATTTCGGCGCCTGATTGTGCGCGCGCATCCAATTCCTTGGCCATCGCGGCAAAGCGCGCAACCGACGTCGGGTCACCGCGCAGGGCAATGGCATTGCTGCTGTCAATGGCCGCGATGGAAACAGGCGGCCTTGCGCCCTCGCCGCCGCCTTGACCAGCCAGCCCCTGAAGCGCGGCGGCTATTTCACGCGCACCGGCGTTATCGAGCGCAACAATCTGCGTCGCTGCGCTATCGCGGTCAATCTGGCGAATGAGGTCGCGAATGCGGCGAATATTGTCGGCATAATCGGCGACCACAAGGCTGTTTGCATTTTTATTGGCCGTCAACGAACCTTCGCGGCTGACCAATGGACGCAGCGTTTCAACGGCTGAGGTTGCGTCGATTGAACGCAGGCGGAATACTTCCGTTACAAATTGGCTTGAAGTTGCGGCCCGGCTACCGACGCGGGTTGGCTGGGTTGCTGCGCCGTCAGAAGGCTGGATCCGGTAACCACCGCCACGAATGGGAATCGCGACAAGGCCATTTGCGCGCAGTGTCGAGAGGAACACCTCAAAATATTCCGAACGCGACAATGGCCGGTCGGTAACTACCGACACTTTCCCATTCACACGGCCATCGACAATGAACGTCTGCCCGGTGACGCGGGCCGCATCCTGAACAAAGGCACGGATATCGGCATCGCGCACATTCAATGTTTGCTGCGCGGCGATAGGCTGGGCAAAAACAAGCGCACTGCACGCCAGCAAAAGGGTAAATTTACGGATCACGGTTGTTCCAGATTTAGAGCAATGGGGACCTTTGCACCGCCGCGTTCAACTTCAACGCTTAAGCGGGCTCCGGGCCTGATTTGAGAAGCAATGTCAGCCGCCGAAGATACCGGACGGCCATTTATGCCAACGACAATGTCGCCAGCCTGAAATCCGGCGAGGCGCAACATGGTGCCATCATCGCGCGCTTGCAGAACGAAGCCAGTGACCGTGCCCCCTTCATTACGCGGCGCAAAGCCGATGGATTTCTGAAGCGTCTCAGCATTCAGGCTGACGCCTCCGCCGGGCGCCGTTGGCGTGGTTGCAGCGGAACCTGATGCAGGCGGGCTAACCGTTTTCGCGGGCACCGACTGATCGAGATACAGCGATTCTTTCACGCCGCCGCGCGACAATATGACATGGTCAAAGGCAACGGAATCCAAAGTGACGCCGGGCGCGACTTCTTCGCCAATGGCAAAGCTGTTTTGCACGCCATCTTCGCCCGCGATGATAGCCGAACCGCCGCCCGAACTTTCATTGGTGCGCACGCCGAACAATGTCAGGCTTAACGATGTGACATTCTGGGGTGACGCTGCAGCCGCGTCATTGCGAAAAAAGGGGTCAAATCCCGCAAATAGCGCCATTCTGGCAGACTGCGGCACCACATTGACCGACGGCGCGCGCCAGTCATTGACTGGACCAACCGGCGTTATCAATATCCAGAAAAGCCGTGCGGTTTGAACGGCGGTCGCTATGGCCAGAGCGCCCAGGAGCAGGCGACCGGCGGGCACAGCCGTGATTTTGCGTGACTGTAGCTTCACCCTTTCCGCCAATGATATTGCCACTGAATCCCCCCGGACTAATCCGCTTGATGATACTGCCCTAACGCGCGGCTGTGACCGTCGAGTGACGCCTAAATGACAGTTTAGTGACGCCCCGAACCGAATGCAACGTGCCAGACAAAATGACGGCGACATGCTGGTTCCAACATGTCGCCGCGAGTCAGGGGGCTGTATTTCGGTTAGAAGTTCAGCTCGACGCCAATAGAAGCGCTGATGCCTTGTTTGTAACGGTTGTAGAAAATCTTGTTCGCGCCGCTTTCCTGAAACTCCTGATATTTGGTGTTGGTGAGGTTGCGGACTTCGAATTTGAGTTCAGCTTCTTTGCCGCCAAGCGTAAAGCCTTCACGCGCAACGAAATCGAGCTGGATACCGGGTTTTTCCTTGATATCCGGCTGACCCGATGCACCACGGCTGGTAACCCGGTCGGTCGAATAGCTGAACAGGATTGTCTGCTGCGACAGGCGCTCGGTATCTTCGAAACCGAATTGCAGATTGACCAGATGATCCGCCTGCCCAGTCAATGGCGAACCGTCGGTGAAGAAGTCGAGCGCGTCGGTGGACGATGCGTTAAACACCGCAACCGTGTCACCAGCCTTCACACCGATTTTTGACTTGGTGTAGGTGTAGTTGGCAATGACAACCGCGCGGCGTGTCGCAAAAAAGCCTTCGTTGCCAATTGCAGAGAGATCGAAATATTTCTGCGTTTCGATTTCCACCCCGTACAAATCAGCCTTTGGTGCGTTCGCAAAGCTGGTGATAACCGAGTTATCATCAAAGCTTGAGAACGACTCGATCGGATTGTCGATACGCTTGAAGAAACCAGCAGCTGTGACGCGCTGGTCACGGTCCAAATACCATTCATAGCGCGCTTCAGCATTGTACAACTGGCTATCTGTCAGAAACGGGTTTCCACGGAAAAGACGGTTGGAATCTGTGTCGTAGAAGTTCTGGAAAATCAGTTCGCGGAATTGCGGACGCGCGATGGTTTTCGACGCGCTCATCCGGAACTTCATCTGATCATTCATGTCCCACGTCAGCGTGGCTGCGGGCAACCAATAGCTACGATCCAAGCTGGTGGAGGCAAGCGAGGCCGTTGGCGTTGTGAACACCTGAACCGGCACAACGGTCTGTTCCGCGGTTTCATAACGCACACCAAGGTTCAGGCTGATTGCTGGCGTAATGAATGCCTGAATTTGGCCGTACCCAGCGTGGTTCAACAAGCTTGCATCAAAGACCGGGTTTGCTTCGTTGGTATCGATCAACGCGATGTTGTAAAAATCGATAATGTCCGGTTGCAGCAAAAAGTCTGGACGGAATAATGACGGCGCAACTGGCGTGCCGCCGGGCGCGACAAATTGGAAGTCGCGACGTTCGGTGCGGCGAACCGTGTCCGAATAGGCATAGCCTACCGTCGCAGTAATTTCCGGCGTAACCTTTGCCGACAGATCCACACCACCGGCCCACAGATTTTCATTCAGATAGGAATAGCTGACTTCGGCGCTTCCCTGCTGACCGTTATTCAGACGGTTTATGAACAATTGGCCATAAGGATCGGACGTGATGTTGCTGCGATAATATTCGAGACTGATTTCATCGGGCGCCTCACGCTGAGAATTGGCGTAGGCTACGCGGACGCTCAAATTCACGTCAGGCGACAATTTGAATTCACCGACCAGCTGGCTATCGACCAACTGGCGTTCGAACCATGCTGTATCCTGCTGCATCAATGTCGCGGTGGGCGATGTTGTCTGGCGGGTACCGACACCGAGACGCGCTTGTTTCAGCGTGTCGCGAATGAACAAATTGGTCCAACGGATTTTTTGTTCACCGGCTTCGATGCCGAAGCCAACCAGGCCGTTCACCACGATACGATTGTCGGTAATGACTTTCTGGAAATCCAGCTCTTTCTGGCTCACATCAAGCGTCGATGCTGTTTGCTGGATCGTGTCGCGGGTACGCCATTTGTTGCTGTAACCCGCGTTGAAAATGATACCCATGGTGGCGTCATCGCCAATTTCGAAGTTCGTGCCACCAGTAATCGTGCCTGAGCCATTGGGCGGCAGATTTTTGTCACGCTGGACGACTGCATTCCGGCCGGTAATGAGCTCGCCGGCAATAGCCTGGGTATCAACGTTACCCGCGCTGATGCGTGCGCCGCTGGCAAGATAGGATGCAAGCGCGGGCTTTAGGTCACGGTTGCCATTGTCGAAGCCACTCCAATCCTGCGAGCTACCATAATATGTGTAGCCCAGTTGATTGGTGGTCTCGCTATTGACGCTCAAGTCACCACCGACCGTCAGGAATGTTTCGCGCGGGATCGCTTTGGTAGTCAGGTTGATAACGCCGCCGCCAAATTCACCGGGGAAGTTTGCCGAGTAGGTTTTTTGCACAAGCGAAGATGCAATCACGCTTGTCGGAAAAAGATCGAGCGGAACAACGCGCTTCAATGGTTCAGGGCTTGGGAGCGGCGAACCGTTGAGCAATGCGAGCGAATAACGATCACCAAGGCCACGAACATAGACAAAACCGCTACCAACGACGCTTAGGCCAGTGACACGCGATAGTGCGCCGGCAATGTCGCCTTCACCGGTACGTTCAATATCCGCGCTCGACAGCACGGAAACGACTTGCGCCGCGTTCTTGGAAATGTTGCGATCCAGATATCCGCGTACGACGATTTCTTCGCCACCCGGAATAGAGACGTCGACATCATCTTCGACTGGCTCGGCTGCGTCTGCTGGCGTTTCTGCTGGTGCTGCTTCAGCGCTGGCTTGTTCGGCCTGTTCCGCTGCGGCGTCTTGCGCCATCAGCATGGAAGGCGAAACGAGCGCCGACGTCAAAAGCAACAGTCTGATTGCCTCCACTGGCTTCAACATTGTAATTCCCTTTTATAAATTCGAAAAAAGGGTGAGGTGCATGCCCGCTTGGCCGCACCTCACCCGATATTATCCGCCAGCTATTAATATGTTGGCAGTGAGGTGCAGAGACCGGTTACGCTGGTGCCCAGATTGGCGGTCGCGCTGTTGCAGGTCCAACCTGCATACCAAAGGTCGTTGGCGTCACGGACAGCACCGATATAGGTTGTTGCATCAAAGTAAGATGCGATGGTGCTGGCGTTGAACGCTGTAACTGCGGTCTCGTTGGCACCATTGATGAACAATGATGTCAGGCTTGGTGTAAACGCGCTGTTATTGTTGTTCGAACCCGAACCGAACACCGCGCTGACTTGCGCATCGGTTACACCGTTCAAACCGACAAATGCTGGCGATCCGCACTGCATAACAACCGAACGGAAGACTGGTGCACCAGCTTCGTCGATCGACGAATCTGCCGTTGCCGATACGGTTTGTGGACGGCTGATCCGAAGGCATGATGTCGATGGGCTGACAACCACACCGTTGAACATGCTGTAATCGGTACCACCACGCAGCAACATTGCTGACAGATTACCGGTGTTGTTGCGCTGAATGAAGGTGAAGTTCGACAGGCGCGTGTTCTGGCGTGGCGTATTACCGTCCAGAGCGTTGTCCGAGTCAGCTTCGATCATCGAGTCACCCGCATTTGGACGCTGCACTGCCAATACATATTGGAAGTTCGCCTTTACACCAGTGTCCGTGTCCAAGTTATCGTCATCCGCACCGATCGACACAAAATACTTCATGTTGACGTTACCGCCGAAGAATTCTGCGCCATCGTCAGAGCTGTTGAACGACTGGATGTTGTTCAGAACCGTACCGGTGCCGGTGCCGCCCGTGGTCAGCGATTGCAATTCGGAGTTGCCCGACAGAACAAAGCCCGAGAAGCGGATTTGCACATAGCTCAAACGGCCGCTGTTATCTGCGCTGTTCGAACCGCCATAAAGTGCGGGGTCCACTGCGCCTTCAACCTGACGCTCACACGCGGCAGTGCCGGGCGTGGCCGAAGGTGCTGCGCAATCGGTGATGGGTGCACGGCCGTTCAGAACGATACCGCCCCACTGACCAATCGAGCTGTCAGTGTTGAGACCGAGAACGTTGTCACGGCTGGTGAAGATGATTGGGAGAGCAGCCGTACCAACCGCATTGATGCGGTTACCGCGGTTGACATTCAACCATGACACGCCGGTGCCGCCAAAGACGATAACGCCTGGCTCGATATTGAGCGTGACGACATTGTTGGTCGATGAAGGACCTTGGTCCGTGCCCACGTCAACACGGCCACCAAGACGATATAAAACGCCTGCAATTTTTGGTAATGTGCTGGTGGTGTTGATGCGCGCTGGCAATGTGCAGACGCGATATGTGCCGGTTGGGCCAGTGATCGTGCCGCTGTCGGTCAAGCCTTGCGCATCAGCGATCGTTGGGCAGCCGCCAGCTGGCGTAACTGTCGCAGGTGCTGTTGGCGGTGGCGGCGGCGGAGGTGCCGCCGGGTTGTTGATGGTGATGTTACCACCAGTGCCCGGTGACGCGATATCATCTGCGCCACAGCCGGTGACGAGGGCAGCTGCTGCCGTCGCATACACGATCCCACGCAATTTTGGGTTTAACATTCTAAATCTCCGCAACAAATAAGACGTGCCCGATATGGGCAAATGCAACGGACCAGAAACGAATCATCATAAGGCCCCACCCGTTGACCATGCGGCGAATAGGGGCGAGCTGTGACACGGCTGTGCTTATCACATTGCATTTAGAAGAATGTTTTGCGTCAGATATATGACAGCCGCAGAACAGGCGGGTCACGGCAAATTTATACGCTAGAAAAGACGAAAGGCGAGCCGTTAGGCCCGCCTTTTATAAAGCGTTAGACGTGAGATGTTGCCTCAATATATTTGGATCAACGTGTCGCGATCCGCATCTGCAACCCGGCATAGGCCTTACGCGCAGCGTCTTTCGAATTCATCACGCGACCGTCGGCGAGTACCAGATCGACGGTCTCACGGCTCTGCATCGCAGCGGCGAACATATTCGAAGCCTCTTCCATACGGCCCAAACGCGCATAGGCACGGCCAAGGTTGAGCAGCTTCGCAGGATCATGCCGGCTCACTTGCGCGCTTGTCAGTATTTGAGAAACCGCCTGCGCATTGTCGCCCTTTACGAGAGCCTCATAGCCAATGGACCCCTTTGGATATGCTGTTTCAACATTCATGGTCGGTTGGGCGTGGGCTGCAACGCCCATCAAACCAGTTACCAAGGCGCCTGTTAGTAGCAGTTTCATCGGTTTTCTCCTTATCCCTGACGCCAATATTACACTTATATGACATTACTGCAATATATTTGTAATAAAATTGTCATTTTTTCTATGAGCCAAAACTGCGCCTTAAATTCGGTAATATTTCAGACACATAACTTCTATAAAAGTCGCACAATAACCGCATCAAAGTGCCACCACCCTTCCCTAGTTGGGCGCTGCAAACCAATACAGGGATGATTCCAAAATGCGTAAAATTACAGTGATGCTATTAGCCGGAGTCGCCTTCGGATCTGTGCCAGTTATGGCGCAGCAATCGAATGCTCCAACGACCGCCGACACGGAAGAGGCCGAAATCGTCGTGTTCGGCCAAGGCGAGACCCGTCAGGTTCAAGAAGTATCGAGCAAAGAACTTCTGATCCTGGCGCCAGGCACCAGCCCGCTGAAAGCCATTGAGAAGCTGCCAAGCGTCAGCTTTCAATCTGCCGACCCGTTTGGAACATATGAATGGTCAAGCCGGGTCTCGATCCGTGGCTTTAACCAGAACCAGCTGGGCTACACACTCGACGGAATTCCGTTGGGCGATTC
>VFQS010004248.1_pt1 | contig 10504 bp, 7 predicted proteins | sample 3512361 | NCBI WGS metagenome assembly VFQS01 (sample SAMN10412375, study PRJNA504923) | tailings metagenome | isolation source: Relicate 1 Philex TSF3 active mining | place: Philippines | reverse complement strand
TGCTGCAGGTTCGCAACGAGCAACTCAGGCGATGCTGTCGATGAAGAAAATCGATCTTGCAATTATGAAGGCGGCGTACGAAAGACAGTAGATTTTGTTGTGGGCGGTGAGGGTTTCGAACCCCCGACATCCTCTAAACTCACATGAAATGTCTAACTTCTTGACCTACCTTCCAATTGTAAGGTTTGGGTCTGACATTTTCAATATTGAACGCCATTTGGACTATTTTCGCGCTGAAAACGCTTGGTATATCTATTTTTCCAGTAATCCTAATGCTCTTTGAATTTCACCGAGCAAATTTTTCTCGGCACTAATGCATTTATCGTAATGTGTCTTCATATTCTTTTTTGCATCAACTCGATTTTTCCCTTTACCTAATGTTCCGCTTTGAACGAGGGTTACAAGGCCTAAGAAAGCTACTTTTTCATCCACCCAAGAATCAACTATTTTCTTCATCATAGAAGTACCATAAATAGCTATTTTTCCTTCGATATCATAGGAATCATATCGCTCAATCTGTTCTTCTAATTCATCAATTGCCTCTATATTGGGCGAAATCCAAAGATCTATATTTATTGAATTCATCTTGCGATTCACAAGTGAAACAACTCCATACAAATCCTCATACACAGCCTGCTTGGTAGAAAATGAACCATTGATAAATGATTTTCTAATTTCTGATTTCATTGTCAATTTAACTGTAGCCAATGCCACGACAGGAGAAGTCAATAACTGCAATACAGCAAGCCAACCTTGCGTCATTCTAGGCATCTAATGTTTATCGGTTTCTCTTACCCTTGCAGTATGGGTATCTTGTACAGCCATAAAAATGACCATATCGCCCTGACCTAAGAGTCATTCGTGCTCCACAAAGTGGGCATCCAGTACCAGTGTTCTTTGGTCCTCTGCTGCCTCTGCCAACAGATTTACTGGAACCACTAACAGTTTTACAGGTTGAGCAGAAACGTCCGTAACCAGAACTCAAATTAGAATCTTTGAATTCGTCAGGAGTTCTCAAATCTTTACATTTTGGGCATAATTTCAAATCACCATTATGAAGGTTTTCGATCGTTTCATGAATTCTGAACATGAGCGGATCTTGTTTAACCTCAGGAGTAGTTAATTGAATTAATCTCTCATTTAAAGTATCTACTGGGTCTGAGCCAGAATTAAATTTGTTGATCCGAACAAACTTGTAACCATAACATTCAAGAACTTTTTGGCGATAGATGTCATCTTCAGTCAAATAATCTTGGTAATTTGTTGCGTTAACTAAGCCATTTCCTTTGAAATGCTCATAGAAGCCGTCATATTCAATGACAATTTTCAACTCTTTACCATTTTCAGGCTTGAAGACCAGCAAGAAATCAACCTTATACATGGGATGCGTGTAAGTTGGATCTAACTGCTTGAGGTACTTACCGATCTCAAAGCCAGGAATAAAGTCAATATTCTTGGAATTAGATTTCCAAAATTTAGTTTGATAAAACCAATTCAAGACCTCGGGTTCCATTCCTGACCTCGCATCAGTTTCAACTGCGGATCTTTCTTTCTTTGCCTCTTCAAGTTCATTTTGATAGTGGCGCAGTGCTTCACCTATGGAACCATTAAATTCATCAAGTGGCTTACTAAGTACAAAATGAATACATTCTTTTGCACGACTAAAACCAACATTTAAACGTTGTGCCTTAATTTGTCCATCTTCTTCAATATCAACAGATTCAAGGTCTTTTATAAAAATACCCCAAAGTTTGTCACTGTATTTAGAAGCAACCATCGAATAGAAGATTGTGTCTCGTTCTTCACCTTGGCAAGTATCAAAAGTCATAATCTTCAATTTCATTTCAGAGTAGAAATAATCCTTCTCAGGTAATTTATTAATAACTTCAGCGAATAGTTTTTGTTGGTTGGTATGGGGAGTAATGATTCCAACGCTTCGTTTACTCTTCTGATTTTTTAATTCTATTAATTGATCAATCACAAAATCAATTTCTGCTTTGTTAGTATTCTGATAAACCTCATCTTTTTCTGTTGTTTTAACGTATGAGAACTTAATTACTTCATCAATTGCTTTTCCACGTATCTTCATAACTTGCAAAGAATTGTTGTAGAAATATTTATTGGAATAGGAAATTATTTCCTTATAGCCTCTGAAGTGCTTGCGTAATTGCATACTGTAATTGCTTATAAATTCGAAAAACTCCAAGACAGAAGTTTTGATGTTGAACTTCTGTAATCTCGTGATTTGTGAAGATTCAGTTGAAACACTTTGTTTGAAAGTCTTGGATAAACCATTCAAATACTCTCGATTTGTATCCGAGCGAGCCTGATTAGCCTTAACGTTTGAGAATTGCTTTCGGTCACCAAGGATCAGAACTTTCTTGGCTCTAATTAATGCTGGAAAAGCTTGGGCAAGACTTACTTGAGAGGCCTCGTCTATGACTACTAAATCAAACATTTCACGTTGAAGCGGAATATATTCTGCGTAGTCTCTGATTCCTGCAAGAATGCAAGGAAATGCGTTCTTCATTTGGGAAAATTCGTTTTTAGGAAACTTCTGCTTTGATTTAATCACATTTCGAAGCATCTCTGCGTCGTTTTTACTGCCTTCGTAAAAGTCAATTACGCGTCCATCGAGATTGTAGGCAACCTGTGTAATTACCAATTCCTCAATGTTCTTCTTGCGCGAATCATATGCAACTGAAGGAATTCTTGAGAAGTCACTGGAAGTTTTGGCCTTGAGATAAATAAATCTGATCTGTTCTTCAAAATCTTCGTCTGAAATCGCAGTCAATTTATTCTTGAGGTACCCAGTTAATTTATCTAATTTGATTCCTAGATTCTTAAACGTAACTGGATAATTGGTCTGAAGCGTTAATGGATCCATTCGCTTTTCATTAAGTTCATTCACTTTTCGAAGAGAATCGCTCAAAGAGGGATCCGTAATAAGTTCGTGAATCATCATTACTGGGTCAAATGATTCAAGAAAATCAGACTTGTGATTAATTGAAGTCATTCTTATTGAATCTAGAATTTGATAGGCACTGAAAATTCGATCGGGGTTCTCGCTTGGTAATGTAGTTGAGGTTGAAAATTTTGAAGTAAATCTGGAATCGATTTCGCGGAGTCTTTTTTTGCTGAAGGCGTATCCAACAAGGAATTTCTTTTCGTTGGCATATTCCAACCAATACTTCTTCAGATCCTCTAGATCATTAGATTTGAAATGCTTAAATAGGGAGAGGTGACTCTGAATCTGATCATCTCCACCGAATTTCTTAGAGATTTCGCTTATTAATTTGGCACAAGTATTGACTGCTATCAATATTTGATTTAATTCGAAAAGAGTCTGGATTTCCTCTACAGGAAAAGAAAGGTTGCTTGCAAGTTTTTCAAAATCCTTAGAATTGATAAGTTCTTGAGTAGCCTGAATTGATTCCCTCAATTTAATGAAATCATCTGCAATGTCAGAATTATTGATGATCTCATCGAGATCAAACAAGATCTTTTCAAATTTTCCAGATGCTTCCATTCCAATTAACTCTTGGATTTCATTTAGATCAATATCTTCGTAGGCGAGCGCCTCTGATTCGATATCTTCCTTTAGAGTCAAAGCATTCTGTTTAATTGTCTCTTCCAAAGTATCATAATTTTTCTTGACTGCCCTGTAATGGGTCTTGATGTCAGAGATCGAACTTCTAGAGAGAATTTGATTGTAGGTGTTGCCAGTCTTACCTAGTCTTAGGATTGGGTTTTGAAATTTCTGATCAAATCTAACTTTGTTCATGGTTTCAGTGATGTTCTTTTCTACAACATCAAGGGCTTCCTTCTTGTCTGAAAGGACCAACACTGATTTAGAGTTCAAGATTTGTTCGAAAATAATCGCTGTAATTGTGTGACTCTTACCCGTACCTGGTGGACCTTCTACAACTATGTATTTACAGTCTGGCTTTGAGATGGCTTTGAGAATTTGCAACTGTTCACTATTTAGGGGAATTGGGCTTGTGAATACAAGTTTGTCAGAGGTAGAGGTCGAGTCCCATTCGTCTTCAATTTCTGATGCAAAGGCTTGAGGATTCTTCTGGAGGAAATCATTTAGAAGGGTGTTAAAGGTATCCCCTAAATCTCCTCCCTCGTTTCCTATTTCCTGAAGGATCTCCTCGTAATCATTTACCAAGGCTTCATCAGACTTATCAAACAGGGCTATAGAGCAAGAATTAGAAAGTTGAACTAAGGCACCTCGAGCTTGCTGCTCTTCGCCTGAACTAAAATTAATTGACCCTCTAACATCGAAGAAATCCATAAGTTCGTTAACGATTGATTGCAGTATATGGGGCAGGTTCTCGCCCAAATTAGCCACATAGAGAATTCGCTCAGTAACGGTTTTTAGTGACCCGCGAGCGCCATTTGCAGCGTTACTTTCTTGAACTATGTATTCCAAAGCCTTTTTGTTAATGTAAATCTGAGAGTCAAACTCAAAGGAATAGGAATCAGCCTCTTGAACCATATTCAAAGGAATATAGAAAATTGGATATTTATTACCCTTATAGCCAATTTCACCAAAGTATAAATAAAGTTCCTGTTTATCCAGAATGCTCTGATTGCGCTCTAATTCATTTAATTCACTGTAAAGATCAGCAACTCTCAAATTCTCAAAGTAGGTTGTGAGCGTAACTTTCAGATCCGCAATACTTAGAGCATCTTTTAATATATTTGAGACATTAACTTTGTCTTTTGCAATGGTTCTCACTAAAAGTTCTGTAACTTGCTTTTCTATCAAGTTAACAAGAATTTCTGTTAGGTCCGTTTCCAAAAGAAATACATCGTCAGAATCGCCTAACTCTTGATTCTTCAATGGCTTTTCTAAACTTTGAATAAACGGATGAACAAAACCTTCGTAAAAAAGAGTAGTAATATTTTCAAGAACTGCACTGCGAGCGCTATCAAATTCGTCATACTGCAGAGCAGCCTGTTGTTCAATACTAAGACCAATATCTTTTAGTACTAGATTTAATTCTGAGGGAGTTAACTTAGAAATTTGGAGTTGTATAAGATCAAAAATACTTTTAGGTAATTTAGTTTTATATTGATTCTTCTTAACAACTAATTCAGAACTACCCGTAAATCCCGCTTGAATTTGTTTGTGTATAGGTTTTAGGAATGTGTCGTACTTTTTTAGACTTACCCCAATCAACAAATTGTCATTATTGCGATTCTTGAGAACGCGTCTTGGAAATTTCCGCTTATGAAAATCGGTCTCCAAAAAGTCCATGAAGTACTTTGCGACTTCGCGGAAGAAGGAAAGGGCTCCCTCTTGAACTGATCCTTGTGGGCTCATGGGTTCACCATAAGTTCAAGCACTGACTTGGTGAGGGGGTGGTTGAAAGCCATGCGTGAGAGGGGTTCTCTCAGGGCTCTGGGTGCGCCTAAATTGCCCCCTTTTCTCTCCATGTTCCAATGGTAAACAGCCAATTGCAGCAGGGATAGCCCCAATTGTCCCTTTTTGATAAAAAACATCCAAGTTGACCAATCACGCAGACGGGCAGAAGGTTTGCGATTCAAATGCATGGCATAACGCCCTTAATCCAACTGTTTATCAAAAAGCTGGCGATATTCTGCATACGAGTTAAAAAGCATCAGAGTCGCCATGGACAAGACTTGATCTAGTAGATTTTCGTCAAACCCGTATTGAACAGTTTTAGAAATGTCGTCTTCATTTCCTTCAATATGAGTCTTTTTGGCATTTAATGAAAAACTCCAACTATTTGCATGTACTACGGAGGATAATTGAATATACAAGAGTTCAAGAGCTGGATTCGCTATTTCTGCAAGAATTCCAGTTTTCCCGTTGCTAGTCAAAAAGTCTGGAATTCTCTCATATTTCAAATTATGGATTTCTGCATAAGCTTGCGTCTTCGATTCAAGCACTTCTAATTCACTTCTATCCACAGAATTAATATGGCTAGGCTCCACTATTAATCTGAATTTGAAATATTTCTGTACACTCGAAAAATTTCTATTCATTATTTGAATAGCTTTTTGGCGAGCGCCTTCTTCATTTTCAAACTTGAGTAGCCAAGAAACTATTGCACAACTTTCAATTACTGTGCGGGCTAAAACATAAAATGCAAACAACGGAAGAGGTTCTTTTGTTGTTGAATTTTTGTGATTTATGGTTGAACTTGCTATATGTTTAATTGCATCTGCAGATATCAGTAAATGGTATTGGGGATATTCAATTAGAGAAATGATAGGGTCAAAATCACCATTTTTGTTCAAATGCCTATTCGCGAAGCTTCCCGCTACTGCCGTATGAGATTTTGAAAATGAATCTAGAACTAGATTAGCAATCTCTTTCATCTTTATTGGGTTTGAGAATTCCTTTTGCACGATCAATCCAAATCTCTAATTGCATTGAATAGATCTACAATCGACTTTAGTGGATAAGCTTCTTTCATCCATGTTTCGCTGTATCCATCAAATTTCCCCCCAGCTGTCTTAGGGCCCAATTCAACACCCCTCTTTTTGAGGAATCTTAGAGATTCTGTTTCCCAGTCTCTGGTTAAGCCACCATCCATAGGTCCCCTGATTTCAATTACCGACCAACCTAATTTCTTGTGCTTCTTCATTCTGTCTTTTGGATAATTCGTTATACCGATTTGCAAAAGTTCCCACTCTTCATGGGATAGAAAATAGAAATAGCCCTCTTTGTTCGGATCAAATCCATAAATTGCGCACGATGGACACCCAGCTCCTTGACCAACCCTTGAATTAGGAGTTGTTTTCCAAACGTGTCCCTCAGCGCATCTCCAAGATCTTTTGATGCTACTCCCTGCAGTCACTTTTTTCGGATCCCATCCATCAGCTTCAGCTGCCAGATCTGGGTATTTAGTTTGAAGGTCGTTGAATCCAAAAAGTACCTGTTTACCATCACAAATCGGACAACCGCTATTCCTTGAAGAAGATCGAGAATCTGGTGATGCAAGATATATGTGTCCCAATGTGCATTGCCATTCAACTTTCTTCGCCGATCCAGCAATTAACTTCGTAGGATCAGACCCATGTAGCTCTTTTGCTAAGTCTGGATGAGTTGTTGCCATGTCGTTAAATCCAGCGAGAACCTTAAAATTTGCACAATACGGGCAACCTTGCTTCCTGTTGCTTGTTCTGGAATAGACAGTAGAGATATAGGTGTGTCCTTGTTTGCACTTCCATTTTAATTTCTTTTTACCACCTGAAACTTGCAAAGCAGGATCCCATCCGTCTGCTTCTAGTGCGATATCTGGAAATTTTGTTAATAAATCATTTTCTCCGCCAAGTAACTGATGGTTAGAACATACTGGACATCCACTTTTATGTTTTCCAGTTCTATCTGATATCGATGCCTCCCACGAATGTCCTTCTTGACATTTCCATTTAACTTTCTTTCGTGAACCTTTCGAAATAGCGCTCGCATCCCATCCGTCTGCTTCTTCAGCTATTTTTGGAAAATTACTAAGTAGATCGTTAAATCCTGAAACTGTTTTCTTCCCAGCGCAAACTGGACAACCTGTACCTGCCAGAGTCCTGCTTTGAATAGATGACTCGTAAATATGCCCGTTTGGGCATTTCCATTGTTTGCTCTTTTTACTCCCATGTGAATATTGGGTTGCATCCCAACCACACGCTTCCTCAGCTATAGCGGGATGAGTGGTGAGAAGATCATTGAAACCCTTTGCTACCGCCTTCCCAGCGCAAACGGGACAACCTCTCTTTAGTTTGCCAGTTCGGGTGTAAGGAGCAGATTCCCAAGTATGTCCAGAATGGCACTTCCACCTTTTCTTCTGGTCATGGCCCTTGGTAACACTTGAGGGATCCCAGCCATCTGCCTCAAGGGCGATATCTGGGTGAGATTCACTAAGTGGAATTTTTCTATTCATGGCTAGAAACTCCCATGGGGTAGTTCGAAATAGAAGAGCTTGAAAACATTTGCGAACTCCCTGTCCATGTCGCAATTATTCCAGAGGGGTCTGACAAGTCGTTCAAATAAGCTGAAAATGCCCATATTTGGGCATAAAAGGCAGAATGTTAATGGTTATCTAACGTGGATTATTAAGCGATTCTTGTTTATCTAGTTAAACATAGTGCGCACATAAACACACATTTGCATACGACATCTCTAATTAAACTATTAATCACCCATACTTTTTTGACTAATTATTTATTTAGTAATATTACAATTTCTCTTAGTCTTTTCGCATTAGAAAATCAAATAATGTAAAATTAAGATGTAGGAAGCAAATAGACGCTTCGCCTTCAAGAATCGTTTGGAAAATGATTTTCACGTTCGTAAGAATGTGTTTTAGAAGATAATGCCAAACGATCTTCTTGAAAGTGTAGAAATCTCAATGCTTATGCGTTGAGATTTTTGCCTATAGGAATTACGCATGGAGAGGCAAGTGCGAAACAAATTGCCCGAGGACTAACAGACCGAAACTGTGGCTGTATAACAAGTATCCATAAATGCGGATACAAGAGAATATAACCAGTAGGGCAAACCGCATAGCCTGTCCTACATCTAAAGAGTTAATTCATTTGGCGCTATCTGTGAGTGTAATACCTCCTGCCCAGAAACTTCAGAAGGAAGTAATTGGGGGCTGCTTAGCCCCTATTTCTTAGAGAGAAAGTCAAGATGGAAAAAGAAACTAAAATATGCAAATGGTGTTATGTGGTTTATTTTAAAGAGCAAAAAAATATGCATAAACAATGTATGAAGAGAAAATATCAATTTTTAGAAAAAAGGAGAAGATCTTTAAAATTTAAATGAGCTCAGTTAAAGGAAAAGGAAATAAGATTTTTGAAGTAAGAGATATCTCTATCGACGATGCATGGGATTATCAATTGGCATTAAATTCAAGTAAAGGACATTTAGAGAACTACTTGGATTGGGCAATATTGGCAGTAGATTATTCTCTTGAACAATGCAAGCAAGTATTACTTCAAATGCAAGAAGCTGAATTTCCAAATAAAAGTTTTGCAATAGTCTTTAAAGAAAAATTAGTTGGGGGCATAGGGTTTGGACCAGCTAGCGAAAGAGATGGACTTCAAATCACTTACTGGATAGGTAAAAACTACATAAGAAAAGGACTCTGTAAAAGAGCTCTTGCTAAGGTCATTGAAATAAGTCTTGACTATGAAAACATAAACTTTTTAGAGATTCATGTCGATAGAGAAAACGTTGCTAGTTCAAAGATAGCTAAAAAGGCTGGATTCAAATTAGCGAGGTCCTATAGTTATGAGTCAAAAGGGTTACACGGACTAGGAATCATGGACGTATATATTCTTTTGACACCTAAAGGTAACGATAATTTAATTGTGTGTAATTCTAGTCAACTACAATCATTTTTAATACCTATTGGCCCTATTAATTGGAGTCTCCCAGAAGCATCCGTCTTGGTGAGTACCAAGATCGTAGAAAGAGTCTAAGAGAGTTGCCTGTTAGGAAATTTCAGCACCTTTGACATAGATGAAATCGCCATGGGCTTATTTAGCCTTGTGGGCAATGAAGCTTCTATTTCCTCTTGCCTTACCTGAGTATAAATCTTTAGTGTTGTAGAAACATTTTTGTGACGCATTTGCCTACGAACAACTTCAGGATTTACTCCTCTTCTAATCATGTCGGTTGCATACCAATGACGAAGCATGTGAGGATTAATGGACTTTCCTCCAGTTCTTATAATCCATTCTTTGTTTCGCGAAAGTTTGTAGCACGAATTGGTTACATCTTTTGTAGGCTTTCCAATTTTCCATAATTCGTCCTCAGACATGTTTCTTATTTCTTCTGCTAACCAGCTTGGCAAGAGGATTTTGCCGTATGTCTTTGGGCTACCTAAATGAAGTCCATCTTGAGAATAGGCTTGATTAACGTCTAGGTAATCACCCTCCAATTTGTTTGGAGTTACCGCACAAGCTTCTCCCACCCTCAAGCCTCCATACATACATAGAAGTAATTGAATTCTGTATTTTGATCGACTAATAATCCACTCCAAATCTTCTTGACTGGGAATGTCATAAATTCGACTTGAACCTTCCAAATATGGAAGATCTTGGCATATGCCTAAATCTCTGAACATGGAACGGGCGGTGATAAAGAGTCGTTTGCGGGTATTCTGATTAGAAATTGTTTCTACTTTGCTTCTTATTAGACCAGATGTAATTACATTTAAATCTAAATCCCAAATGCCGAGTTTCTTTATGTCTCTGATATTTGTTTGTTTAGTCGAATATTTATATGGTCGACTTTCAACAATTTTAATTACGTATTCTGAAACCAACATCTTGCACCATATCTTTCACATAATGGTCAAGATCTGAACTAATTTGGACTTAGAAACCTATTGGCGCTATATCCGTGTCAGTTAGTGTGAACTTACCGCCGACTTTCGGCGTTATTTCACTAATTAGACACTAAACGTGGGCGGTGAGGGTTTCGAACCCCCGACATCCTCGGTGTAAACGAGGCGCTCTA
>VFQS010004247.1_pt1 | contig 10506 bp, 2 predicted proteins | sample 3512361 | NCBI WGS metagenome assembly VFQS01 (sample SAMN10412375, study PRJNA504923) | tailings metagenome | isolation source: Relicate 1 Philex TSF3 active mining | place: Philippines | reverse complement strand
CGCCAGCAGCGCCAGCAGCGCCAGCAGCGCCAGCAGCGCCAGCAGCGCCAGCAGCGCCAGCTGACACCCTTGCAGACTCCCAAGCAGCGGCAGTCCTGCAGAGGGGTCCGACAGGTGAGCAGCAAACGCGCTCTCTTGCGTTTGTGCCATGCATGCACGAAACACCAGCACGTAAAAGAGATGTTTCCCCGGCCTGACGCTCGCCACGCCACTGAGAAAAAAACTAAAATTTTAAACCCTTAACTAGAGACTACACGCTCGTTCGGTGCAGGCTCTCGCGCCCACACCAGGTGATGCGCTCTCGCGCGCGTCACCCCATCGCAGCTAATTCCCACGCAGCACGCAGACTGCCGACCATCACCCCAAGGGAGTCTCGCTGCGGCTTCGGCCATCTCGGCACAGGTGCGCCAATCTAGCGATTTTACCCCATCGCCGGCTGCGTCAACATCCGCGCGCTCACTTCAGGTCTGAACCCGGGGCGACTTGCAGGACGGAGCGGCCGACGGCACTTCGGCGAGAGCATCTCCGCTCGCATCGCCAGGTAAGCCGCTCTCGCGCTGCTCGCCTCTTCACAACCTTTCGTGCACGCAGGCCACAGCTGTGGTTCGGCCGTCCGCGCGAGCGCGCGTTCTCGGCACAGGTGAGCTCCCGCTCGCCTCATCGTCTATCGCACCTCACATTCGTTAAAATGCCCGCAGGCTCATTGTGCAGCAAAGACGGTGGTCACTAGTGGCCGTCGGCTCGACGCAGCTGCATGATCTCCTTCGCTGCCGTCGCCGACTCGTCCCGCGGGTCCCTGCAGCAATGCAGCGGGTAAGTGCAGTCACGCTCGCAGCACGCGTGCATTAGCAAAATAAAATCTTATCCTTGCAGGTTCGACTGAAGCTGCAGCTCGGAGAGCGGGAGATATATGTGTCGTCTGAGCGCGCGCACGCAGCGCTTGCTTGTTCGCTCCTGCTGACACGCCCTTCTCTCTCCTTTGCTTGCAGGTCCAAGATCACAATTAACCATAAAACGTCTAACACGTGAAACGGGATGGGGCCTCGGAAACCCCTGCCCCGCAGTCTTTCAACTTAAACCTCCCGCTTGCAGCGAGCCCGGCCAGCTCGCTGTGTGATGACTAGCTGTCGGCCCTGCGGCAACCCGACAGTTGCCACAGAACCCTGAGTCCACAGGGACGATGAAGGGAGGCTTCACCAGCCTTGCGGGCCGACCCCGCTAAAGCAGAGTGAGCGGTAGCCCGGCGCCGTGACACAGGTCAAGATGCCACTGGAGGGTCCCGCCGCGCCCTGGAAAGCCAGAAGCGGCGGTCAGGCAGTCTAATGCTTTTCCTCGGAAGCGCAGGTACCGCAAGGCCGGCTCCGTTGCAGCGCTTGGGGTGGCCTCCCGGCGTGGGCCTGTTCCCGCCCTCGTCAAAGGGCATCAGGGGAGCAGCGTGCGCGCGCAAACGACAGAAATGTAGAGAACATTTACTAGTCGAATGCCGCGCAGCCCAGCACGGATGCGAAGCCGGTTGCGCGGTAAGGCAGGTGAATCAGGCGAGGAAATCAGCGCCCAGCGCATCTCGGACCTCTGGCCGCGAAAGGTAAGCCGCGTAAGGCGCGCTCTCACGCAAGCTTTGGTTTGCCCAGGGCTCCCACGTGGGATTCTGATCTCCCTCGGGCAGGTCAGCCCAGCGGACCAAGAACTCGAAGTCCGACTTGGGCCTTCGCTTGCGACCAGCAGCCGATCGCGTGGCAGGACGGTGAGCGACCACCTCGTCCACCACGTATTCAAAATTGTCTTGTGCAGCTAGAGGCAGCCAGTCGTCGACATTGGCCACTAACTCCATGTTGCAGCGCTTGCACATGCCCAGCTGGAACGCGCCAACGGTGCGAGAGGACAGATGCTGCAGCAGTACCTTCTGCCCCTCAGGCGCGTCGACAACCAGGTAAGGGCCCCGCCAGCGCGCACCAAGCTTGTGCGCACCGCGTTCTTCGACGCTCACCAGCACAGCATCTCCAGGCTGAAGCGAGTCGACCTCCGAGGCTTCCGGAGTCTGCAGGTCTGCCAGCCGCTGAAGCAGCTCGTCTTGTGCTCGCTCACAGCTTGCCATGAGCGTTTCATGCTGCTCGCGCCACTGTTGCACAGTAAGCGAAGCACGCTCTGCCGCAGCCTTATCCGCAGAGCCCACAGGAACGACGCTAGGCTCGCAGCCTTGCCGCCAAGGCTCATCTTCGAAGATGCCCTCACGCTGAGCGGTAGCGCCATAGAGTAAGTCGTTAGCCGTGCAGCCGTGTCTGTGCACCAGCTTGCTGTTGATGATCCCTCTGACCATTGGCAGCAGCACACTCCAGTTGTTTTTGTCTGGCTGACCCAGCTTCGCGTCGAGAATCATGACGCGCAGGACGTGTTCGACACGCCTGTTGAGGTTCTCGACCTGGCCATTGCTCTGGTGCGCGAAAGGTGCGCAGAAGTGCTGACCAACCTTCGCTGCCTCAAGCAGTTTGCGCATAAGCGCAGAAGCAAAACTCTTCGCGTTGTCGCAGCGCACGCTGTGCGGGCGTGTCCAGCGACTCATGACATCCACCAGGCACTGTACGACTTCGTCCGCCGAGGAGTGTCGAAGCGGAAAGAGCTCGGCCGCGCCACTGAAGCTATCGACGACGGACAAGATGTAGCGGTAACCATGCACATCAGCCTCAGGCAGCACAATCACATCAAAAGCATATTGTGTGAAAGGCCTCTGCCTGATCACGCCCGCAGATCGCTCTAACCTTGCTCGCGCAGGCTTGAGCTTCTGGCAGATGGGGCAAGCCTCCACATAGCGGCGGACCTCGTCGCGGGAGACGGAGCCAAGTTTGCCAGGTAAAGTGCCGCACACACGCTGCACCCGCGCCCAGGTCGTGGCAACGCCGGGATGCGACCCATCGTGCGCGCGCTCAATAAGCCGGCGGTTTGGAAACCCGCCAGCAGCCATCTTACTCGAATCCCGCAGGTCGGCATCGCTGGTTTGAGACTCGACAGCCCGGCGTTTAGCCTCCGGCTGCACGAGCTCAGGCGCCTTCGAAGAGTCAACAGGGTGAGTAGCAGCAGCAGCGACTTCTTTCTCTTGCACATCAGCAAGCGGCTCAGAATCCTGCAGGAACTCTTGAAGCTTCTTCTCATCGGGATCTCGAGGAACTACAGAAATAGGTGTGTGACTCGCACCATCACGACCCCCTTCGCCCCTCTTCCCAGAAGCGAGATTGCACGCAGCGAACTTTTCGCCGTAGTCTGCCGCGAAAGCGACATGATTGCAGCGAGCATACTGCGCGTGCCGCATGTTGACAGCATGAACTAACTCGATGAACGTGCAGTTCATGAGCTCGGCGTCGTCACCGCCCTCGCCCTCTGCAGCCATCCGTGCTTCCTCGTCGTTGAGGTTGTCCGTCTTGGGCTCCATCAGGTTGTATAGGTGAAGCCTTGAGAGCGCATCTGCGCAAACGTTTGCCCGGCCCTCCACATGTACGATTTTAAAAGGTTCGTACTGCTGCATGTAGAGCCGCCACCGCGCAATTTTGGCACTAGAGCAACTCCACATGTTTAGCATATTGTGGTGATCACAGTACAGCGTGACATCGGGGTGCTGCAGAATGTACTCACGAAAGCTTTCCAGGCCGTAGCGACACCCAAAGGCCTCTCTCTCGCCTATCACCCAACGACGCTCACGGTCCGAGAAGCGGCGAGACTTGTATGCAATGGCAGCAAGTTCATCCCTGCCGGTAAGCGCATTCGGGAGCAGCTGAACCAAAACCGCTCCAACGCCGACATCTGACGCATCCACATAGATCCTAAAGGGACGACTGAAGTCCGGCTTGGCAAGCACCGGCGCTGTCTGCACCAGCAGCTTCAGCTCGGCAAGAGCATCATCTTGCTCCTTGCCCCAGTGGAACCCTCTCTTCTGCGCGCTCGAGCTGAGCAGGTCGGTGAGCGGCGCGCTCGTGGTGCTGGCATCAGCCAACCAACCACGCACAAACGCAAAGCTGCCCAGGATTGACTTGAGTGCTTTCAGGTTCGTCGGCGCCTGCAAGTTGACAAGAGAGTCAACACGAGCAGGATCTAGGGACTTGCCCTCAGCAGAGACGACAAAACCCAGGTGACGCACCGCGCCAACAGCCAGCTTAGCTTTTTCGCGCTTCAGCCGCAAGTTGTAAAACTTGCAAAACTCCATGAGTGCGCGCGTTTTGTCACACAGCTCTTTAATGCTGTTTGCCCCAAAACAGATGTCGTCGATGAAGTTGCGGAGAGACTCGCATCCGGGGAACTTGGCCAGCGCCTCCATCAGCACGCGCTGCGCCCAGAAGCTGGCATTAACGACGCCAAAGGTAAGCCTCTTGTAGCGCCAAATTTCTGGCGGATGCTCATCGTCCCCAGGAATCAGGAACGCCATCAAGTCGCGGCATTCTTCGGCAAGCTCAAATTGCTGGAAGTAAGCGCTCAAATCAAATGCGCAATAATATTTGTAACCCGCGAGTCTATCCAGGCTCTCGTTGATTTCAGGCATGGCGTACGGCATCAGCACCGTATTGGCGTTCAGCGGACGAGCGTCAAGGCAAAAGCGTAAGGTCTTCTTCGTTGGATGCCGCGCCATGTGTATTGCGTACACAGAGCTTGGCTGCCCTTCACACCTTTCGATAACGCCCGCTGCAGCCTGCTCCTGGACTTGCCGCCGCATCTCCGCCATAACAAGGGGATTACAGCGCCGTGGTAAGCACACGTAAGACTTGTTATAGTCTTTGAGCTGAATTTTGAATATTCCAAGCTTACACGGGTCCGCACCAGGTGGTCGCCAGTTGACCGGGTACTCGTCGCAGACAGCCGCAACTGCAGCTTCAGCTTCAGCAGACACAGCCTTGTCTACGCGCTCGCGGAGCCGCTCGCGCTGCTCGTTGAGCTCCTTCAGTGCCTGCTGCACATTCGGACGAATCTTGGCGCTGGAGGTATTGCAGAACGTAGCATTAAGAGCGCAGAATTGCTGAACTTGCGCGCTATCCACTATAGCCGCTAGCCTTTCAACGTCAGCCGCACTGACATCCCAATCCAGGAGTTTATGACCCGGCCGCTCCAAGCACGGGATCTTTTCAAGAAGATTGCTGGAGAGGATGACGTCAGGTAAGCACGCTTGATAAACATAGAACTTGACGCTCTTCTGAACGAAGGTGAGACCTTTGTGACAAAGCACAAGGTCCGCACGTAGACGACGGACAGCAGGAGGTGCCGACGTAACCCCGTCACCGCTGCCGTGCCCAATATGACGAGGTGTGCAGAACTCCCACCGCACGCCTTGTCGCCTCGATAACTCATCTGCGAAAGCAGGCGTGATCATATTGATCGAGCTGCCTGGATCCCACAAGGTAGCGCAGAGAGTGTTGCCCACAGCACCATAGAATCGCATAACACCTGGCTCCAAACGACCAGACGCTACATTCTTGGGAGGCTTCTGTGCTGCAGGCTCGGCGCCCGAGTGGCGCCCAGCGTCTGTGTTAAAGACGCCCGCGGCCGCGTTGGCCGCGAGTGCTGTTGCTCCTGCGAGAGGTACGACTACCGTTCCCACCGCTGCCGCTGTTTGAGCCAGCGTCGTCGTCACTTTCACCGCTGGAACCGTCAGAGTCCGAACGGCGCTTGCCGGAAGAGTTGTTCCTGGCAGGAGGTCGCTTGGGACCAGCCTTGTTAGGACGCTGCTCCTGGAAATACCCGGAGGTATTCAGCCCTTCAGTACCTTCCGGCACTTGGCAATAGTCAGCGGTGTGGCCATGCTTTGCACAGCGCTGACAAAACTTTGCATTGCAGGGTTTCTTGAAGCAATCAAAGAGTTCCTTGTCGGTGTGCCAGCAGTCGCCTCGGGAGTCGCAACCTTTCCAGGTGCGCAGCCTTTCGCCTTGAGGGCGTTGCTCACGCTTTCCACCACTCGCATCACGCTTGCCTCCGAAACCGCCAGAGGTGGAGTTAGACTTCTTGGCTTTCGTGGCGTTTCCACGCCGCTTGAGAACCTTCCTGCCAGTTGAGTTCGACTTGCGCCTGCCCGCCGACCGAGAGAAGCCTCGGCGGTTTCCAGAGTCACGATCGGCAGGTTCGTCATCGCTCTGCCTGTCGCTCTGGTGATCTCGCCGACTCTTTTTCTTGACAGACAATGACATCGCTTCCCAGCTGCGGGCTTCACGCAACTTGCGCAGCAAGCGCTTGTTAGCGTGATCAACTCCACGCCACTTGTCTCCTTCAAGCCAGGTCTTCAGAGGTAACTCCTTGTCTACAGCAGATTTGTAGGCAGCCTTAATCACCACAGGCTTGATAGGACGACCCGCATCGGCGGCTTCAGCAATCTTGGCAAGGAACTTCTCGGCAAAGGTAACATAGCCAGTTTGCAATGGTTCGTCGTTGAAGTGCTCAAGCTTAATTTCCTTCAGCTCCATAGCAAAATCGGTGGACTTCGAAGGTCGGAGCACACGCTCAATGCGCAAGATGAGGCGCGCATCTTCAACCTTCGCCCACCTGGAGCGGTTGAAACCGCAGAAGGAGCACACGGACGGGATCAGCTTCGCGTCGATGATCGACTTGAAGGTACGATCTGAGAAACGCCCGCGATGTGCCTTGTAATTATCAAATTGCTGCTTGTGATAAAGATAGCTTTCCCAATGAAAGCCCATCTTATACTTTGCAGGACCAGACTTCCACAAGTTGAGGTCCTCGTCACCAAGCAGAACGAGAGACGGACGGTCGCCATCGACAGCAGGAAGAGGAGCAGGAGTAGCAAGAGGAACTTTGCCACGCGGCTTGGTGGCGGGTGTGCCTAGAGAGTTAGAGGACTCGCGTCGGCTCTTAGCACGCTTCGCATCACGAGAATCATGACTGTTCCCGTCGTCGCCACTGTCTCCACTGCTGCCATCTCCATCACTGTCATCATCACCATCATCCGGGTGGCCGCCGCCACGCTTGTCGCGAACGCAGAAATCATCCGAGCGGTAAGAGTCTCTGCTGTTGCGAGAGTCTTCGGAGCTTTGAGAGCAGCTGTCGCCACTGCTGCTGCTGCCATCGTCGCCGCCACCGTCGCCACCGGCAGATCGGTTGCCTCTCGCGGCTATCTCGGCAAGCAGCTTGGCAGCCTCAGCCTGACGGGCAGCATCAGCATTGAAAGCCTCGTCAGCGGCTGCATTTGCCGCTGCATTCTGACGCTCAAGGTCAGCGTCATGAAGTTGACGGCGCACGAGTCTGGCCATCGCCCGCATCTTTTGCTGGGAATCAAGGTGAGAAAACTCACCACCACCACGTAGCACCTTGCGCAAAGTGTGCAGCACTTCACGATCACCAGTGTTGAGCCTCGCCTCACGATCACCAGGAGAGAGATGGGCTTCGTGGTTGTCCTGGCTGGCGACACGTGCACCAACACGGTTCACATGGTGGGCACGCGCACGATCATCAGCGGCCAGAGCGCCCAGACGATAGCTGCGACCGAGCTGGGCAGCAGACTCCACGTTTGCAGGTAACTGCGGCTTGCCCTTGCCGCGCAACTTGTCATTCGCACTGAGCAAGCCATCGATTGCAGATTCCGCAACCAGAGCAGGAAGCCCGATATTACGGAGACGCTCGATCGCATGATCGAGAGCAACGTTGGAAACGTCGCTGGTAAGGTCGTTGCCGCCGGCACGCTTCACCCCTCTGACCTCAGCAGCAAGACGGTCAAGGTAATCCGCCACATTGAAACCGCTTCCTTGAGCGCCCCTTTCACCTCCAGAGCTGCTAGCAACGCTAGAGCTCTGAGACACCACAGGCACACGAACTTTCTGGGCCGAGGTCGACTCGACAGCACCAGCTTTGCCAACACTCTGGCGCTTCTTGACAAGCAACGGAGGTGAAGCCCTTTTGACACCAGAGACGAGTGGATGTCGCTCGAGGTCCCACTGGTCATCACGGTAAGAATCCACACCATCACGCAAGATTTGACCGATGGCGCACGCAATTGCGTAATGTTCCGCAGGGGATTCGCCATCGTCGTCTCCAGCCACGAAACGCTGGTGCACCACATAAGAGAGCTGGAGGAACATCTCCGCCTCAAAGTGGGAACCGAAACCGTTGAAGGCATGAAGGTCCTTCAAGACAAGCTTGCGAGCAGGTGAGCTGCGAATGTTCAGCCAGCAGTGATCACGAAGATCAAAATCCTCGACAAAACGGAAGAACGCCTCACGCTGCTCATCAGGAATGGGGAGCTTCTTGGAGATGACGAGAAGACGCCCGCGGTGAGCACTGTCGGTCGAAGCCGCGACGTAAGGATGAGGTGAGTCGAAAATCAGCGTCTGACCGTCAGCCGAGATGACAGGTTCAGGAACAGGAGGTGGAACATCACCGGCAGGATTGCCATTCACAGAGCCGACCTCAGAAGCTTCCGGAGCTCGGCCATCGTTCCCGGATCCAGAGGAAGGATCAGGTATATCGCTGGCGCCTCCAGAACGGAAGTGAGTAACAAGGTACTTGCCCATAGCCAGCGCAAGAGCAGCACTCTGTTTGCCCTCAGGATGAGCGAGAGAGGACGCGGTGAGCAGACGCTCAGCCTCCAGGAACTTGATGCCAAGAGCCTTCTTCAGACTCTTCAGAGCTTGGTCACGACACCTGGTGTTCGGCATGCCGAGGCGCAGCTCGGGCATCAGCGAAGGGTCAGCGACAAGCGCTTCAACGGTACGCTCAACCAAATCCAGATCAGGTTCGCAGAAAGATTTGTCGACGTCGAGTTTGCCAGAGAGAGGTAAATCCTCGAAGTTGTCGCCTCGCTCGACAGCTTCAAACAGCCAACGATCGTCATCTTCATCAACCAAAAGAGAAGATTCAGGATCAGCACGACAAGCAGACTCCTTGGAACGGACGCCTCCAGATTTCCTTTCAGAGCCTTCGGCAGACTTGGAGTTGGATGGTTTGGGAGTGCCGAGACCAGCAGCTTCGGCAGCCTTGCGAGCAGAGGCAGGCTTTTCAGACTTCTTGCTCGATTTCTTGCCAGAACTCAGGGGACCAGCAACAGAAGATGATTTCGGAGACGAACGAAGGTGAGTGGCCTTCGCTCCAGATCGCTCAGAGCGATTTTTCTTTTCAGGCATTGGCTCAGGTGCTCCGGATGCACCTTCGCCAAGCCCCAGTTCGACCGCGGGATCAAACCGATTGAATTCAATGCGATTGACCGGCTGGTCAAGTCGTGCACGCGTTGTTTTCGATTTCATTCTTGTTGAATAAAGACTTGTAGACTTGATGTAGACATATTTATTGATCATGCGCCGTAGCGCTTAAAGCATGCATCCTGGAGCCTGCGGCCGGGCGCAGCCCGCCGCCGCATAGCCAACTCCAGCCGGGGTCAGGCTGACACCCGAGGAAATAACCGACAGAAATCACAGTCGGAAATAACCGACAAAGGCTTCAAAAAGAACAGTGAATTTTGAGTCACTAGTACTGAAATCCAGTACTAGATATCGGACTGAGAGGGGACCAAGAGTGCGTTGAGTCGGCAGTGTGTTCACCAGTGATCACCAGCCAACTGCCGGACTCCGAGTCACAGGCCACAGATCACAGACTGAGTCGACTCCGCCTGAGTCGAGAGCCCACGACATCACATCGCCCCCAACACACCACGACTCATGCACTCTGCCATCTTCACACATACGTAAGCAGAGCCGGAGCATCGACTGAACCGAAATTCAGTTCAGCCACAAAAGCATCCCGCCGGAGAAAGGCCATCGACACACAGGCTGTTTGAACGAGAGGCCGGCGCCAAGGCCTCGAGTTTCACCTCAAAACCGGAAATCGGTTCTTGGTCAAAGAAAGCCGAACACCTCGTCACCCATCCGCCGCGCATCGCACCGCGCCGCGCCGCGCGCCTCAGCTGCCGCCGCGCCGCAAGCACATCTCCGGGCGCAAGTCGGGCAATCCAGCGAATCTTCGGGATCCGCGACCATCCACTCACAGCTCATTATCATGGCAACGTCGTAACCGCATCGGAAGCCAGGCAAAGGTCAGCGGCGGGACGATATTCGCGAATCACCGCTTGCGCCACACACACACTACTGCCAAGCTACCCGCGCGCAACGCATGCCAAGGGACAAATCCGCCGTCCAGGCGCCCGCAATTGGTGCTTCGGGGACCCAGCGAAGGAGAAGAAGCAACCAAGAAACTCCTCGCTATTGGATCGGTCAAGAGAAAACTCCCCTCGCCCCCAAGGCATCAGGAGAAACCCGCCTGTGGGCGCGCAGGTACGGCGCACGCGCACATCGCAAACTCGCAGGCGCGCAGCAGCCGCCCTGCCCTTAACACCAACACAGGACTTACCTGAACGTAGATCCGGCTCGGGGTCGTACGGGGCTCTGCTGCTCGCGCTGCTCCTGCTGCTGCCAATCGTGCACAGTCGGCTCTCTGCCCCGCAGGTGCGCTCGCAGCACTCAAACCGCTCGCAGGCGCGCCGCACGCTCGCCGCAGCCGCTTTATAACACCCAGCCCATAGGTCCAAGCACCCCG
>VFQS010004246.1_pt1 | contig 10506 bp, 9 predicted proteins | sample 3512361 | NCBI WGS metagenome assembly VFQS01 (sample SAMN10412375, study PRJNA504923) | tailings metagenome | isolation source: Relicate 1 Philex TSF3 active mining | place: Philippines | reverse complement strand
TTTCAAAAATAAGTGGAGAATAAGGCTTGATATTTGCACCTTGTGGTGGATTGCCTGCATAGGCAAGCTCTTGAGGAACAAACAAGCGAATTTTGGTGCCAACATTCATGAGTTGAATGCCTTCGGTCCAGCCGGGAATAACTTCGTTGAGGCCAAAGCTGATGCCTTGCCCTGACGGTGACTGATCAAAAATACTTCCATCTGGATTCATGCCGATATAGCTCATTTTAACGCGAGCATCTCGGGTGGGCTTAGGACCTTTTCCGGTTTTCAGAACGATGTATTGTAGGCCGCTGGGGGTGATGATAACGCCAGGTTTTTTCTTGTTGGCTGCCATAAATGCATCGCCTTCAGCTTTAAAACCAGCTGTTATTTTTTGATATTTGACGTTAATGAGGGCTTCAAAACCAGCCATGATTTTTTTGCGATCGAGGCCTTTGAGTGCGGCGGCATCGCGTTTGTTGAGACCATCGGCAAAACCTTTTTTAACGAAGTCGCTATTGATGAGGCTTTTGGCATTGAGTTCATCAAAGTAATGGTCAAAGCGCTCGCGGTTGATTTTACCAACGGCAAACGAACCTTGTTCTTTGTACTTTTCGTTGAAACTACGGCCGGTCTGACCAAGTAGTAATTCGAGGTCGCGGTAGAACTTTTTCAGTTCAGCTTCTTTTACAGGATTTTCAAAACCTTCGATCATTTTCTCTTTATCCATTTTGGTAAACGGCGCTTGGGTAATGAAAGGTTTGGCAATTTCTACCCCCAAAAGGTATGAATAGCGCTCTTTATCTGACTTGAAAGTGACGACTTCATCTCCGCAAGCAAATAGTAAAAATAGAAGGGTAAAAATGGTAAGGAATTTCATAAAAAGTGAGTTGTTAAACGATAGAGAGTAGTTCGACATCAAATAATAAAGCGGCATAAGGTTGGATGGCTCCACCTGGGTGAGGGTTAGCACCGTAGGCGAGTTCTTGCGGAATATACAGTCGGTATTTGGAACCTTCTGGCATAAGTTGCAGCGCTTCGGTCCAGCCTTTGATTACTTGATTGACGCCAAAAGTAGCGGGCGTTCCGCGCTGTACAGAGCTGTCGAAAACAGTACCGTCGATGAGTGAACCATGGTAATGGACGGTGACTTGGCTTGATGGGCCCGGCAGAGGACCAGCGCCTTCTTGCAGCACTTCGTACTGCAAACCACTTGCAGTGGTTTGCACCTCTGGCCGCTGCGCGTTGTCGGCCAAGAAGGCTTCTCCGGCCTTTTTAACGGCGTCGTATTTAAGGTGTTTTTGTGAATCTAAAAAACGCTGAATATGTAGATTGGCTTCTTCTGGTGACATTTCGGTCTGCTCGCCGTTAAAAATGGCACGCATGCCAGCGAGTACTTGATCGAGGTCTAGTGAAGAAAGGTCTTGTTGTTTTAAACTTTCGGCGATGCTCATGCCTACGCCATAGGATGCTTTTGCTTTGTCTGTGTCCATGTTAACTTAAAACGCGAATTTACCGAAAAAAGCCCGCTTATCCTTATTCGTTTGAATTAAAGCAGAAACTTTTTCTGCATTTGAGCGTATAAAGCTCCCGATGCCAAATCAATTTCAATTCACTTACAGCACATTTGCCTCCCAAGATGCACTTTCTTTGGCCGACCAAAACTTAGTTAACCAAGCTTTAAAAGCGATGCAGCAGGCTTATGCGCCGTATTCAAAGTTCAAAGTTGGTGCCAGTGTTTTGCTCAAAAGTGGACACATCATTCAAGGTAATAATCAAGAAAATATCGCTTATCCTTCCGGATTGTGCGCTGAACGCGTTGCGTTGTTTTATGCTGGAGCTCAGTATCCTTTAGATCCAATTGTCAAAATTTGTATTGTGGCAGAGGGCGAGCTGATGCCGCAGGGTGCATTGCTCTCACCTTGTGGTTCTTGTCGGCAAGTCATGTTGGAAAGTGAGGCCCGACAAGCCCAACCTATAGAGGTGCTATTGGTGCAGCGCTCAGGACAAATCATTGTCCTCGATTCCGTTCAAAACTTATTGCCATTTGGCTTTTCTAAATAGTGCAAATTCAAACTAGCGTCGTATCTTTGTAGACCAAAAAATACAACGCATGAATAGCTGGTTTACCGTTAAAGTCAAATACACCAAACAACTCGAAAACGGCACATTTAAGAGGGTTTCAGAACCCTATCTGCTCGCCGCCATGACCTTCACCGACGCCGAGGCACGAATTTACGAAGAGTTGGGTTCGAGTATCAGAGGCGAGTTTCAAGTAACCGGCATTGCCCGTACCGACCTCCACGACATCTTTCAATACGATGACGCCGAACAATGGTTCAAATGCAAAGTCACCTATGACCGCATCGATGAAGATGGCGAGAAAGCAAAAACCATTTCTCAGAACTTTTTAGTCAGTGCAGCACATGTCAAAGAAGCATACGAAAGAATTGAAGAAAGCCTTGCTACGCTCATGATTGACTTCAACGTCGTTTCAATAACCGCATCTCCAATAGTAGAAATTTTTCCTTACAGAGAAGAAGACGTTCAATCACCAGCATTGAAAGCGCCTAAATTAGAAGAAGAGATGAGCCATACACCCATCAGACAAGTCTTTTCGGCCTCAGGTTCAGATTTTGAAGACGAAATTGAAGACGAAATTGAAGACGATTCCACTGCGTCTGGCGACGCCGAAATCATCGACCAAACTGAGGACTAAGCAAATGAGTGATTGGCTCAAAACATACCGTGAAAACCACGCCGATTTCGATCAGCCATCGGCAATCGACTTATTACCAGCAGATCCATTTGTCGCATTTTCAAATTGGTTCGACGCTGCTGTGCAAGCACAAGAAACAGAGGCAAATGCCTGTGTGCTAAGTACTTTTTCTGTCGAAACCCAGCAGGTTTCTTCAAGAATACTATACCTAAAAGAGTTGCTAGCACAACAATTCATTTTTTATACCAACTACGCTTCTCACAAAGGCCAAGATATAAACGCGCAGCCAAAGGCCTCACTGCTCTTTTTTTGGCCTAAACTGATGCGTCAAATTCGCATCGAAGGGGCTGTAAGTCAGGTGTCAGCCGAAGTTTCAGATGCCTATTTTGCATCGCGTCCCAGAGAGAGTCAATTGGGCGCATGGGCCTCGTTACAATCGCAAGAACTTTCCAATCGCCAGCAACTCATTGCCCGCTTTGAGGCGCTAGATGCACAATTTCCGACCGAAGTACCACGACCTCCACATTGGGGTGGTTATGCGCTAGACGCTCATTATTTTGAATTCTGGCAAGGCCAACCCTCTAGACTCCATGAGCGCCGGGCATACCAACTGAGTCACCAACAATGGACCTCCACTTTACTGAATCCGTAAATGAAAGCCTATCTTCCTCAATGTGAATTGTTAGCTAATGGTACGCGATTGGTTTACCTGAAAGTACCAAGCCAAGTGGCGCATCTCGGTTTTTTCTTTGCCGCAGGTTCACGTCATGAGGCCCCCGCTCAAATAGGTTTGGCCCATTTTCTCGAACATTGCCTATTCAAAGGAACACAAAAGCGCAAGGCCTTACAAATTTTATCGCGGATAGATGCAGTTGGAGGTGAACTCAATGCTTACACTGCCAAAGAAGAAATGTGCCTTTATGCTTCTTTTTCAAAAGAACACACCCAAAGAGCCATTGATCTTTTGTGTGACATCTCCATTCACTCTGTTTTTCCAGAAAAGGAAATCGAAAAAGAAAAAGAAGTTATTCTCGATGAGATCAACTCTTATCTGGACTCTCCTTCAGATAAAATTTTTGATGATTTTGATGCCAATCTTTTTGGAGGGCATCCGCTTGGTCAGAATATTTTAGGAACCAAAGAAAGCGTCTCTGGTTTTACACAGAAAGATTTACAAGATTATGTAGGTCAATACTTTACAGCTGATAACTTGGTGGTATCTTTCGTTGGCAATATGCCAATATCGCGTTTGAAAGCTGCTTTGGAAAGTGCCTTAGCCGCTATGCCACTTACAGCGCCACGTCCAGCGCCACAGCCTTTTGTGGGCGCCACCACCTTTCGAGAAATTAAAAAAGAAGCCAATTACCAAGCGCATGCTGTTTTGGGTGGTTTGGCACCGAGCTATCATCAAGACGAACGCATTGCGATGTCCTTGCTTGTGAATATCCTAGGTGGTCCTGCCTTAAATAGTCGACTGAACTTATCGATAAGAGAGCGCTACGGTTACGCCTATTCCATAGAAGCCAATTACCACACTTTTGCAGATACAGGCTATTGGCAAATTTATTTTGGTTCAGAATCAAAAAATGTAAATAAAACGCTGGCCTTAATCGATAAAGAACTCGAAAAGCTCCGTACCAAACCTTTGAGTGCTGCGCAACTTATACAAGCCAAAAGACAATTTAAAGGCCATTTAGCATTAGGTATGGATGTCAATTCTGGACTCATGCAAGGCCTTGGTAAGAGCATGTTGGCTTTTGGTCAAATCGATACAATTGCCGAAATGCACCAAGCTATTGATAAAATTACCGCTACAGAAATGCAGCTTTTGGCTCAAAAGTATTTTGCCAAAGATCAAATTTCGTCCCTGATTTTCGACGTCTAACGTCCTCCAAAAATTTTACTGCCAACCCGAACCATTGTGCTTCCTTTTGAAATAGCGAGCTGATAATCTCCACTCATGCCCATCGATATTTCTTTGAAGTGGTCTTGGTTTTTAAAGAATCCTTCCTGTAACTGCTTGAATATCTGCACAAGGTGCTCAAATTCTTGGCTTATTTGATTTTGATTGGTCGTAAAGCTCGCCATACCCATTACCCCACAAATTCTGATGTGCTGTAATTGTTCAAATGCATTTGAGCTCAGTAAATCTTGGGCTTCAGAAAGGTTGAGGCCAAATTTAGTTTCCTCTTGCGCAATGTGAAATTGGAGCAACACATCTTGCATACGCGAAACTTTAGCTGCTTGTTTGTTGATCTCTACCAGTAGTTTGAGACTGTCGACACCGTGAATAAGATGTACAAAACCGGCCATGTATTTGACCTTGTTGGTCTGTAAATGACCAATAAGATGCCATTTGATATCTGGGGGCAGCTGCGCTGCTTTTTCGACCATTTCTTGGACTTTGTTCTCTCCAAAATGTCGTTGACCAGCTGCGTAGGCCACCGAAATATCCGAAACGGGTTTGGTTTTGGAAACGGCAATGAGTGTAACGGAACTTGGAATTTCTGCTCGCAGTATGTCGAGTTGCGCTTTGATCATTCTTCTAAGGAATAAATAGTGAGTCCGCTGCGTAGTTTGGGTTCGACCCAGGTAGATTTTGGAGGCATATTGAGTCCAGCATCGGCTACTTTTTTCACAGCTGAGATGTTTGCAGGGTGCAATAAAAAAGCCAACTCAAATTTCTTTGAATCTACCGCATCGATAATTTTTTGTAGTGGTTCGTTGCCTGGAATGAATTCAATTTGATCGGTGGTTTTTAGGTCCAGGATGCCAAAAATAGGCTTTAGAATGAGGTCTGATAAAATGAAAGAGTCGAGCGTCTCAATGGGATCTTGGTCGTTGATGAAGTTGAGGTTGGGTCTGAATTTTAACCAGGTGTGGTCCATGTAAAGATGGATATCGTGTTTTTGGGCAGGTAATGAAGGACCATTTAATTTTTCGACGACCCCTTCGTTTTTCAGAATGGCAATGAGCCCAGTGATATCGAGTCCGTTGGTGGATTTGAGTAAGCGATGGAAAGCTGCAATTTGAACAGCGGTTTCCTCAACGAGGTAGCCCAGGAAATAATCTGCGGCCTTCGGGTAAATGGTATTGCGCGCACGCAGTTGTTGCGTGTAGCGTGCCGACGAAGCCGAACGGTGGTGTCCGTCGGCAATGTAAAGGGCCTCAACTTGTTCAAAGCAAGTGCAAATGGTTTGCGAATCTGCTTGGTTCAGCAGCCATAGTTCATGGGTGACGCCGTCAGTTGTAGTGAATTCGTATTCGGCTCGGGTTTCTAGATTTTTATGGAGCACTGCTCGGATTGGATCTTGGCCCTTGTATGTTAACAAAACGGGCTCAGCATTGAATCCGACGATATCCAAATAAGTTGTAAAGATATCTTCCCTTGCGGTAAGGGTTTGTTCATGAATTTTGATTTGTCCGTTGAGGTAGTCATCTACACTTACCCCAGCAAAAAAACCGGCGACGACGAAATCTGCTTTGGATTGCCTGTAAATATAGAGGTGGTCTTGCGGATCAGTAATGAGAATACCTTCTTGTTTAAAGCGTTCAAACTTTTGTCTGACTTGTAAAAAACGTTCTTTAGAATTTGGTTTGGTCTTGACACTTGCGCCAAATTCTGGATTAATGATGTGCAAAAAAGTATATGGGTTGTCTTCTAGTTTGGCTTTGAGTACATTCTTTTTGTAGGAATAATAAGGCCTTGTGGCAACCAAGTGTACTTTGCTGCGCACCGGACGAATCGCTTTAAAAGCCCGGATATTTGCCATGGTTAGAATTTATAACTGATTCCTATACTTGGTAAAATTGGGAATTGGTAAATGATTTCGTTCGTGACGCGATTCACATAGAAAATATTGTTGCGGTTGTACACGTTAGTGATACCCGCTACCAATTCAAGGTTATTTTTCTTTGGTGTAACAATTGTATGCTTTACAGTGATGTCAAGTCTGTGGTAATATGGAAGCCTTTGCGAATTAAAGGTGCCCAGCATAGTGGCAATATTGTTCGGATTGTTCGTCACGTAATCAGTGGTGAGTCCTTCGCTAAAGGTTTCTTGTTGATAGTAGCCTGCCGTTGGTGTAAAAGGCAGACCAGAGCCTAAATTCCAACGCACATTGAGTTCGGTTTTTTTATTTTTTCCGAAAGCGTAGGAGCCTACAAGATTGATATTATGACGACGGTCAAATACAGGGAAATACGTGTTGAAACCATCCCAACGTGTATTGTGCCCTAATGAATAAACTGCCCATAAAAAAATGCGGTCTTTGTTGTATTTGACCAAGGCATCAACGCCATACGACTGCCCTGATTCAATAATGAAATCCTTTTTGAATACGTCGTCAATGAGTTCAAATTGTGCGACGTCGCTGTAGAGTTTATTCTGATTGATGTTGCTGAGTTGGTCAAAATATTTGTAGTAGGCTTCGATATTGATATTCCAGTACTTATTGATATCGTATTCAAAACCAGCGATTGCATGCCACGCATATTGCAAACCATTTTTAATACTAGATACCTGTTGGAATTCATTGATAAATTGGTCCTGAACATTAGTAGGTGCAGACAACAAGCCATTGAAGAGATTCACCACGTCCTTATCCGATGACGCGGAGGTGAAGTTTTGGGAGAAGCGACCTCCTGAAAATTTAAAGCGCAGTTTATCGGTAGCGTTGTATTTGGCACCAATTCGAGGTTCTATTGAAACCGTATTTAAAGATGCGTAAAGTTGCATACGCAAACCACCTTGGTAAACCCAACGTGGGGTCACCAAGCGGTAATTGATATAAGTTCCAATTTCTGTAGTGAAATTGCTTGCCTCGATTTTTCTATCTAGTTCGTTGAAGGTGATGAATTGTGTATTGAAACCAGATAGATTGAAGCCATAATTGAGTTCACTTTCATTTTTTTGGAAAAAAGTGAAATCAAAACCCAAATCAAAGCCGCCAATTTTGGAATAGCGCGGTTCTTGGCCGATTTCACCAAAGGTTGTTTCATAATTGCTGCCATTAACGTGCCCACGAATAAAAATTGGGGAGCTGCTCGGAACAAGGGTAAAGTTCAATCCTCCTCCGGCGGCATTCCAATCGAGGTCAGCAACACTGTAATTGACGGAGTCTTGGTTGGAGAAACCGAAAACACTGACCTTTGAACCACCCTCTCCGTTAAAAGTGATTTTGCCATATAGATCGGTAAAATTAAACGGAAGTCCGTTTCCATCGTTGACAGTTGGGTACAAGGATTTGCTGGTGTAGTCCAGTAAAGAGTGTTTTCCGGTGAGCATATACGAGCCGCTGGCTAAGCCATCTTTGCCTTTTTTACCAAGTGGGCCTTCGATGACAGCTTTGCTCATGAATGGGGAAGCGGAAACCTTCCCAGAAAATTTACTGCGGTTACCGTCGCGGTAGGTGATGTCCATTACTGAAGATATTCTGCCACCGTATTTGGATTCAAAACCACCAGTGTAGATATCAACAGACTTGACTAGTTCTGTTTCGAAAATAGAATAAAAACCAATGGAGTGAAATGGGTTGTAGATGGTCATGCCATCGAGAAGGGTTTTGTTTTGAATGGGCGTACCACCGCGCACATAAAGCTGACCGCCTTGGTCTCCAGTTGTAATTACACCGGGTGTAACGCTCAGCGCACCGGTTATATCGCTTTCGGCACCATACATTGGAATGCGTTCAACTGCTTGCTTGTCCATTTTAACTTCGGACATTCCAATTTGTTGCTTTTTGGCTTTCGCTTCATTACTGACCCGGACGTCTTGAACGTTAAGCGTATTTGGATTGAGGTTCCAAGAGCCGATGTCGTAGATTTTTTTGCCAGCAGTCATGTCTACATTGAGAAAGGTGCGCTCGTATTTTCCCTTTTCAACCTTTAAAATATAGTTGCCAGCGGTGAGTTTAGGGATAGAGAAAAATCCGGAAAGATTTGAGTAGGCAACGGCAATTGGGGTGCTGTCTTGTTTTAAAAGTTTGATGCGCTCATCTGAAATGGGTTCACCATTTGAAGCATCGTGCAAAAATCCACGAATGGTGTAATCCTGCGCAAAGGTTGCGATGCTGAGCAGCAGAAAAAAAGGAAGAAGTAATAATTTGTGCATGAATCTAGATAAGAGTTCCCGAAGATAATGAATTGTTTTGATTTTTGTGTGCGCTTAACGCTGAATCAATAACTGAGAAACGAGTTCATTTATTTGAAGAAAATAGGCGCCATTAGGAAGCTCTTTGAGCAGAATGATTTTGTGGTCTGCATTCAAAGCACCAACCTGCATGACTTGCCCTTGTAGGTTTACAATGGAATATTTAGCGTCTGGCTCAGCTATACCTTTGATTACAATTAAATCACTCGCTGGATTTGGATAAACTTGCACTACGCTTTGGTCTTCGTCAATGTTAACAATATTATTGCTGTATTGACATCCGTAAGTATAATAGACCAATAATTGGTAGACGCCGGTGAAGTTTTCTGTTACGAGGAGCGTATCGTTGGTTTCACCACTGATCGGCACGCCATTTAAAAACCATTGATAGGCAATTCCTTGGCTGTTGGTGCTCAAGATAGTACCGTTTTGACTTATGGTAACATCAGGTTGCATTGCAGGACACGTACTGTTCAAATCAATGCCATTGATTGGGTAGTCAATAAATGCTTCATAGCCTTCACATGAGGTGTTCAGAAAATAGCTCAGCCATGACGTTATTTGCTGATACATTAAGCCTTGTTGTTCGGTGCGGCTCAGGCTGATACCAGTAGAGCTCGTACTTTCACCGAAATCACAATTGAAATTGGTATTTGCAAAATAGCAATGCCCTCCACCTATGATGTTTGCAAATGATTTGCAGTCATGCGGGATGGCCTCAAAAATCGGAACGTGGTGCTGATTGGGTGGCGTAACGACATCGTTACTACCGGATAAAATCAAGGAAGGTAAATTTAAATTGGACGCCGCAGCAATTGCACTCGGATTTGTTTCAGCGGGTGCCAAGCCGACATAGCAATCAAAGATTGTACTTTGACTCGCCGCCAATACAGCGGCGCCACCGCCCATGGAATGCCCCATTGCACAGGCATAATCGGAAATCTTGGTATAAAAAATACTCGAGCTATTTTGGCCTAGTTCACTTAATTTTTGACCCACAAGCGCAATGTCTTTACCAAAGTTATCATGACTAGGTGCCGGAAACAAACTGCTTTCAGTTCGAGGCAATGCAATGACATAACCTAAAGGCACCAAATAATTCCAGATATTTGAATAGGCATCCCAATTCATGGCAAATCCATGTCCGAATACAATAATTGGCCACTGGCCGTTGGCGACGCTTACGTTTTCACCGGCTGTTGGCGCAGGATAATATATTTCTGTTTGTATTTGTCTGCCTGGCCCACCTCCGCTACCAAAACCACCTGTTCGCAAAGGGTCATTGAATGTGATGGTCGTATGGCCAATAGTTAAATTTTGACCAATACTCTGATTAATGGAGAGTAACGAGAAAAGGATGACAATAAAGCGCATTTTCAAATGTAGGGTTTATCTTACATCTAACAATTAGAATCTCAATTAGTTGAACAACCTGTAAAGCATGTTAGGGCTTATTGGCTGCGGTCTAAGTTGCGGTATTGAATGGCTTCGCTGATATGTTGGGTTTCAATGTTTACTGCTGCATCGAGGTCTGCGATCGTCCTTGCCACTTTGAGAATCCGCTCGTAGGCTCTAGCAGAGAGCCCGAGTCTTTTCATGGCAGTTTGTAAGATGTCTTGACTAGCTTGTTGCAGTTGACAGAATTGTTCCACTT
>VFQS010004245.1_pt1 | contig 10510 bp, 5 predicted proteins | sample 3512361 | NCBI WGS metagenome assembly VFQS01 (sample SAMN10412375, study PRJNA504923) | tailings metagenome | isolation source: Relicate 1 Philex TSF3 active mining | place: Philippines | reverse complement strand
CCCCCATCCTGATTCAGACCAACCAAATCGGCAACTACTTCAACCGCGAAGACCAAAGCCGCATCGAAGTGGCCAACCCGCAAAATAAGGTCAGCGCCATGGTGAACTATCGCAACGGCAAATTCTCTGCCATGATACGCGCCGTAAACTTCGGGAAAGTAGTCTTCCTGGATCCGACCATCAACCCCAATACACCGGATGCCTGGCCTGTAAACGCACTCACCGGCAAGCGCGAGACCCTGGACCAGACCTTCAACCCCCACACGATCGTGGACCTCACCCTGAGCTATGAGATCCTCAAAGGAACGGTCTTCACCGTGGGCGGCAATAATATCTTCGATACCTACCAGGATCGCCACGTCCACTCCAATAACTTCAGCCTGGGCCGTTTCGTGTATTCCCGCAGGGTACAACAGTTCGGCTTCAATGGCGCATACTTCTTCACAAGGCTGCGCTTTACGCTGAAATAACCAGGAATATTCAAAAGTTCCTTTCTTCGCCTCCGGCAAGAAATATTTCTTTAACGCGCATCGGGAATCCATTTTCGCAAAGCAAAAATGGATTCCCGATGCGTGCTAAAATCGTATCGGAATTATTGCGAGGGCTTAGCGAGAAGCCTTTCTACACACATTCCCCAAGAAAAATCAGACCTAGCGCACAGAGCCGGCCCCCCCCCTGCTTCAAACCAGGAATGGATTAGAGGTCCGCTCGGCACCTATTGTCGTTTCCGGCCCATGCCCCGGATAGACGACCGTCGCGTCGGGTAGCGGAAGGAGGCGTGTGTGGATACTTTCTATCAAGGTATCGTAGTCCCCACCAGGAAGGTCAGTGCGACCTATACTGCCTTGAAAAAGCACATCCCCCGCCAGGAGGATTCCGTCGTCGGGCGCATAAAAGCAAAGGCTGGCCGGCGAATGGCCGGGAGCCAGGATGGCCTGCAAACGGGCATCCCCAAAAGAAATCCAGTCGCCATCTTCAATGTACCGACCAGGAAGGGGCGACAAATCCGGATAGGGAATCCCGTACATAGCTGCCACTTGGGGGCCGCGCTCCAGCATACCCAACTCCCCAGTGTGTATTTCGAGTTCCAGTCCAAACCTTTCGGCGGCAAATCGGTTTCCCAGTATGTGGTCAATATGGCAGTGCGTGTTGATCAGGCGCTCTGGGCGAAGCGATTTTTCCTCAATAAAACGCAGAAGTACCCCCTGCTCAGCGCTGTTCCAACAACCCGGATCAACAATGGCACAGACCCCGCTGTCATCGTAGAGCAAGTATGTGTTCTCTTGGAAAGGGTTGAACGTAAAGCAGGCGACATGAATCATAAACACTCTTTTTTGTGGTTGTACGGCCTCAAAAATCGGTGAATTATGGCAAAAACCATACACCGGCTGAAAAATATCCGTGCTAAATTCGGATGGTCTGCCATTTTTTTCGTAAATCGGCTATCTGCAATAGATTTGTTCCAGGAGGCTGCGTTTTTTCATTTCCCCCTGGAACAAGTCCAAGAGCATGGCAACAAGCGGCTTCAAAATCGGACTATGTACAAACTCTCTTTCTTTGTCTTGGTTCTATCCCTCCCCCTCGCCGTCCTGGCGCAAGGCACCCAGGTGGAGTTTGGCAAAAACCGGGTGCAGTACCACCGCGACTTCGAAGACTGGCTACAGTACGAAAGCGATAACTTTTATATCTACTGGTACGGAAAATCCCGCAATATAGGCCATACCGTCGCCCAACTGGCCGAGTATGACTTTTCCGAAATTCAAGGGCTGCTGGAGCACCGCATCAACGAGAAAGTGCAAATCATCGCCTATACCGATGTGACGGACTTCAAGCAGAGCAATATAGGATCGGAGGAGGCATTCACCAGCGTGGCAGGGCAGACCAAAATAGTAGGCAATACCATCTTTGTCTATTACGATGGCGACCACGCCCAACTTAGGCGGCAAATCCGGGAAGGCATAGCCTCCGTCTATCTGAACACCATGCTCTTCGGCGCCAATATCCAGGAAGTAGTGCAGAACGCCGTCATGCTCAACCTCCCGACCTGGTTCAAAGAAGGCCTCGTAGCCTACGCAGGCGAAGCCTGGAACACTACCCTCGACAATCAACTGCGCGAGGCTATGAATGCCCGCCGTTACCGCGGCTTCGCCCGCCTCGCAGAAGAAAACCCCCGCCTCGCCGGCCATGCCCTGTGGTACTACATCGCCGAAAATTTCGGGCGCACCACCGTATCCAATCTGCTTTACCTCACCCGCATCAACCGAAGCGTAGAGAGTGGGTTCCTCTACGTCATGGGCGTCACCTACCCGACCGTTGTGGCCGGATGGGAATCGTATTTCAAAAAACGCTACCAGGAAGACCTGCGCGGACGGGAAACGCCCCAGGGCACTCCGCTGGAGATAAAAAACCCTAAACACTACCCCCTGACCCAACTGAAACTCCATCCCGACGGCCAGCGGGCAGCTTATGCGCTCAACAAACTGGGGCGCTTCCGCATCCAGGTATTCGACCTGCAGCAGAACCAGGCCAAAACTATTTTCAGGGGAGGGCAGCGAAACCCCCTCCAGGCCACCGACTATAATTACCCGCTCCTGGCATGGAACCCCAACCGCAGCGAACTATCCTTCATCTATGAGTTCCGCGACGATCTGCGCATGGGAACCTACAACCTCCGCACAGGCAAAACACAGTTCGACCTGCTGGACGAAACCTACCAGCGCGTCTTTTCCATGGACTTTACAGACCCCAATACCCTGCTTTTATCCGGTACGACGAGCAGCCAAACCGACTTGTTCCTCTACCTGCCGCGCATCCGTCAAAGCCGTAAACTGACCAATGACCTATACGACGACCGCGACGCGGTATTCGTGAACCTGCGCGGCAAAAAGGGCATCCTCTTCGCGTCCAACCGCAAAGACAGCCTGCTCGCAGCCACCCCGCCCAGCAAAGACTCCACGCTGCCGGAAAATACCTTCGACCTGTTCTACCTGCCGCTGCAAGACAATGCCCGCGAGATGGTGCGCATCACGCGTACCCCCCTGGCCAACGAGCGCAGCCCGGCGGCTATAGATACGCTCTACTACACCTATCTGAGCGACCGCTCAGGCATATACAACCAGGAAAGCGGCTACCTGGAAGATTATATCCACCATTTTGACCGGAATATCGTGTTTAGCGACGGTACGGAAATCGTGCTGCGCGCCGACGCGCCAATGGATGAACTGGATACCGCCCGCATAGATACTTCCTGGACCGTACCAGTCATCCGGCAGAGGGCGGTCAACTTCGTGGAAACAAACTACAGCCGCAATACCATTCTCCTGCACACCGCACCAGACGCCCGACGGCAAATCGCACTCATACCGGAACAGAACACCTATACTGCCTACCCGGGACCCCTGCAAATGGACTCGCGGCAGCGCCCGCGGGATACGTATTTCCAGCACCTGCGCCGGCAATTTTCCAAATTGCCGGAGGATAGCCTCCGAATCCAGGAAGATGTAGCCCTGCCCGCATCGCCCGTACCAGCAGATTCTACCAGAAATCCCCTGGTAGAACGCGATACCGTGCAAATCCCGGAAGGGTACTTGTTCCAGACCGCCTTCGGCCTGCCGCAACACAGCTCCCTCAAAACACTGGGCGATTCCGCAGCCGTCGTGATCGAAGAAAATCGCCCGGAACCCCCGCCCCCCCTTTTCACAACGGCTTTTCCCACTTTTGACGCGGGGGCGATTTATGGTACACAGCGACCTTTACACCGCATCAATACCACGCGAATCACCCCCTACCGGATATCTTTCCATACCGATCGCGTGACCACTCAAGTGGATAATACGCTCTTGTTTGAAGGGCTCGATAACCTCGCCGGCAACCCCAACGGGTTTTCACCCCCGCCGGCAGGGCTGCTGATGAAAGCCAATATCAAAGACCTGTTCGAAGATTACGAACTCGAAGCAGGGGTGCGGGTGCCGACCTCGTTCAACGGCGCGGAATACTTCGTGGTGTTTGATCAAAAAAAGAACCGTCTGGACCAGCGTTTCGCGTTTTACAACAAAAATCTGCGCAGTACCCAGCCCGTGCAGTTTACCGTCCCTAAACGCAGCGAGGCCAGTATCCTACTGGGCCAGTACGGCCTGCGCTACCCCCTGGATATTTTTCAGAGCCTGCGCGCTACGGCGAGCCTGCGCCAGGACCGGCTCACACAACTCGCTACCGACCGCAACTCCCTCAATACGCGCCCCCAAACCCAGCAGCGCGTCGGACTACGCCTGGAATATGTGTTCGACAATACCGTCGAGACCGCGCTGAACCTACGCGTCGGCGGCCGGATGCGACTTTTCGCAGAGGGCATGAAGAAGTTCAGCTTTTCCCAAAACGGGCAAAATGGATTCTCGCTGGACGATGGGTACCTGGGTGTGCTCGGCCTTGATGCGCGCTACTACCATCCGGTGTTGAAACACTCCATCCTGGCTACCCGCCTGGCAGGCATGACCTCTTTCGGAAGCGAAAAAATCTTGTACTACCTCGGCGGGGTTGATAACTGGCTGCTGCCGGAAAACAACGACGAGATAACTGCCCCGCCCGGGAATTTCGCTTTCCAGACCCTGGCGGCAAATATGCGGGGCTTCCCCATCAATATTCGCAATGGAAATTCCTACGTGTTGATGAACACCGAACTTCGCGTCCCGGTATTCCGATACCTGTCCCGGCAGCTAAACTCGGGTTTCCTCCGCAATTTCCAGGCAATCGGATTCTTCGATATCGGAACGGCTTGGGCAGGGCCCAGTCCTTTTCGGGCTGATAACCCCCTCAATACCAGTGTTTATACAGAAGGAGGAGCCGGTAGAGAGTTCATCTTCGTCACCGTCAATTACTACCGCGATCCCATCGTAGCCGGTTACGGGGTCGGCATCCGCTCGGTAATCTTCGGGTATTTCATCCGCGTGGACTATGGCTGGGGGCTCGAAACCCGCAAAGTACAAACGCCTAAGCTCCACGTGGCGCTGGGCTTCGACTTTTAGGGCTTATTGCGCAACCCCGTAGGTCTATAGATTCAGCCAGTAGGTGAGTTTCGCGATGACGGCGCGGTTCTTGACCGCGAAGTTGCCCGAATCGTAGTTGTCGGTAAATACCAGGAAGAAATCAGAAACCGGGGCGAATCGCCACTGCAGGCGCGCATTGATGTTCACGTTTTCGACTTGGTTGTTGTACTGGATAAAGGTGGTCATGAACAGGCTCTTGCTGAACGTCAGGTCAATGCGGGGGCCGATGAGCAGGAGCTGCGCCTTGGCATAGGGCCTGGGCAGGTCAATATAGCTGTAATTGACGTTCATCTCCACCGAGCCGTAAGGCTGGTACCGATAGGTCAGACCACCGGATGCGCTGGCGCGGAACCCGTTGAAGTATTGCCCGACATAGGGCATTAGCCTCCAAAACAGTTTCTTGCGGTTATCCGACATGAACATGCCGTCCAGAGCGACGAACCGATAGCTGCTGCCCGCCAACAGGGGCCTGGAATCCGTCTGCGTAGGGTCAAAATCGTCAAAGAGATAGATGTAGTTCTGCACTATACCGAGGTTGAACATAGCCGTGTTGGAGAGGTCGCCTTCCACGAAGAGCCGGATTTCGCGGTCGGTATTGCCCAAGCCGGGTTTCCAGAAAGAAGTGGGCTGCAGGCCAATGCTGTACTGGTTGACCACTTTTTTGTTCTTGGGGTAAAAAAACAAGGAAAACACAGGGCTGACCTGGAAGTAATCCGTTCTCGGGGCAAAGCCAACAGCCGGCTCGTAACCCGCTTTCACCCACTGATGGCTGTAGCGGATACCAAAGTCGCGTTCGCGGAGCTCCAGCGCAGCGCCGTGGGCAAACTTATCGCCGCCCCGGTAGGTGTTGTCGGGAGAAAAATTCTGATGAAAAAAGACCTTCCCATTCCATCGGTTGTCGGAAGAGGCGAGGTTGTAATCCATGCCCAGTACCCGGTTGTAGCGCTGCGCCACGCTGATATCGTCGCGTCGGGTAAACGCCTCCTTATCCACGAAGATTACCCCGATATTGGAGCGGCTGAAGAGTTTGCGCTGGAGGGCTGCCACTGTGTAGTTGGCATTGGGGATATTCTGCTCGACGTTTTGGGCCGTCTGCATGTTGAGCAGTCCTACCCGCCAGTTGTTGTCGAGCTTGCCGCTGAGGCGGGCACCATAGTGGATGGGCACGGGAATATTATTGCCGTCGCGGTCTTTTCCAATGCCGATGCGGCGAGAGAAGAAAGGATTGATGCGCGGGTCGCCAAAGCTGCCGAAGAGGTCGGCATTTTCGAGAAAAAACTGCCGCCGCTCCGGGAAGAAGATTTCAAATCGGTCCAGGTTGATGACCTGCCGATCCACTTCGACCTGGGAAAAATCGGGATTGAACGTAAGATCGAGGTTGAGGGAAGGAGTGACTGCCAGCTTAGCATCGCCACCGACGCCGGCCGTATTTTCCAGGGGCCCGTCGGCTTCAAAGTCTTTGTTCAGTCCACCGGAGAGAAAGGGGATGACGGCGATGGAAGCGCCGTTCTTTTTTGGAGCTTCTTCCCATTCCATGCCGCTCATGTAGGCCAGGCTCATAATCAGCTGGTTCTGGGGGATCCGGTTCCAGGAGGTTCGGGTATTGGTTTGGGTATCAAAGCGATAGGCATTGAAGTTCCAGAATTTTTCGCCCTCGTTGTAGCGGAGAGTCGTGAACGGGATGGCCAGTTCACAAGACCAGAACCCCTCGCCAATAAAAGATTCGCCCACCCACTTATTGTCCCAGTTTTCATTGAAGTCGGTGAAGTCGCGCCCGCCATTGGCGATGAGGGCTTCCCGGGCTACGCCGTATGGGTTCATACCAAAGACGAACGCGTTGGTGCGATCGCGAAAAGGGTCGAACACAAGGGTCAGGTTGTCGTTGCCCCCGGCGCGGAAGTCCCTGCGCAGGGAAGGGATGATGTATCGGTTCCCGATAGAATAACAAATGGCACCGATGTAGAGCGTCGTTTCGTCATAGGCCATATAGATCTCTGTCTTGATATCCGACCGGGCTGTATCCGTGGGGAAGTTCAGCCAAAAATCCCGGGCGGGCGTCCCGCGGAACCAGTCGGCCTCCTCTACCTTGCCGTCTATGCGCAGAGGCTGCTGAATACGCTTGAGGAGAACGGGGTCATGGGGGAGGGCTTGTGCCGCCCCTAAAGTGCTATACAGGGCCAGGGTTAACAAAGTGAAGAACGCGCGAAGTCTCATGAATGCGAGTGATTGATTAGGGTGGTCTGTAAAAGGGACGAAAATACGATTTCAAACCGGGGAACGGAAGCCTACTCTTCTTCCTCGGGGTGGGGCTCTCTTATTTTTTCCACCCAAAAATTATTCTCCCCGATTCCCTGCACCAGGGCTACTTTTTCGAGGTTGAGCAGCTCCAACAAAGCCAGGAAGGTGATGATGGCGTGGATTCGGTTTTCACAATGGCCAAACAAACCGCGGAAGTCCAGGTGCTTTCCTTCAACGACCGACTCCAGGATACGAGCCTGTTGTTCCTCGATGGAGTAGTTGAACATGGCGATTTGGTGCACGGCTTTCGGCGGGCCTTGCTCGAAACGGGCCATGATCTGCTCAAAGGAGCGCAGCAGACGAAACAAGGTCAGCGATTCCAGCTCGGAATCTACCAACGCACGAGAGGCGAGGCGCTGCAACTCATCGCTGACGTTACCGCGGACTTCGCGCAGGGAGCGCGACTCCTCCATCTGCCGCATCTCGTCCAGGACGCTTTTGTAGCGCTTGTACTCCAAAAGCCGCTGCACGAGCTCTTCCCTGGGGTCAATCTCCTTGCCCTGCTCGTCGAATTGTTTGCGGGGCAACAACATGCGGGCCTTGATACGGCACAGCGTGGCGCCTACCAGGATGAATTCGCTCGCCAAATCTATGTTGAGCCGCTCCATCTGGTGGAGATAATCCAAAAAGTCATCCGTAATCTTTCCGATAGGGATGTCGTTAATGTCCAGCTCGTCCCGCTCTATGAAAAACAAGAGCAGGTCGAACGGCCCCTCAAACTGCGGAAGGTGGATCGTGAATGTATCGTGCGACGCCATAGTCTGCAAAAATAATAAACTTGGGGGAGGGGTCAGCGAGGATAGAAAAAAACAGGACTTTTATCCCGGATTATTCCTTATTTTCCCCTCCTGATTACAAAAGTCTATCTATTATGATTCGCATGAAGACCTTGAGGAGCCTCCTGCTGCTCCTGTCGCTGAACCTGTTGGCCGCTGCAGCCTGGACCCAAAATCTCAAATGGGCCAAGGACGGGAACAGCTATTACCAGCTCGAACAGTCGAGTATCGCGCAATACACCCTGCCCGAGCTCAAACGGGAAGTAATTGTGAGCATGGATATGCTCGTGCCCGACAAAAAGGAAATCCCTATCCAGGCGGAAGACTTCCAGTTCAGCGAGGATGGGAATAAAATCCTGCTCTACACCCGCAGCATGCGGGTGTGGCGCTACCGCACACGCGGCGATTACTGGGTACTCGACCGCAAAACCCGCAAAATACAACAGATTGGCGTGGAGCGGCCGGCGTCCTCCCTCATGTTTGCCAAGTTTTCACCCGACGCCACTAAGGTCGCTTATGTGAGCGAGCGCAATGTGTATGTAGAAGATTTGGCGAGTGGGCAAGCCCGCGTACTGACGACGACCAACGGTACGAAAAAGCTGATCAACGGTACCTTCGACTGGGTCTATGAGGAGGAATTTGCCATCCGGGATGGGTTTCGCTGGTCGCCTGACGGCAAGTCTGTCGCGTACTGGCAAATAGATGCGAACGCCATTCGCGACTACTATATGCTCAATACAACCGACTCGGTGTACAGCAGCATCGTACCAGTAGAATACCCCAAAGCAGGCGACCCACCCTCTCCGGCGCGCATCGGCGTGGTGGATGTCGAAAAAGGACAGACGACCTGGATGAAAATCGAAGGAGATCCCAGCCAAAACTACCTGCCCCGCATGGAGTGGACACCCGACGGCAAATCGCTTGTCGTACAGCAGTTCAACCGAAAACAAAACCTCAGTCAACTCCTTTTATGCGACGCCAGAAGCGGCGAATCCAAAATCTTTTACGGAGAATCGGATGCCGCATGGGTGAGCCATATCAACGAATGGAGCCGTACCGTCACCGGTTGGGACTGGGTCGAAAAAGGGAAGGCCTTCATCTGGACCAGCGAAAGGGATGGCTGGCGCCATCTGTACCGCGTGGCCCGCGACGGCTCGGAAAAACTGCTCACCAATGGCCCCTACGACGTCATCGAAACCCTGCTGATAGATGAAGCCAATGGCTGGATATATTTCTACGCATCACCGGAAAATGCTACCCAGAAGTATCTATACCGCATTCCTTTTGCCGGCGGGGAGGCCGTGCGGCTTTCCCCAGCCGACCAGCAGGGAACGCACAGCTATGCCATTTCCCCAAATGGGAAATACGCCCGCCATACGTTTTCCAACTACTACACCGCCCCCCTGCGCGAATGGGTGGCCCTGCCCGCACACCAACCCCTCAAACCGGAAGATGATATCAGCAAAAAGATAAACCCCAAGGCAAAAGAGAGCAGCAACATCTCCTACTTCAAAGTGACTACCGACGACGGGGTCGAAATGGACGGCTGGATGGTCAAACCCGATAACTTCAGCCCCAACGCTAAATACCCGGTCGTGTTCATGGTCTATGGAGAACCTGCCTCGACAACCGTGGACGATAGCTACGGCGCCGCTAACGACTTTGTCTATGACGGAGACCTGGCCAAAGATGGCTATATCCACATCTCCCTCGATAACCGGGGCACACCCGCCCCCAAAGGCCGCGAATGGCGCAAGTCTATCTACCGCAATATTGGACAACTCAATATCCGCGACCAGGCCATGGCCGCTAAAAAAATCCTGAAATGGGATTTTGTGGATACCAGCCGCGTAGCCGTATGGGGCTGGAGCGGCGGTGGCTCGAGTACCCTCAACCTCCTATTTCAGTACCCCGGAATATACAAAACCGGTATCTCTATCGCCCCGGTCACCAGCTCGAGGCTCTACGACAATATTTATACCGAGCGCTATATGGGGCTACCCCTCGAAAGCGGTAGCGATTACGACGCCGGCGCCGCCCTGACCCATGCCAAAAATCTGGAAGGCAACCTGCTCCTCATCCACGGGACCGGCGATGATAACGTGCACTACCAAAATACCGAAATGTTGATCAACGAACTCGTACGCCACGGCAAACTCTTCTCGGTTATGCCGTATCCCAACCGCACCCACGGTATCTCCGAAGGGCCCGGTACCTCAGCGCATCTGTCGAAATTGGCCAGTACCTTCCTGCGGACCCATGTGCCTCCCGGCCCTAAACCGCGTTGACGGAACCTTGGAGTGACCAAAATCATCCTGCTTTAAAATAGACTTGTTGCGCGGGGATCATCAAGGGGTCAAAAAGGCCCTTTTTCGCCCACACTATGCCTTTTTT
>VFQS010004240.1_pt1 | contig 10513 bp, 9 predicted proteins | sample 3512361 | NCBI WGS metagenome assembly VFQS01 (sample SAMN10412375, study PRJNA504923) | tailings metagenome | isolation source: Relicate 1 Philex TSF3 active mining | place: Philippines | reverse complement strand
GGCGCCATCTCGCGCACCACCGGCTCGGCCACCAGGTGGAACTCCTTGACGCCGTCCTTCATGCGAAAGGGCAAGGTCCAACCGTTGAGGGTGACCACCGGCCTGTAGGGGCGTCCGGCACCGGTCACGCCTGGCGGCGTCCAGGGCGGTGCGGTGTCCGGTCGGGTCTGGATGACGGGCTCGGGCAAGGCGGCCAGCGCGCTGCGGCTGACAGCGGTGGTGGCAACGGCCACGCCTGCGGCGGCCACGGCTTTCTGGAAAAAATCTCGGCGTTGCATGGTCAGTGTCCTGCGGTGCGGGTGTTGGAGGGGCTGGCGGCGCCAGATGCGCTGGTGCTGTCCACATAGGGCAGGCCCGCCAGCACGCCCATCAGGTCGGCATGGGCCAGCCAGGCCTGGCGCTGCGCCTGCAGGGCGGCGTCCACGCTGTCGATGCGGCTGCGGGCACTGGCCAGCAGGTCCCAGGTGCTCTTGAGCATGCCGTTGTAGCGCAGCAAGGTCTCCTGCGCGAGCTCGGTGTGCAGGCGCAGCACCTGGGCCTGCGTCTGCTGTGCGTTCTGGCGCGCCATGCGGTACGCGGCGGCGGCCATCTGCACATCGGCACGCACCTGGCGCGCCAGCCGGTCGGCCTGCAGACGCGCCTGCCAGGCATTTTCAAAGGCATGGCCCCAGCGCAGGGCGCGCGGGTCCCACACCGGCGGCTCCCGTCCGGCCAGCTCGCCAAAGGTTTTTTGCGCCGCCTGCAGCTCTGTGTCACTCAGGCCCAGGCCCGCCATCTGGCGCCGGGCAGACAGGTCTTGCAGTGACCAGCGTGCATGGGCCTGCAGGGCGTGCTGTTGCAGGGCCGGCACATCGTCGAGATCCAGACTGGCCTGGCTTGCAGCAGACGAAGACACCGGCCAATGGACCGGCAGTTCCTGCGGCAAGTGCAGGGGCAACTGCTGCGCCAGCGCCTGCGCGCCCATGCCCGCCCCGATGCGCTGCCACAGGGCCTGCAGCGCGCGATCGGCCTGCAGCCGCGCCTGGTCCACGCGCGCACTCGCATCCCACAGCGCCAGCTCTTCCTGGATTTGCCGTGCCCGGCTCCAGTTGCCCACCTGGGCCATGCGTTGGCCCAGTTCGGCCCCGGCTTGCGCCACCGCCAGGATGTCGCGGCTGTGGGCCAGGGACTGGCGGGCCGCCACCGCATCGACCCAGCGCCTGTGCACATCCAGGCGCAATGCGGCCACCTGTTGACGCACGGCAGCCACCTCAATTTCGCTCATGCCGGGCCTGATCCAGGCCGCCTCGTCCTGCAGGGCCAGACGGATGGCGCGTTCCAGCGTGAGGCTGCCCGCCTCGACGGACGCGGGGGCCTCCTGCGGCTGTGGCATGTGTTTTTGTTCCCAGCGCAGCAGGTCCGCATGGCCTCGCGGAAACTGGCCCACCGCATGGTTGGCTTCCTGCCAGCCCAGCGGGGCTTGCGCCCAGACAGCAGGCACCATGCCTGCCAACAATACGGCGCCCGCGGTCCAGGGACCCAGGGCACGCTTCAAAAGAGAATTCATGTCGATTTCCTGAAACAGACGATCACGGCATCCATCCGCCTGGGCGGCGAGCGGACGCACCTGTGGCGTGAGGTTCAGGAAATGGGGGGCTTGGTCAGCGGCGCAAACGTGTGGCCTGCAGGTGCCATGGGCACACCGGGCGGCAGCGGGTGGGCCTGGGCCACAGGCACCGACTGGGGCCATGCCAGCAGGCTCGCGCTCTGGTGGCACACACCGCAGAGCTGACAGGAGCCATCGTGGCAATCTGCTTTGTGGGCCACGCTGTCAAGCGGCGCCTGCGCCTGCATCTCGTGCAGGGCGCCGGCCATGGCCTCATGGCAGTCGTGCACTGCAGCGGCCTCAGAGGTCTGGACCAGGCTGACCTGCGCAGAGCCAGGAAGATGGTGCGCCCCACTGTCCGACAGGGACATCCACACACCGGCCCACAGCCGCAGGGGCGTCAGGCAGAGCAGGAAGCAAAGGAACAGTCGGCGCATGGGCAAATCATAAGCCAAGGCTTGCGCACGCCACCCACCCGATGCGCAAAACCTCAGCGCAGGCGGGCGAGCAGGGCGGCGGTCGAAGGGTCCAACCCCGATGCGTCGCCCGACTGGAGGCGCGCATGGATGTCCTTGGCCAGCACCTTGCCCAGCTCCACACCCCACTGGTCAAAACTGTTGATGCCCCAGATGGCGCCGCTGACGAACACGCGGTGCTCCTGCAAGGCAATCAGCGCGCCCAGGCTGGCGGGCGTGAGTTCATCGAGCAGCAAAAAAGTGCTGGGTCGGTTGCCAGTGAAGTGCCTGTGTCCACCCGCATCGTACTGGCCCTGCATGAGCGCCTGCGCCTGCGCGATCGCGTTGGCCAGCAGCAGCTCGTGGTGGTCGGCCAGGGCGTGTGCGGGCTTCTTGACGGCAACGAACTCCAGCGGCACCACATCCGTGCCCTGGTGCAGCATCTGGAAGTAGGCGTGCTGGCCGTTGGTGCCGGGCTCGCCCCACAGCACGGGCGAAGTGCCATAAGGCAGCGCCTGCCCGGTGCGGTCTACGCGCTTGCCGTTGCTTTCCATCTCCAGCTGCTGCAAATATGCCGGCAGGCGGCGCAGCCCGCTGTGGTAAGGCGCAATGGAGCGGCTGGTGTAGCCCAGAAAATTGCGGTACCAGACGTCCAGCAGGCCCAGCCGCACCGGCAGGTTCTGCGCCAGCGGCGCGCTCTGAAAGTGCTGGTCCATGGCGTGCGCGCCGGTCAGCAGCTGCCTGAAGCCCTGCGCGCCGATGGCGATGGCGATCGGCAAACCAATCGCCGACCACATGGAGTAACGCCCGCCCACCCAGTCCCAGAAGCCGAAGGTGGTGCGAATGCCGAAAGCCGCTGCTGCTTGCACGTTGGTGCTGAGCGCCGCAAAGTGGCGTGCCACGTCATGGCCGCCCTGCGCCTGGAACCAGGCCAGCGCCGAGCGCGCGTTGGTCATGGTTTCGAGGGTGGTGAAGGTTTTGGACGCGATCAGGAACAACGTGTTCTGAGCCTTCAGACCCTTGAGCACCGCCGCCAGTTCGTGGCCGTCCACGTTGGAAACGAAATGGAAACGCTTGCCCGCAATCACAAAATCCTGCAAGGCCAGCACGGCCATTTGCGGTCCGAGGTCGGAACCACCAATGCCGATGTTGACCACGTCGGTGATCGTGCTGTCGCTGCGCACCTGTTCGGCATAGGCCAGCATGGCGTCGAGGGTGGTGTGAACCTGTTGATGGGCTTCGGCCAGCTCAGCCCGAACGGCTGAACCGACCGGTTGGCGCAGCAACCAGTGCATCACGGCGCGGTCTTCGGTGGTGTTGATGGGCTCACCGCGGAACATCGCGTCGCGGTGCTGCGTCAGACCGGTCTGCTGCGCCAGTTCCAGCAACAGGGCTTCGGTGGCGCTGTCGGTGTGGTTTTTGGACAGGTCGGCAAAGACATGGGGCGCGGACTGGCTCAGCCCGGTGGCACGGCTGGCATCGGCCTTGAAGGCTTCGCGCAAGTCAAAGCCGGCAAAGCCGGACGCATGGTTCTGCAAGGCCTTCCAGGCCGCAGTCTGGTCACAACGCATGGTTCATCAGTAGGAGGCCGCCCCTGCGGCCGAATGCAGCGTTGGGCGCCTGCGGTGCGTTCGCGCGCAGGGGCGCGCTCCCACAAGACGCACACACAAGATTTACACCATCAGCGCTTCGAGCTTGATCGCATCGGCGCAGAAGGCGCGGATGCCTTCGGCCAGTTTTTCGGTGGCCATGGCGTCTTCGTTCAGCGCCAGGCGGAAGCTGGCCTCGTCGTAGGACACGGCGCCCAGGTCCATCGCCTGCGCAGCCTGCACGCTGAGCGCCTGCGCCAAAGGCGCTTCGGTGGCGGCCAGTTGCGCCAGCAGCTCGGGGCTGATGGTCAGCAGGTCGCAGCCGGCCAGTGCGGTGATCTGGCCGATGTTGCGGAAGGACGCGCCCATCACCTCGGTGCGGATGCCGTGCTTTTTGTAGTGGTTGTAGATGGCCGTGACCGACTTCACGCCGGGGTCATTGGCGCCGGCGTTGTCGGCCTCGACCCAGTTCGGGCCGGCGGCTTTTTTGTACCAGTCGTAGATGCGGCCGACAAAGGGCGATATCAGCTGCACGCCGGCTTGCCCGCAGGCCACGGCCTGGCAGAACGAAAACAACAGCGTCAGGTTGCAACGGATGCCTTCGCGCTCAAGCTGCGCCGCCGCCTGGATGCCCTCCCAGGTCGAGGCGACCTTGATCAGCACCCGCTCGCGGGCCACGCCCTGCGCCTCGTACAGCGCCATGATGCGGCGCGCACGCGCCACGGTGGCGGCGGTGTCAAAGCTCAGGCGGGCATCGACTTCGGTGGACACACGCCCCGGCACATGCTTGAGGATTTCGCAGCCAAAGCGCACCAGCAGGTGGTCCATCACCACGTCCAGTGGCTGGCCCCGGTGGGCTGCCACGGTCTCGGCCAGCAAGGGCGCGTATTCGGGCTTTTGCACCGCCTTGAGGATCAGCGAGGGGTTGGTCGTCGCATCCTGGGGATGGAACTGCGCCAGCTGATGAAAGTCGCCAGTGTCGGCGACCACGGTGGTGTATTGCTTGAGGGCTTCGAGTTGGTTCATGTCTGAGGGCAGGTACTGCTGTCTGTGGGAGTGCACCCCTGCGCGCGAATTTTCGGCCGCAGGGGTGGCCTCCTACAGAAAGCGTGCGAAACAGTCTTGAATTATCTTTGAAACAAAGTTACATTACAAAGACTTTTTTCAGGTAACTATATAACAAACCGTCCTCATGGCTTTCGATCTTGTTTTCTTTGGCGGTACGGGCGATCTGGTGTGGCGCAAGCTCATGCCGGCCCTGTTCCAGGCATTTCGGCACGGTACCCTGCCCGAAGGCGGCCGCATCATCGGCGTCGGCCGCGACAAGCTCAGCGACGAGCAGTACCGGCAGAACATCCAGGCCAAATTTGCCAACGTCGAAGGCGAAAAACGCCCCAGCGACGAAGAATTTTCGCGCTTCGCCGCCCTGCTGTGCTACGTGCGCATGGACCTGTCCAGGCCCGAGGACTACGCCGCGCTCAAAGCCCGTCTGGCCGAACGCCAGACCGACACGGTGGTGATGTACCTGTCGACCGCACCCAGCCTGTTCACCACCATCTGCGAGCAGCTGGCCGCCAGGGGCCTGAACACACCCCAGACCCGCATCGTGCTCGAAAAACCGCTGGGCCACGACCTGGCCTCCAACCGCGCCATCAACCAGGCAGTGGGTCAGGTGTTCAAAGAGCAGCAGATCTTTCGCATCGACCACTACCTGGGCAAGCCCTCGGTGCAGAACCTGTTTGCACTGCGCTTTGGCAACGCCCTGTTCGAGCCCCTGTGGCGTCGCGAGCACATCGCCAACATCCAGATCACCATGGCCGAAGAACTGGGCGTGGAAAAGCGCGGCGGTTTTTACGAAGGCACCGGCGCGCTGCGCGACATGGTGCAAAACCATGCCTTGCAGCTCTTGTGCGCGATCGCGATGGAACCACCCATCAACGCGCACGCCGACGCCATCCGCGACGAAAAGCTCAAGGTGCTGCGCGCCCTCAAGCGCTGGACACCCGAGACCCTGAGCCAGCATGTGATCCGCGGGCAATACGCCGCGGGGAGCGTGGACGGCCTGCCGGTGCCCGGCTACCGCGAAGAGCCGGGTGTGAGCCAGAGCAGCAGCACCGAAACCTTTGTCGCGCTGCGCACCGAGATCGCCAACTGGCGCTGGGCTGGCGTGCCGTTTTACATCCGCACCGGCAAGCGCATGGCCGCGCGCGAGGCGCACATCGAGATCAACTTCCGCCCCACGCCGCACGACATCTTCAAGACCCCCATGGGCCCGGCCAACAAGCTGGTCATCCACCTGCAGCCCAAAGACGGACTGGAGCTGCACCTGTTCGCTACCGGCCAGAGCAAGCGCGGCCCCGGCGGCACCGGCCAGACGTTGGCGCCGGTGCACCTGGACCTGGACTTTGACAAACGCTTTGGCAGCGAACGCGTGGGGGCCTACGAACGCCTGCTGCTCGATGTGCTCGACGGTCGCCTGAACCTGTTCGTGCGCAGCGACGAACAGGAAGAAGCCTGGCGTTGGGTCGAGCCCATCCTGCAGCACTGGGCGGCCGACCCGGTGGGCCCACGCCCCTACAACGCCGGCACCTGGGGCCCCAGCGCGGCAAGCGCCATGATCGCGCGCGACGGCTTTTGCTGGGGCGAGGAAAGCTGAACCCATTCCTGTAGGAGGCCGCCCCTGCGGCCGAACCACACCTGGCAAACCATTCGCGCGCAGGGGCGCGCTCCTACAATCATTTGACCCTACGGAGACTCACCATGCTTGACCGCATCAAGGCCTCGCTACCGTCACTGGCACCCGCCGAACAGCGCGTGGGCAAACTGGTGCTGGCCGACCCGCGCGCTTTTGCCAACCTGCCCGTGACCGAACTGGCCGACCGCGCGCATGTGAGCAAACCCACGGTGGTGCGCTTTTGCCGCAGCATGGGCTACGACGGCCTGTCGGACTTCAAGCTCAAGCTCGCCGGCAGCGTGAGCGAAGGTGTGCCCTTCATCCACCGCAGCGTGGACGCCGACGACAAGACCAGCGATGTGGCGGTCAAGGTCATCGACAACACGGTGGCGGCCTTCCTCAAGTACCGCAACGACGCCAGCTCGTTCGCGCTCGAACATGCCGCGCAAGCCCTGGCCGACACCCACAAGACCGGGCGTCGCATCGAGTTCTACGGCGTGGGCAACTCCGGCATCGTCGCGCAGGACGCGCAGCACAAGTTCTTCCGTCTGGGCCTGAACACCATCGCCTACAGCGACGGCCACATGCAGGTCATGAGCGCGTCCATGCTGCAGCCGGGCGACTGCGCGGTGATCATCTCCAACTCGGGCCGCACCCGCGACCTGATGGACGCCTGCGACATTGCCAGAAAACGTGGAGCCACCACGATCGTCATCACCGCAAGCGGTTCGCCACTGGCCGGCATCGGCCACATCCACCTCACGGCCGACCACCCCGAGGGTTACGATAAGTACAGCCCCATGGTTTCACGCCTGCTGCACCTGCTGATCATCGACATCCTGGCCACCACGGTGGCGCTGCGCATCGGCGAAGAGTTGCAACCCGTGTTGCGCGAGATGAAGAACAACCTGCGCAACAAACGCTACACCTGAAGGTCATTCCGGCTCGATGCGGGCGTCCTTGACGACCTTGCCCCAGCGGGTCGCCTCGGCCTTGATCAGCGCAGCAAACTGTTCGGGCGTGCCGCCACCGACTTCATTGCCCTGACCCAGGATCTTGTCACGCAGATCGGCGTCCTGCAGCGCCTTGTTGCCCACGGCGTTGAGCTGCCGGACCAGATCGGGCGGCAGCCCTTTCGGCCCCACAATGCCCTGCCAGTTGAGCACCTCGACCGCCGGATAACCCTGTTCGGCCATGGTGGGCACATCAGGCACCAGCGACGAACGCTGCTTGCTGGTGATGGCCAACGCACGAAGGCGTCCGCCCTTGATCGCCGGCATGGCCGAATACATCTGCTCGAACATCATGTCCACCTGCCCGCTCATCAGGTCGGTGGCGCCTGCCGAGCCACTCTTGTAAGGCGCATGGATCATGTCGATGCCAGCCGCATGTTCAAACAGCGCACCACTGAGGTGGTGCGTGCCACCGATGCCGCCCGAGGCATAGCTGAGCTTGCCCGGCGCTGCCTTGGCAGCAGCCACCAGATCCTTGACCGATTTGTAGGGTGAGTCGTTGCGCACCATCAGGATCAACGGCCCCTTCTCGATCAGCAGGATCGGGACCAGATCGCTGAAGGGGTCAAAGTTCAATTTTTTGAACAACGCATGGTTCACCGCCAGCGGGGCAAAGTTGCCCATGCCAATCGTGTAGCCGTCAGGCTTGCCGCGCGCAATGGCCTCGGTGCCGATGTTGCCACCTGCGCCGGCTTTGTTGTCGATCACGATGGGCTGGCCCAGCAACGCGCCCATGACCTTGCCCACCTGCCGAGAACGGCTGTCGGCGTTGCCACCGGCAGCGTAGGGACAGATCCAGGTGATGGGCTTGGCAGGGTATTTGTCCTGGGCCCAAACTGTGTGGGAAAGAAAACCAGACAAACCAAAAGACTGGATGAAGGTGCGGCGTTTCATGGCGCTCAGTGACAGTTGATGTGGTTATTTCTTATTGCTGCGCAATCCCCGCCTTCTGTATCACCTCCGTCCAGCGCACGATGTCCCGGTCCAGCAGCTGGGTCAGCTGGGCTGGCGTGCTGGATTGGGCGCGGACGTTGAAGCCGGCCAGGCGCTGTGCGATTTCTGGCTGGGCAATCACTTTGGCCACTTCGGCACTCAGGCGGTCGACCACGGCCTTGGGCGTCTTGCCCGGTGCAGCCAGGGCATTCCACGACGACACATTGAAGTTGCTCAGGCCAGGCAGCTCACGCAGTGTGGGCACCTGGGGCATGTCTTTGGGGCGCTGCTCGCCCATCACGCCCAGCAGGCGCACGGCTTTGGCGGCAATCTGTGGTTTGAGCGGGCCGAGGATCTCGACCGCCATGTCCACCTGACCTCCACGCAGCGCATTGAGCACGGCCGGAGTGCCGTTGTAGGGCACGATCTGCGCGATCAGGTTGGCCTGGGTGCGCAGCAGCTCGGCCGCCAGGTTTTGGGTGCTGCCGATGTTGATGGTGGCGATGTTGAGCTTGCCCGGATTGGCGCGGCCATAGGCGATCAAATCGGCCAGGCTCTTGTGTGGCGAGTTTTCGGGCACCACCACCGCCATGTCGAACAAGCCCAGCAAAGACACGGGCGCGAAATCGGTGCGGGTGTTGTAAGGCAAGGTCTTGAACATGCCGGCGCTGACGGCGGTGCCGTTGGACATGAGCAGCAGGGTATGCCCGTCGGGCTCGGCCTTGGCCACGATTTCACCAGCCACCACGCCGCCCGCGCCAGGACGGTTATCGATCACCACCGGCTGGCCCAGGTTTTCAGAAAGCTTCTGGCCCACCGCACGGGCCGTCAAATCGGCCACGCCGCCCGCACCAAAGGGCACCACGATGCGGATGGGCTTGCTCGGGTAGAGCTGGGCCCAGGCCTGGGTGACCGGGGTTGCCCATGCAGAAAACCCCAGCAGTTGAACGATTTGACGGCGATTAAGCATGCGTTTCACCTTGATGTTGAATAATCCACGGCTCAAGGGTTTCATGCCCTCGAACACATCGCGGCATCATAGGTCAAGTCCAAGAATGATCATCCACATGCGCTGGATTCCAGCAGGGGTTTTGTGTCTGGTTTCTGCAGTGCTGGTGGGATGCTCCAGCGTGCCGCAGTCTCCCATTGCTACTGAGGTGCCACAACGCTTGCCTGTGCGCTTCAATGCCAAAGACAAGATGGGCTGGGAGCCTGTGGCCTTTCCTGGCAAGGTGCGCACGGCGTTCCGCGCCCAGGAGCGCGATGGCCGTGACAGTGTGCAGGCCGAATCCAAAAGCTCGGCCAGCATGTTGCGCCAGCGCCTGCGCATTGCACCCGAGCAGCTCGGACGCTTGAGCTTTGACTGGCAGGTCGAGGGTTTGCTCGATGGCGCGGACATGACAGCACAAGGACGGGGTGACTCACCCGTGCGGCTGGTGCTGGCCTTCGATGGCGATCGCCAGAAGTTCTCGGCCCGCAACGCCATGCTGAGCGAGCTGTCTCGCGCCCTGACCGGTGAAGACATGCCCTATGCCACGCTCATGTACGTCTGGAGCAACGACAAGCCTGTGGGCACGGTCATCATCCACCCGCGCACCGACCGCATCCGCAAGATCGTGGTCGAGTCGGGCCCGCAGCGGCTGCGGCAATGGCTGCATTACGCACGGGATGTGCGGGCCGATTTTGAACAAGCCTTTGGCGAGGCCCCTGGCGAGCTGCAAGCGCTGGCCATCATGACCGACAGCGACAACACCCAGAGCCGGGCCAGAGCCTGGTATGGCGAGATCCGGCTGGAGCCTGCCCGCTAACCAACTTGCGCTTCAAACACTCCGTTTGAACATGAGCAGCACATTCATCCTGTCCTTGACATCGGGCATGCGGCTCACGTTTTTGACAGACAGGTAAATGAACCAGAGCGCCGTCAGGCGCAGCATCAGCATGATCGTGACACGGGGGGTGGGGCGGGCAATCACCTCGGCATAGACATTGAACATGTCAAACACCAGGTTCACGCACCCCAAGAGGAAGAGCGCGCTGAAGACGATCGCCGTGTACCAGTTGCGCAGATAGGCGTACAAGCCCAGCACGATCACGACCAGCAAAAACCAGCCCCTGAAGTACAGAAAGCGGCCCATCCTGACGACTTCAGCGGGATCACTCGTCATGCGCTGTGCCACGGTGTCCGTCCAGAACAGCAGGTAGACGCAGTAAAACACCGTGATCAGCGTCACAAACCAGAAACGCAGGGGAAAGAAACGGTCAAC
>VFQS010004239.1_pt1 | contig 10514 bp, 8 predicted proteins | sample 3512361 | NCBI WGS metagenome assembly VFQS01 (sample SAMN10412375, study PRJNA504923) | tailings metagenome | isolation source: Relicate 1 Philex TSF3 active mining | place: Philippines | reverse complement strand
TGTTCTTGAGGATCTGGCCACCGGAGAGATCGCCGATGTAGCGGGTGTAGTGGTGGCCCACCAGCAGCTCGGGCGACGCCTTCGCCACCTGGCGGATGCGCTCCACGTACTCCTGGGCGCCAGGGGTGGCCTTGATCTGCTGGCGCCAGCCGCTGCCGAAGTAGAAGGCAAGATCCTGCTCGAGGCTTTCGCGGCGGTTGAGCTCGTTGAAGGCGATCGGGCCCACCACGGGGTGATCCGCCAGCCGGCCGATCTCCTCCTCCATGGCGCTGTACACGAACCACAGATCCGCCACCAGGGTGCGATAGCTGGCCTTGTCCACCACCCCCTTGAGGAAGCAGCTCACGAAGCCGGTGTTCTCGGCCATGGTGTGGGCTTTCTTCGTTCCCTCACGCAGCTGGGAAGCCAGGGCGACAGGCATGGTCCTCGGGATGGCACGGGCAGATGGATCACCGTAAGGGGATCAGCCGTCAGGCATGGGGCAAGGTTGCGAACGATGAAGGCGGCCCGGGCTGGGACCGGTGCCCAGGGGCGTGCTCAGGCCACCTGCTCATCGGGGCCGGTGGCGCCGGCCTCGCCGCCGAACAGGCCGAAGAGCTCCCGGCAGATCTGGCGGAGGCTCTCGCCCACCTCCGCCTGGGGCAGATGGGAGCCGGAGGGTGCCCAGTCGCCCACCGTGGCCAGTCGCCAGCGCTCGGCGTCGTAAGTGAGGCCGCGGATCGTCACCCCCAGCAGCCGCGGCCTGGCGGCGGAGGCGGTGGTGGGCCGGTCAAGCCGCAGCTGCACAAGCAGGGAGCGGCACTGCAGCCGCGGGCTCCAGCCGGGGAAATGGAAGGAGAGGTCGATCGATTCGCACTCCTGGAAGGCGCGCGTCTCAGGGTCGTCGCGCCAGGGGGTGAGGTTGGCCCGGGCGGCCGGAAAGCGGCTGCGGAACAGGCCGACCACCGCGGCAATCGCCCGGGCGAGCTCCAGGGATCGGGCCTGATCGGCGGCATTCATGCCCCCATCCTGGGGCCGGCGGGCCGGATGCGGGCCAAGAATCGGCGCTTGCGCACAGGCGCAGCACACAGCACCGCCACCGCGCCGATCGCCGCAAACCTTCAGGGCGCGGACCGAGGCATAGGCTCGCCGGCAGCGATCTGCCCGCCATGGCCACCCCTACCGGTACGTCCCCCGAGAGCTCCCCTGCAGGCTCCTACGAGAAGCTCACGCCGCCCAGCAGCGGCACGCCGATCCGCTTCGAGAACGGCCAGCCGATCGTCCCCGACGACCCGATCATTCCCTTCATCCGCGGCGACGGCACCGGGGTGGACATCTGGCCCGCCACCCAGCGGGTGCTCGATGCGGCGGTGGCCAAGGCCTATGGCGGCGCCCGCAGGATCGAGTGGTTCAAGGTGTACGCCGGCGACGAGGCCTGCGAGCTCTACGGCACTTACCAGTACCTGCCGGAGGACACCCTCACCGCCATCCGCGAGTTCGGCGTGGCGATCAAGGGCCCGCTCACCACGCCGATCGGCGGCGGCATCCGCTCGCTCAACGTGGCCCTGCGCCAGATCTTCGATCTTTATTGCTGCGTGCGGCCCTGCCGCTACTACGCGGGCACCCCCAGCCCCCACAAGCGACCGCAGGACCTCGACGTGATCGTGTATCGCGAGAACACCGAGGACATCTACATGGGGATCGAGTGGGAGGCCAGCGATCCGGTGTGCCTGGAGCTGATCAGGCACCTCAACGAGGTGGTGATCCCGGCCAACGGCAAGCTCGGCAAGCGCCAGATCCCCGCCGGCTCGGGCATCGGCATCAAACCGGTGAGCAAGCACGGCAGCCAGCGCCACATCCGCAAGGCGATCCAGCACGCCCTGCGCCTGGAGGGCAAGAAGCGCCACGTGACCCTGGTGCACAAGGGCAACATCATGAAGTTCACGGAAGGGGCCTTCCGCGACTGGGGCTATGAGCTGGCCACCACCGAGTTCCGCGCCGACTGCGTGACCGAGCGCGAGAGCTGGATCCTCGACAACCTGGATCGCAACCCGGGCCTGAGCATCGAAGCCAACGCCCGCATGGTGGATCCCGGCTACGACGCCCTCACTCCAGAGAAAAAGGAAGCGATCTGCGCCGAAGTGAAGGGGGTGCTCGATGCCATCGGCGCCAGCCACGGCAACGGCCAGTGGAAGCAGATGGTGATGGTGGACGACCGCATCGCCGACAGCATCTTCCAGCAGATCCAGACCCGCCCGGCCGACTACTCGATCCTGGCCACCCTCAACCTCAACGGCGACTACATCTCCGATGCCGCCGCCGCGGTGGTGGGCGGCCTGGGCATGGCCCCCGGCGCCAACATCGGCGACAGCGCCGCCATCTTCGAGGCCACCCACGGCACCGCGCCGAAGCACGCCGGCCTCGACCGCATCAACCCCGGCTCGGTGATCCTCTCCGGCGTGATGATGCTCGAGTACATGGGCTGGCAGGAGGCCGCCGACCTGATCACCGCCGGCCTGAGCGCCGCCATCGCCAACGGCGAGGTCACCTACGACCTGGCCCGGCTGATGGAGCCGCCGGTGGAGCCGGTGAGCTGCTCCGGCTTCGCCGAGGCGGTGGTGCGCCACTTCGGCGGCTGAGCCCGGCCGCGGCAGCGGCAGGGCCGTGCATTGCTGGGCGCTGCTGAGACAGCGCCTGCCAGGGGTGGCATTGATCAGAGGGAGCCCTCGCTCCCCTCGCCGCACCTGAAGTCGTGCCCCAATCCCCCAGCGCCGCCGGGCCGTCACCCGCCAGCACGGAGCCGCCGGCTTCGTCAGACTTACCCCCACCACCCATTGCATGGCTGGGCCTCGATCGCCTCGGCCTCGTGCAATCCATCGGTGGCCTCGTGCTCGGCCTGATCGCCCTGTACACCTGCTATGACCACATCACCGTCGCCGGCCGCACCCTCCCGCTGCAGCAGCAATGGGGAATCCCTCTCATCGTTGCCTCCGTGGCGACGGTTCTTGTCGACGCTCAACTGGCGACGCGATCCCGGCTACGAGCAGCGCAGGATTCAGCACGAGCAGCGGATGAAACAGCTCGAGAGCGAGATCGAGCAGATCAGGAGAGAAACCGAGCAGCTGAGGCGCGAAAACGCCAGAGAGAAGGCTTTGAGCGCCTTGATCAGGCAGCACTGCTTTCCGGACGGGTCCAGCTCGACCCCACGCCCACCAACCGCGCCCGGTTCCAGGCCTTCCTCACCCTGATCGGCAGGCCGCCGCCGGCAGAGGCAGACTCTCCCCCATGAGCGCCACAACCCCGCAACCGTCCACCCAGCGGCCCCCAGCCCTCCAGGCGGCCGATCCCTGCGTGCACTGCGGCTTCTGCCTGCCCACCTGCGCCAGCTACCGGGTGCTGGGCACGGAGATGGATTCGCCGCGCGGCCGGATCCACACCCTGCGGGCGATCGAGGCGGGCGAGATCAGCCTCGATGCCACCGTGGCCAGCCATTTCGACAGCTGCCTGGGCTGCTTCGCCTGCGTCAGCGCCTGCCCCTCCGGCGTGCGCTACGACACCCTGATCGAGGCCACCCGGCCGCTGCTCAACGCGCCGGAGCTGCGCAGCCCCTTCCAGCAGGCCCTGCGGCGCCTGCTCTTCGCCCTGCTCCCCTACCCCCGGCGGCTGCGGGCCGTGCTGCAGCCGCTGCGGGCCTACGCCGGCACGCCACTGCAGGCCCTGGCCCGCCGCAGCGGCCTCACCCGCCTGTTCGGCCCCCAGCTGGAGGCGATGGAGCGTCTGCTGCCGCCTCTGGCGCCGGCCGCCTTCCGCGACGACTGGCCGGTGCTGGTGCCGGCCCGGGGGGAGCGGCGCCATCGGGTGGGCCTGGTGCTGGGCTGCGTGCAGCGGCTGTTCGATCCGGAGGTGAACGCCGCCGCGATCGAGGTGCTGAGCGCCAACGGCATCGAGGTGGTGATTCCGCCGGCCCAGGGCTGCTGCGGCGCCGTGACCCACCACCAGGGAGAGCTGGCCCACACCCGGGCCCTGGCCACCGACCTGATGCAGTCCTTCGACGCCGTAGTGGGCGAGGGCCTGCCGGCGGGGCCGGAACCGCTTGAGGCCGTGCTGGTGGCCGCCTCCGGCTGCGGCCACACCCTGAAGCAGTACGGCGCCCTGCTGGCCGAGGCGGAACCGGCGGGCGCAGATGCCGCCGACAACGCAGACGCCCACGCCGCCGCCACCTTCGCCGGCCGGGTGGCCGACATCCAGGAGTATCTGGCGCGGGTGGGGCTGAGCGAGGCCTTCGCCGCGGCGCTGCAACCGCTGCGTCACCCCGATGGGGCTGCGGCCACGGCCGAGCGGCCGCTGCGGCTCGCGTACCACGATGCCTGCCACATGATCCACGGCCAGGGCATCCGCGAGCAGCCGCGCAGCCTGCTGCGCGCCATTCCCCATGTGGAGCTGCGGGAGGCCACCGAGGCCGGCGTGTGCTGCGGCAGCGCCGGGATCTACAACCTGGTGGAGCCGGAAACGGCGGCGGAGCTGGGCCGCATCAAGGCCGCCGACCTGGCCGGCAGCGGCGCCGACGTGGCCGTGAGCGCCAACATCGGCTGCAGCCTGCAGATCCGCCGCCACATGGAGGCGGAGCCGCGGCCGCTGCCGGTGGAGCACCCCCTGCAGCTGCTGGCCCGCAGCCACCGCGGCGGCTGAGGCGTCAGCCGAGCAGGCTGCGCACGCTGCGGGCCGCATCGAGCCCGGCTTGAATGGCCCCCTCGTAGTAGCCGGCCCAACGGGTGGAGGATTCCGTGCCGGCCCAGACGATCCGGCCCACCGGCTCGCGCCAGCCCGGGCCGAAGCTCGTCCAGGCTCCGGGGGTCATGAAGGAGGTGAAGCCGCCGGTGGTCCAGGATTCGTTGCCCCAGTTGAACTCGGAGTAATCCCGGGGCCGGGCGGCGCGGGGGCCGAAATAGGTGGCCAGATCGGCAAGGATCAGGCGCCGTCGCTCCGCGGCACTGAGCCGACCCACCTGCAGGGCGGTCTCCGCCGAGACGAAGCCGGCGAGGATGCCGGGCCGACCGGAGGGGGGCGAGGAATCGGCCGTGAGCGCAAGGGCCTGGAGCTGGCCCTGGGCGAAACCGCTGAGGCCTTCGTCGCGCCACCAGGCCGAGTCATAGATGGCCATCACCTTGATCATCGAGCCCATCGGGGCGCGCTGGCAGAAGCCGGTGACCTGGTGGGGCAGGCCGGGCTCGAACACGATGCGGCTGCGCAGGGCCGGCGGCAGGGCCACCACCACCGCCCGGCAGCGGTGCTGGCTGCCGTTGGCGGCGGACACCCGGTAGCCCTCCCCCTCGCGGGCCACCAGCCGGGCGGCGGCCGACGTCTGGATCTGCCCGCGGATCTGCTGCTGCAGCAGGGCCGGCATCTGGCCGGCGGCGCCGTGGATCAGGGCGTGCTCGGGCGACTCGCCCTGCGGTGCGGCCCGGTAGATCAGGGCCAGGTGCAGGATCGACGACTCGCTGGGATCAAAGCCGCCGGAGCCGCCGATGCGGGTGTAATCCCGGTAGATGTACTGGGCAAAGGTGGAGTCGGTCTGGCGCCGCATCCAGCTCTCGATCGTCTCGGCATCGAGGGCGCGGGCATCGGGCGTCTTCCAGGGTTCCTCGGGGTTCACCGTGCGGGCCAGCTGCAGAAACTCCCGGTGCACCCGCAGGGCTTCCCGCTGGTCGTGCTCGGGAATCGGCAGCTTGCTGGGATCGAGATTGATGTAGGAGGTTTCCCAGTCGTCCTCCATCGGGCGCACCAGCCGCTGGCCGTTGAGCACCAGCACGGTGTCGCCATCGAAATGGCTGTCGAAGGTGCTGAGCTTGAGCTCCTTGGCAAGGTCCTTGAAGAGGTGATGGGTCTTGCCGATCCACTGCCCCCCCAGGTCGAGCCACCAGTCCTGAATCGTCTTTCGGCGCAGACAGCGGCCACCGATGCGCCGCCGGGCCTCCAGGGTGGTGGTGCTCAGGCCCTGGCTCTCCAGCGCCCGGGCCGCGATCAGACCGGAGATGCCGGCGCCGATCACCACCACATCCACCGCTGTGTTGCCGGCGGCAGCCTTGCCGCCTTCCGGGGCGGAGGCCTGGTTGGCGCGGGCATCCTTGAGGGTGGAGCCCATGGCCGCCCCGGCCACGCCGGCGGCGGTGGCCTGCAGGAGAAAGCGGCGGGAGACGCCCTGACGGGGCGCGCGGGAGGACTCCGACGGCTGGGACTGCTCGTCCATCGGTCTGCTCTGCTTGTCGACCCCGATGCTGGGTTCGGCCGCATCCGCGCGCCACGGAATGCGGAGATTTGTTGATGCCCTGGGGCCCTAATGTCCGCCGCCCGGCCGCAGGTTGATCACCACCACCCCGGCGGTGATCAGGGCCATGCCCATCAGGGCCTGGGCATCGAGGCGCTGCCCCCACACCAGCCAACCGGCCAGGGTGATCAGCACGAGCCCCACCCCCGACCAGATCGCGTACACCACCCCGAGCGGCAGATCGGCCACCGTGAGCGAGAGGCAGTAGAAGGCCACGGCATAGCCCACCACCACCAGCAGCGAGGGCAGGGGCCGGGTGAAGGCCTGAGAGGCCCTGAGGGCCGTGGTGGCCACCACCTCCGCCAGGATCGCCACGAACAGGGCGGCGTAGGAACGGTCCAAGCCGGGCGGCCTCAGGCGGAGGGATCGCCCTCCATCCTGCGCCAGGCGCGCCACAGGGTGTCGGCCTCGCCCAGGTTGCCCGGGAAGGTGAGCAGCGGCAGGGCCGGCACGGCGCTGCCGGCGGGGGTGAGCACCAGGGAGAGGCCAGGCAGCAGCTGGCCCTGGAGCTCCACCCGCGCCAGCCCGAGCCCCTCGGCCAGCAGGGTGTGGCTGGTGATGCCGCCCTTGCTGATCAGGTAGCCGAGCCGGGGGGCGAGGGCCGCCGCCAGCCGGCCCATGGTGCCGGCCAGGGCAAGGCCGAGGCGGCGACGCTCGGCGGCATTGCGGCAGGGCCGCTCGCCGCGGCTGGTGAACAGCACGGGGGTGCGGCCGCGGGCCAGCTGCGCTTCCAGCCGTTCGCCCCACTCCTGCTCCAGGGAGGCGGCGAGGCGATCGGGCAGGGGGCCCTCCAGCACCCGTTGCAGCCGATCCACCTCCAGCTCCACGCCGCCGCAGCCGGGATCCTCCAGCAACCGGACCAGCTGGGCATCGGCCAGGGGCACGTGGGAGCCCACCAGCACCAGCCCGGGCAGGGGGGCGCCGGCGGGGCCGCCGCGGCGCAGGGCCGCCAGGCCGGCGGCCGCGAGGGGCGCCGGCGGCAGGTCGGCCAGGCCGTTGATCAGGCTGGCGGCGCTCTGGCAGAGGAAGCGGCGGCCGGGTCCGGCGGGATCGCTGAGGCGGCGCAGGGCGGCGCCCAGGGCCGCCAGGTGGTGGGGCTGCTCGGCATCCACCACCACGATCGGGTTGCCCTCCAGCGCCATCAGGCGCTGCTCCAGCGCCGCCTCGCCGGCCTCCAGATTGGCCAGCGTGAGGTGCTGCACCGTGGCCGCCGGGATGCGACCGCCGCTGCGCTCGGCCACCCAGGCGGGCAGCACGCTGGTGCTGTAACCGAAGAGGCCATCGCGGGCGAAGGGGCTCTCGTGCACGGGCCGGCCATGCAACAGGTGGGTGGCGTTCACCGTGGTGCGCCCCCCCTCCAGGAAGGCGGGGGCCAGCAGGGTGGCATCGAAGGGGCCGAGCTCGGCGGCGATTGCCTCCACCTCGAGGGGGAAGTGGCCGCGCAGGGTGGAGTCGCCGCGGCTCACCAGCAGCCACTGCTCCACCCCGACGGCGGCGAAGGCCTCGCGCAGGCCGCGGCAGATCGCCACCACCCGCTGGCGGGCCTCCTCCGGAGCCAGGGCGCGGGTGTTCGCCAGCACGAACAACAGCGGCGAAGGGTGGCGCAGGCCTTCGCTCAGCGCGGCCGCATCCCAGCGCAGCAGCAGCGGGCAGCCGTGCACCGTCTGCGAGCCGGTGGGGTCGTCGTCGATGACCACGATCTTGAGCACGGGCGCGGGCATCGGCGTGCTGGCCATCGCACCATGCTGCCCGCCGATGCCGCCGGCGTGGCACCATCGGGCGGTGCTGATCCCTGAGCGCCACGCCCTAGCCGACCTTGTGCGGGAGCTGCACCGGGCCAACGCGGCCTGGCAGCCCGCCGGAGCCGCCAGCCGGCTGCACTGGGGGCCGGCGCTGCAGCCTGGGCCCGATGGGGCGGCGCCGCAGGCGCTGAGCGTGCGCCGGCTCGACCGGATCCTGGAGCACAACCCCGGCGATTTCACGATCACCCTGGAGGCCGGCGTGCCGCTCGAGGCGGTGCAGCAGGCCCTGGCCGCGCACCGCCAGTGGCTGGCGCTGGATCCCCCCTGGGGCGCCGCCAGCGGCGGCAGCGTGGGCGGGCTGGTGGCCCGCGGCCTCTCCGGCGGCTACCGCCAGCGCTACCTCGGCCTGCGCGATCAGCTGATCGGCATCGGCGTGCTGCGCAGCGATGGCGTGTTCGCGCGGGCGGGGGGCCGGGTGGTGAAGAACGTGGCCGGCTACGACCTGATGCGGCTCTTCTGCGGCAGCTGGGGCAGCCTCGGCCTGATCACCGAGCTCACCCTGCGCACCCAGCCCCTGCCGCCCGAGCGCCGCGGCCTGCTGGTGCAGGGCCCCCTGCCGGAGCTGGCCGCCCTGGCCCGCTGGCTGCTGGGCTCGAGCCTCAGCCCCGAGCGGGTGGACTGGTGGAGCGCCCCCCTGGCGGCCGCGGCCGGGCTGGCCGCCGAACCGCTGCTGCTGCTGGGGCTGGCCAGCGTCAGCAGCGCCACCCTCGACGAACAGATCGCCTGCCTGCGCGAGCAGACGCCGCTGCCGGCCCGCGCCCTGGCCGCCGGAGAGCTTGCGGAGCTGCTGCCGCTGGCCCGGGCCGCCCAGGAGCCCGAGCCGGCCTGGCTGCTGCGGCTGGGGGTGAGCCCCGACCGCGTCGGCGAGCTGCTGGCCGCACCGGAGCTGGCGCCAGTGCGGCTCGAGCTGGCGGCGGGCAGCGGCCTCGGCATGGCCTGGAGCACCGACCCGGCCGGCCTCAGCAGCGCGGCGGCCACGGCGCTGCGGCGGCGCTGCCAGGAGCTCGGCGGGTTCCTCAGCGTGCTCTGCCAGCCGACCGGGGCCGGCCTCAGCGCCTGGCCCGATGCGCCCTCCCGGGCCCTGATCGAGGCCGTGAAGGCCAGCTTCGATCCCCTCGGCCAGCTTTCGCCCGGACGCCTGCCGGGGGTGGCGGCTCCAGCCGCTCCTGCAGCTCAGGCGCGGGTCAATCGAGGCTGAGGCTGTAGCGGCAGCGGAGGCTGAGGCTCTCACCAGGCTCGAGCCAGAGGCAGCGTTCACCGCCGGCGAGGGCGCCGCGCGGGGCGGTCCAGGGCTCGACGCACACCATCGGCCGCGGCGGATCGGTCCACACCACCACCAGATCGAGGGGCGGCTCCACCTCCAGGCTGAGGCTGTGGCCCCGGCCGGGATCGCGCAGCCGCACGGCGCCGGCGCCCTCGGCGAGCAGATCCACGCCGGCGGCGAGGCGGGCCAGCAGGTCGGCGGTGGCGGCCGGGGCCGCGGCCACCTGATCGCGGCAGACCGGCGGCAGGCCCTCCAGCCGCACGGCGGCGGGATCGCTCACGGCCAGGTAGGGGTGCAGGCCGAAGCTGAAGGGCATCGGCCCGGCGCCGGGGCCCGGGCCAGCCAGGTGCTCGATCCGGGCCGTGATGGCCAGGCAGCCCGGGCCGGGCCGGTACTCGAGCTGCAGCCGGAAGGGGAAGGGGAACTGGGCGCGGCTGCGGACGTCGTCGCCGAGCTCCAGGCGCACGCCGGCCTCCTCCGGCAGGGCCGCGAGGCTCCAGGGCAGGTCGCGGGCGAAGCCGTGCTGGGCCATCGGGTAGCTGGCGCCTTCGATCTCGAGCCGATCCCCCGGCAGGTTGCCGCAGATCGGGAAGAGCACGGGAATGCCGCCGCGCACCGAGAGGACGGGGTCGGCGAAGCGCTCGGCATCGAGGTAGAGCAGCTCACGGCCCTGGCAGCACCAGCCGCTCAGCAGGCCGCCCCGCTCGGGCACCAGCCGCAGCTGGTCGCCGCTGGCGGGGTCGGTGAAGCACCAGTGGGGGTAGGGATCAGCGCGGCGCTCCAGCGGCATGGGCCATCTCACCATCGCCCCCGACCGTAGCGGCGCTGGCTGGGCTGGCTGTGGCTGTGGCTGTGGCGGCGGCGGTGGCGGCCGTGGGCGCGTCGAGGACGGCCAGCCAGTCGAGCAGGGCGGCATTCACCTGCTCGGGCACCTCATCGTGGGGGCAGTGGCCCGCCTCGAGCACCACCTCGCTGGTGCGGGCCGGGGCGTGGCGCTGGAAGCTGGCGCGGCGGCCGGCGGCGTTGATCCAGGGATCGCGGATGCCCCAGAGCAGCAGCAGGGGAGAGCGCAGCTCCGCGAACAGCTCATCGAGGGGCTGGCCGCGGGGGATGTCGAACACGGTGCGGAACACCCCGAAGGCGC